>JAEEGL013013817.1_pt1 | contig 23283 bp, 15 predicted proteins | sample 9134231 | NCBI WGS metagenome assembly JAEEGL01 (sample SAMN16246548, study PRJNA631951) | gut metagenome | biome: gut microbiome; feature: rumen; material: fiber-attached | host: Bos | place: Iran: Karaj | collected 2018-10
ATAAATACGCCAAGGCCGTCCGCTGATCTTCCCAGAAGAAGCCCCAGGTAATTGCCCTCAGCATCAAACAGTCCGCCCCCGGACATGCCCTCCGCCACCTCGATATCGCAGCATAAAACATTCCGGGACAAGTCCTCGGAATATGTTTCGGGGCTGATCACAACCCCTGCAGAAACCAAAGTTTCCGGCTCTTTTCCTTGTACTGAAGGATCATCGGCATCAGGCTGACTTAAGACCACCATGAATACACTTTCAGAAACAGCAGGAAGATCTGCCGCACATCTTAAGTCGGAAGTAAGAGACAGTTCCTCATCTCTTACTTCCAGAAAGCAGTAGTCATTATTTATATCATTCAGCCTTGTAACAGCCTTGTATGTCTGGCCACCGGGCAGTGTCACTGCCACGTTTTCTTCGTCATCTATCACATGAGCAGCGGTGAGGACTGTCATGCAGCCATCCTCAGCTTTCCATATATTCCCACTGCCACGCAACTCCCCGCTCTCCACAATAACAGCCGACGCTCCCGCCATTTCCACGGGTGACAAAGGGGACGGTTCTTTTTGACTTCCAAGCAGTGCTGTCATCAGCAGGAAAAGAGCTATTACAGGAATGATTCTTTTGGCGCCCGTCATACCTTAAAGCAGCTTCCTCCCACAAACTCCCTGCAAATGGAGTTCCTGGGCAGCATTGCATCGTCAACTGTGACAAAATAGTCAAGGAATTTTAGAAGCCTCTTGGCCTCGTAATACTCAGGTTCATCCTTGGCGATTGAAAACAGCAGCGGCTCAGCGAAGGGCTTGATCACCGCCAGCTCGTAGATCTGTGCTGAATTGAACATGGCGTCAGCCTCTTCCTGGAAGGGGAAGATATTGGCCTCCTCACCTGCGCGTACAGAGCCCCACATGCTGATGGTCCTCTTTGCAGAGGCGCCCCTTGTCCTTGCGTCCCTTACTATCCTTCTGAGGAGTCGCCCGTCTGTTGTTGCAATTCTGTTATGGTCATCAATGCTCAGAGTAGTCAGGGCACTGATATATATCTTGTACTTGGACTCTGCGGGAAGCGCATAGCTCATCTTCTCGTTCAGTCCGTGGATTCCCTCTATAACAAGAACATCATTCTTTCCAAGCTGCAGGAATTCTCCGTTCATCTCCCGCTTTCCGGAAATGAAATTGAACTCAGGCATCTCAACTCTCTCGCCTCTAAGGAGCTTTGTCATGTCCTCATTAAACTGCTCCACGTCCAAAGCTTCGAGGCACTCGAAGTTGTAGGTGCCGTCTTCGTTCAAAGGAGTCTTCTCCCTGTCAACGAAATAGTTATCCAGGCTTATGGGATGAGGGTTCATTCCGATGGAGCGAAGCTGAATGGACAATCTGTTGGCAAAGCTGGTCTTTCCCGAAGAGCTGGGCCCTGCGATCATGACAAACTTTACGTCCAGTCTCTTGAAGATATCCAGCGCGATCTCACCGATCCTGCGCTCCTGCAGCGCCTCCTGAACAAGGATCATCTCGTTGATCCTGCCGGCGCAGACCATATCATTCAAGTCGCCCACATTCTCTATCCCCATCATGCTTCCCCAATCACTGGCCAGGGCCATGGTGCTGAAGAGCTTCTCCCTTGGCTCGGAAACAATGAGCTTGTTGGGATTCTTCTTGGTGGGAAGTGTCATGAGTATTCCGTCATGATACTTCTGAATCTTGAACTTGTCTATATAAGAAGTGTTGGGCAGCATGTAACCATAGAAATAGTCATAGAAGCCATCTAGCTTGTACACGTTGATCTCTGAGCTTCTGCGGTATTTCAGAAGAGATACCTTGTCGTTCATGCCCTGCTTCTTAAAGATCTCTATTGCCTCATCCAGAGGATAGACCTTCTTGGTGATGGGAAGTGCCGCCTCAACAATTTCCGAGAATCTGTCAGATATCTTCTTAACCAGATCCCTGGTCACATTGGCGCCCCTGAGTGTACAATAGAGGCCGTTTCCGATGGTGAATTCCACCTTGGTGGTGACTTTGTTCTTCCCGCCCGTCACGTCCATGACTGCCTTGATAAGTATCATGGTGGCAGTCCTTCTCATGGTCTTGAATCCGATGTTGTCCTTGATGGTAACAAAAGACAGAACGCCGTCCTTTTTGGCGCTTTTCATCAGCTCACGGATCTTGCCATTGAAGATGACAGCAGCAATCCTCTCATCATAAAACTGCTGATACTCCTTAGCTATATCCTCGAAGGAAGTGCCCTTCTCAAACTCTTTCTCTGCTCCATTGATAGTGATCTTTACCATATCCGTCTCCTGTCATTCAAACAGTTTTAGAAGTAATTCTATATCACTGAGCTCATTAGTAACTTCTCTGTATCTGCCTTCGTGCAGCCTCTCGTCAAGGCTCTTAAGGATCGATCTGTCAACCTCGGCGCCGTGAATCAGGTATTCTAAAAGAACTTCATCCCTGTTTAATATGTTGCAGACGCCGTATCTGTCAGAAAGCCTTTCGGCTATGTCAAAAGAACTTTCGCCTTCCCCGCAGTATTCTGCCAGAATGCCCGACAGCTCTTTTACCTTACCCTGGTAAGCGCCTTCTGCCGGAGAAAAATCCACCAGCATGGGGAAATAATACTTCCCATCCTCCAGGACTACTCTCTCTGAAACAGCAGTGTATCCCTTGCTTCGAAGGTACTTTCGAAAGTCCGAAAGATCTGACTGTGGCTGCAATACGCCCATTATGATACCAAGTGAACGCAGGTCTTTCCTGTCCAGGATGCTTATCATGAGCTTGCCGCCCATGCCTGCTATCACCAGGGAATCCGCCTCTCCGGGCTGCAGTCTTTCAAGCCCGTCGGAGAGCCTTGTCTCTATCCTGTCTGTCAGGCCAAATTCCTCAATGTTACCCCTGGCAGCCGACAGCGGCCCCTGCCTTACGTCCATGGCAATGGCTCTGTCTGAGATTCCTGAAAGTACCAGATACATTGAAACATATCCGTGGTCACAGCCCACATCGGCAGTTGACTTAAATCCTGATGTTTCGCCTAAAAGCTCCGCGTCTGTGACCAGTCTGTGAGACATCCTCTGTCTCAATAGTTCTATATTGTGATCCATACTCATCAATCAAGGTAATCCTTGAGCTTGCGGCTGCGGCTGGGATGACGGAGCTTTCTTAAAGCCTTTGCCTCGATCTGTCTGATACGCTCACGGGTTACATTGAACTCTTTTCCAACTTCCTCAAGGGTCCTTGCTCTTCCGTCGTCAAGACCGAAACGAAGACGAAGTACCTTCTGCTCACGCTCTGTCAGAGTGTCGAGAACCTCCACGAGCTGTTCCTTGAGAAGTGTGAAGGCTGCAGCATCTGCCGGTACAGGCACGTTGTCGTCCTGAATGAAATCGCCAAGATGGCTGTCTTCCTCTTCACCGATGGGTGTTTCAAGGGAAACAGGCTCCTGTGAGATTTTGAGGATCTCTCTTACTCTGTCTTCAGGCAGGTTCATCTCTTTTGCAACTTCCTCGGGAAGGGGCTCACGTCCCAGTTCCTGGAGGAGCTGACGGCTAACACGGATGAGCTTGTTGATGGTCTCAACCATATGCACGGGAATTCTTATGGTCCTTGCCTGGTCGGCGATGGCTCTTGTGATGGCCTGTCTGATCCACCAGGTTGCGTAGGTTGAGAACTTGAAGCCCTTTCTGAAATCAAACTTCTCAACGGCCTTGATAAGACCTAAGTTTCCCTCCTGTATAAGGTCAAGGAAGAGCATTCCTCTTCCGACATATCTCTTCGCGATACTAACAACCAGACGAAGGTTTGCCTCAGCAAGGCGCTTTTTGGCCTCATTTCCCTCATAGATCAGCTGCTCAAGCTCTTTCTTCTCCTCCTCGGAGAGCTTCCCTTCCTCGTCTTCAGCCAGTGTCTTTTCTGCTTCAAGTCCTGCCTCCATGGCCTGGGCAAGATCTATCTCCTGGTCGGCTGTAAGAAGCGGAACCTTACCGATCTCCTTGAGGTACATTCTTACGGGATCTTCAATGCTGATGCCGTCCGGCACGGAGAGATCGATGTTCTCCATGTCAACTTCATCCTCATCGGAGAGGACCATATCCTCATCATCCGGGATATCATCGTCTGTTTCTGAAACCCTGAGGACATCTATTCCGGAATTCTCAACTACTTCGAGAACATTCTCAAGCTGCTCCTCATTGAGGTTCATGTCTGCAAAGAAATCGCTGATCTCGGCGTACTCAAGGACGTTCTTCTTTTTCTTTGCAAGGGCCAGGATGTCCTTTATCTTCTGACTGATCAGCGCTCTGGCGTTCTCATCCAGCTCTCCGTCAGTAGCTTCAGGAGTTTCTGCTTCGGCCTCTGCCTTTGCAGCCTTACCTCTTGTTTTCTTTTTCGGTTCTTCTGCTGCGGGAGCATCTTCAGTGGCTGCCTTCTTTTTTGAGGTCTTCTTTTTGGGTTCTTCTGCCACATCAATTGCAGGCTCTTCTGCAGCTTTTGCAGCCTTTGAAGACTTCTTTGCAGTTGTCTTTGTCTCCTCTTTTGCCTCTTCAGCTGCGGCTTTGGATGACTTCTTAGCAGGAGCCTTTGTCTCTTCTTTCTGAGCTGTCTTCTTTGCTGCTGCCTTCCTGGTCTCTTTTACTTCCTTCTCGGCCTCCTTTTTGGCAGGAGCCTTCTTGGCGGCCTCCTTTGTCTCCTTTGCAGGTGCTTCCTTCTTAGAAGACTTAGTCTCCTTTGCGGGTGCCTTCTCCTTGGCAGCGGTCTTTGTTGCTGCTGCCTTGGTCTTCTTCTCTGTCTCTTTTGCGTTCTCTTTCTTAGTTGCCATTCTTACTCTTCCTTTTCTTTTGAATTTGTTTTTTGGTTGGAGCGTTTCTTTTCCGGCTCCCTATCAGTTCAGATATATTTAGTCAGGAGAGATGTCCGCATGGGCAAGTCTCTCTAATTCTTTTTTACCCTGTATGGTCTTGGTCAGATACTCCGGGTCATCGGGCTTAAGCTCTTTTTTCTTCCTCTCATAGCCCGAGTGCTTGACTCCGTAGATGATATCCCTGAAGGCCTGTCGCCTCTCCTCAGGGGTTACCACTTCCACCAGGTCGGTGTTGATTATCTCAGCCACCTGCCGCTGTTCTTCTTCGTCAGTGAACTTATCCAGTATCTTGACGGGTACGAAGTTTCCTGCCTGTATATCGCTAAAGATCTCTTTAGCCACCTTCCTGTACAGATCGTCGCAGAAGTCGTCTTCGTTTATCCACTGCGCCACCTTAGGATAAATCTGCGGCTCATCGGAAAGCCAGGTAAGTAGCAGCCTCTGGTTCTTTCTTGTGCCGTCATCTGGAGCTCTTTTCTCTGTGATCCCCGTTTTCGGCTTCTGAATTACCCTGGCTCCCGTACCCTTTGCTGCCATTTCTGCAACAAGACTCTTAAGATCATCTGCCGGGATATTGTATCTGGCCGCTATGGCATCTACATATACCTGCCGCTCTATGGGCTCATGGAACTCACACAGCTTGGCCGCTACTTCCTTGTAGAACTCCGTCTTGGAAACGGGATCCGAGAAATCATGCTTAGACTCTAAGATCCTCACTTCGAAGTAGAAGGTATTCTCAGCGTTTTTGACTCTCTGCTCAAAGGCTTCCTTTCCCTCGTTCTTGATGAACTCGTCAGGATCCTTGTGGGGCCGAAGGTCCAGAACCTTTCCCTTGATGCCTACTTCCGACAGGATCTCTATGGCCCTCAAAGCTGCCTTGGTGCCCGGTCCGTCGCTGTCGTAGGACAGGATCACAGTATCGGTGTATCTCTTCAGGATCATGGCCTGTCCGGTGGTAAAGGCTGTTCCCAGAGATGCCACTGCCATATTAAAGCCTGCCTGATGCATGGCTATGACGTCCATGTAGCCCTCACAGAGAATCATGTAGCCTGCCCTTGCGGACTTTGCATAGTTGAGTCCGAAGAGGTTTCGGCTCTTGTCAAATACCGGAGTCTCCGGAGAGTTCATATACTTGGGCTCTCCGTCTCCCATGACGCGGCCTCCAAAGCCTATGACCTTGCCGGAGGAATCCATAATGGGAAACATCACTCTGTTCCAGAACTTGTCGTGAGTTCCCCTCTTCTCATCATGAGATGCAAGTCCCGCCTCGATTATCTGAGCATCCTTATAGCCTTTGCTCCTAAGGTACTGTACTAGGTCATCCGGACTTATATTGGAGAATCCAAGTCCAAACAGTCTGATGGTCTCATCCGAAAGCTGCCTCTTTCTGAAATAGGCAAGTCCCTTTGCACCGGCCGGTTTCTTGAGATTGGCGTAATAGTATTTGGCCGCCTCCTTGTTAATCTCCAGAAGGACCTGCTTCCTGTCCCTTGCAGCCCTGGCCTCCTTTGAATTATCTTCCTCCGGAAGCTCGACTCCTGCCCTCTCCGCCAACTGCTTTAGAGCTTCCGGAAAGGTCAGATTCTCATATTCCATTAAAAACTTATATACGTCGCCGCCGACTCCGCAGCCGAAGCAGTGATACATCTGCCTCTGGGGCGACACACTGAAAGATCCCGACTTCTCATTGTGGAAAGGGCACAGTCCCATGTAATTGGAGCCCTTCTTCGTAAGGTGGACATACTGCCCGATGACATCCACAATGTCGTTTCGTGATCTCACTTCATCTTTGATCTGATCACTGTATTTCAATATCTTGTCCCCACTGAATAAACATTTACAATACTGCCCAGGACTTTGGTATGTAGACCTCCTCAAATACCGCAACCGCATACCTGTCCGTCATTGAGCTGACATAGTCGCAGACTATCCTCTCATCCGAAGCCTCTCCCCTCTCCATCATATCTTTCAGATATTGTGGAAGAAGTTCTATGTGACCCAGATAGTAGTGATAGAGGATCTTGATCATCTCCTCCACCTTCCCCTCCTGGCCCTTGGCCGTCGGGTTGGTATATACCCGCTCAAACATAAACTTCCTCAGGGCGTGGAAAGCGTCATAAACTTCGTCCGACATCCTGATATCATCTATCTCCATGCTGTTGGCAATGATGTCGTGGATGAAAGTGTCAAGCCACTCGCCGTTGGTGTGGCCGATGACTTTGGCCAGGGACTCGGGAACATCGCTCTCCCTGATGAGTCCTCCCCTTATGGCGTCGTCCATGTCATGATGCATGTAGGCAATCTTGTCGGAAAGTCTCACAACCCTGCCCTCTAAGGTCTCTGGCATAAGGTTCATCTCATGATTTACTATTCCGTTCCGCACTTCCCAGGTCAGATTCATGCCTTTGCCGTAGTTCTCCAACTTTTCTACAATCCGAAGGCTCTGCTCGTTGTGTCTGAATCCCTCTGAGCACACGGCGTTCAGCGCCCTCTCTCCCGCATGTCCAAAGGGCGTATGTCCGAGGTCGTGGCCCAGCGCAATGGCCTCTGCCAGGTCCTCATTTAGCAAAAGAGCTTTTGCAATGGTCCGGGCGTTCTGGGACACCTCAAGAGTATGGGTCATGCGGGTCCTGTAGTGATCCCCGTCAGGGGACAAAAAGACCTGGGTCTTGTCCTTGAGCCTTCTAAACGACTTCGAATAGAGGATCCTGTCGCGGTCCCTCTGAAAACAAGGCCTTATATCGCACTCCTTCTCTTTTACTTCTCTTCCTCTGGAATTCATGCTGAGTGTAGCATGTTTGTTTAAGAACTGGGTTTCTCTCTCTTCAAGCTGTTTTCTTATCTTCAATGCTGTTCTTCTTTCCCTGTTTGATATAAAGATTTAGGGCGAAAAAAATCCCATATCTGTATTATTCGACATGGGACTTTAAAAACCTTTTTTGATTTTTTAAATTTTTTCTAAAAAAGAACATATCAGCTGTTCCACTCATTTTTACGGCTCTCGTACTGTTCATTGATCCACTGAACTGCCGCTTCAAATCCTTCCTCTGAGACCTCGAACTCCTTGCTGGTCATCAGCTCTTTGTCTGTCTTTGCATAGGCGTAGGGCTCGGGCCAGACCGTAGCCAGAAGGCTTGCCGGCTCACGCTCCTCTTTCTTTACGAAAAAGACGTTCTTCAGCGGCTCTCTTGCAAGGCGATAGCGCATTCCCTTGTGGCTTCCAAAGTACGCCTCACCGTATTCATAATGGATAAGGTTAAAAAAACTTGATTTCTCTATTTCCATATTTTACTTCCTGATAATTTCTAATTGCTGAACTTTCTGAAAAATGTTGCCATGGGAGCTACTGTGTCCTCAAGGTCCTTTATGGCCGAGTTGAGACCCTCAAAGTCAATACTTGACAGATTATCTACGGCACCTGTGATATCCTCAGCATTATCACTGACAAGTTTATTGAGATTTTCGCTGGTATCAGTCATTTCAGATACCATCGCATCGATATCTTTAATGGAGTTCATTGCTTCCGTAGTCACCTTGTCAATGTTGTTTAAGGTAGCTGTTGCCTTGGGGATCATGATGAGAACCGATACCAGTATTGCCAAAAAGATTCCCAGAACCGCCAGAGAAGTAATGCTCTGGAAAACAAGCTGCTTCTTTGTTATGTCCCTGAGCTCTTTTAAATAATTCGGATCCGGAGCCTGTTCCGTAGCCTGAGCCAGCCCCTGTTCCGGAGCCTGAGCCGGCTCTAGAGCTGTATTTTCAGTGATGATCTCGTTTTCTTCCATAGCACGCTGTTCCTTTACTGGTGATACTCCTGAAGGGATTTGATGTGTCCGGCGCCTTTTGCCTTCACTTCCTTAATTCCTTCAGCAGCTGCTTTTGCTGCTGCAACTGTGGTGATATAAGTTATCCTTGCCTTGATTGCTGCCCTTCTGAGGTATCCGTCGTCGTGGTCAGCTCCTCTTCCTATAGGAGTGTTGATGACAAGCTGAACCTCGCCGTTCTTGATGACATCTTCCACGTTGGGACGTCCGCCCTCGTAGTTCTTCATTATCCTTACGGCGTCAATTCCGGCGTCCACGATATTCTCGAAAGTCTTGCCTGTTGCGTAAATCTTGAAGCCTTCGTCAGCGAAACTCCTTGCTATCTCTGCAGCCTCGGGCTTGTCCTCGGAATTAAGTGAAATGAGGACTGCGCCTTTGAGCGGAAGCATTGCATTTGCAGCTTCCTCTGCCTTGAAGAAAGCTTCACCGGGTGTTCTGGCAAGTCCCAGAACTTCACCTGTTGAGCGCATCTCAGGTCCCAGAACAGGGTCAACTTCAGGGAACATGTTGAAGGGGAATACAGCCTCTTTTACGCCGTAATAAGCCGGCTCAGGGCTGTTCTTTTTCTTCTCTATCAGTTCTTTTACAGGAGAAGGTCTTCCTGTGAGCTGTGAAGTGATGATATCAGTTGCGATGGGAACCATCCTTACGCCGCATACCTTTGATACCAGCGGAACGGTTCTTGATGCGCGGGGGTTTGCCTCAAGCACGTATACAGTGTCGTCCTCGATGGCATACTGCATATTCATAAGGCCAACAACGTTCATCTCAACTGCGATCTTTCTTGTGTACTCCTCGATGGTCCTTAAGTGCTTTTCTGAAATGTGCTTTGAAGGGATAATGCAGGCCGAGTCTCCGGAGTGGATACCGGCAAGCTCAATGTGCTCCATAACTGCGGGAACAAAGGCCTCTTTTCCGTCGCTAATGGCGTCTGCCTCACACTCAAGCGCATTGTGAAGGAATCTGTCGATAAGGATGGGACGGTCCGGAGTTACGCCTACGGCGGCCTTCATATAGCCTTCCATGCTCTCCTCGTCCCTTACGATCTCCATTCCTCTTCCGCCCAGCACGAAGGAAGGACGAACCATTACGGGGTAGCCGATCCTTGCTGCAATCTCCTTGGCACCTTCCACGTCAGATGCCATTCCTGACTCGGCCATTGGTATTCCAAGCTTTTCCATCATCATGCGGAACTGGTCTCTGTCCTCTGCAAGGTCAATAACTTCAGGTGTGGTGCCCAGGATGTTCACGCCCTCTTCCTTGAGCTTTGCAGCCAGATTGAGCGGTGTCTGTCCGCCAAACTGTGCGATGACGCCTACGGGCTTTTCTTTTCTGTAGATCTGAAGAACGTCTTCAAGAGTCAGCGGCTCAAAGTACAGTGTATCTGAGGTGTCGTAGTCGGTAGACACTGTCTCAGGGTTGCAGTTTACGATAATCGTCTCAAAGCCCAGCTTCTTGAGGGCCAGAGCTGCGTGTACACAGCAATAGTCAAACTCGATTCCCTGTCCGATACGGTTGGGGCCGCCGCCAAGGATCATGACTTTCTGCTTCTCTGATGAGTCATCCTTGGGGTTCTCAAGGTTTGCGTCTGTCTTATATGTTGAATAGTAATATGCAGCGCCGTCTGTTCCATATACATGGACGCCGTCCCAGCGCTCAGTCATGTTTTCGTTTTCTCTGGCTATTCTGATATCATCCTCGGAAACCTTAAGTATCTGGGAGAGATATCTGTCGGCAAAGCCGTCTTCCTTGGCCTTTATAAGAGCATCCTTTGTGGGTACCCTGCCACTGAAGGCTGAAACAAGCTCTTTTTCCTCGTTTACGAGCTCTTCTATCTCCTGCAGGAAGTAGTGCTTAACCTTGGTGATCTCAAATAGCTCATCCACGGTAACGCCCTTCTTCAAAGCTTCGTAGATAAGGAAGTAGCGCTCGGAGGAAGCGTCCTTTAAGAGTCTTATGATTTCGCTCTTGTCCATTTCCTCATACTTCTGTACATTTCCAAGGCCATATCTGCCCTTCTCCAGGGATCTGATAGCCTTCTGGAAGGCCTCCTTGAAGTTCTTGCCGATGGACATTACTTCGCCCACGGCTCTCATCTGAGTGCCCAGCTTGTCCTCTACGCCGTGGAATTTCTCAAAGGCCCAGCGGGCAAATTTTACAACGACATAGTCGCCGTTTGGTACGTATTTATCGAGTGTTCCGAATTTGGAATCGGGAAGTTCTGAAAGTGTTAGTCCTGTAGCCAGCTTTGCAGAAACCAGGGCAATCGGGAATCCTGTGGCCTTGCTGGCGAGGGCTGATGAACGGGATGTACGGGGGTTGATCTCGATAACAACAATCCTGCCCGTCTTGGGGTCGTGGGCAAACTGTACGTTGGTTCCGCCTATGACGCCTATGTGCTCTACGATCCTGTAGGCCTGGCGCTGCAGTTCCTGCTGAAGATCTTCAGAAATTGTAAGCATAGGCGCGGTACAGAAAGAATCACCGGTGTGAACGCCGACAGGGTCAACGTTTTCGATGAAACATACGGTGATCATGTTGTTGTCCTTGTCGCGGACAACTTCAAGCTCCAGCTCTTCCCAGCCAAGGATTGATTCCTCAACAAGTACCTGGTGGATGATGGACGCTGCAAGACCTCTTGCACAGACAGTCTGAAGCTCCTCTTTATTATATACGAGGCCGCCGCCTGCTCCGCCCATGGTGTAGGCGGGACGAAGTACAACAGGGTACCCCAGCTCGTCTGCCTCAGCAAGAGCTTCCTCTATGCTGTAACATGCCTTTGACCTTGCCATCTCTATGCCAAGCATATCCATGGTCTTCTTGAACTCTGTTCGATCCTCGCCTCTCTCGATGGCGTCGACCTGAACACCGATTACTTTTACGTTATATTTGTCGAGGATTCCGGCCTTATACAGCTCAGAACACAGATTTAAGCCGGACTGTCCGCCAAGATTCGGCAGAAGAGCATCCGGTCTTTCCTTTTCAATAACAGCAGCGACGCGCTCCACGTTGAGTGGCTCGATGTAAGTCCTGTCGGCCATCTCCGGGTCCGTCATGATCGTAGCGGGATTTGAGTTCACCAAAACGATCTCATATCCAAGGCTCCTCAAGGCTTTACACGCCTGGGTCCCCGAGTAGTCAAACTCACAGGCCTGTCCGATAACTATGGGCCCTGAGCCGATGATTAGTACTTTGTGAATATCTGTTCTCTGTGCCATACTTTCCTCCCCGATTATTATTCTTTTTCCATCCCTACAATTCTATTATCAGAACGTCACAAAAACAAGTACAAAAAATAGTTATAATAAAAGCCATTTCCGATCACACAAACCGGAGATGGCTTTCATATATCGTTCTTATCATGTCAAGGGCCAAAACCGCTCAACACGCATGATCACTTGCAAAGTGCACATGTATCTCTTGCAATGGCAAGCTCCTCATTGGTGGGAACAATCATAAGTGTAACCTTGCTGTCCTCACCTGAAATGATCTGCTCCTTGCCGCGAACCTTGTTAGCCTCCTCATTAAGTGTGGCTCCGATAAATCCAAGTCTCTCGCAGACAAGCTTTCTTACAAATCCGCTGTTCTCGCCAACGCCTGCAGTAAAGCAGATAGCGTCAACGCCGTTCATTGCTGCAACATAAGATCCTATGTACTTAAGAACCCTGTAAGCAAAAGCATCTACTGCTCTCCTGGCGCCTTCGTTGCCCTGAACATAAGCGTCCTCAAGATCTCTGAAGTCTGATGACAGATCGTTTGAAAGACCAAATACACCTGACTTCTTGTTAAGAAGATTTGTCACGTCAGCAACTGTTGAGTTCTCTTTCTTCATAATAAACTCAACTACCGAAGGATCGATGTCACCGGTTCTGGTGCCCATGATCAGTCCCTCAAGGGGTGTAAGACCCATGGATGTGTCGATGCACTTTCCGCCGTCAACAGCAGAGATTGAAGCGCCGTTTCCGAGGTGGCAAACGATGATCTTAAGATCTTCAGGATTCCTGCCAAGGATCTCGGCAGCTCTTTTGCTGACATATGAATGGCTGGTGCCGTGGAAGCCGTATCTTCTGATGCCGTATTTCTCGTAGTATGAATAAGGAAGTCCATAGAGATAAGCCTCCTGGGGCATTGTCTGATGGAAAGCCGTATCAAACACTGCAACCATGGGAACGCCGGGCATAGCCTTCTGACAGGCTCTGATACCGATCAGGTTTGCAGGGTTGTGAAGAGGCGCAAGATCTGAAACCTCCTCGATGGCGCTTATAACTTCCTCGTTTATAACAACTGACTTTGTGAATTTCTCGCCGCCGTGCACGATGCGGTGTCCCACTGCTCCGATCTCATCCAGTGAAACCACGCCGTTCTCGCTGTTTGTGAGAGCCTCGATCACGAGCTCGATTGCCCTGTTGTGGTCGGGCATGGGCTCTACCTTTGTGATCTTCTCTTTTCCCTCGGGAGTGTAAACGATCTGGCTTCCATCTATTCCAATCCTCTCGCAGAGGCCCTTACAGATGACTGCCTCTGTATCTGAGTCGATGAGCTGGAACTTAAGTGATGAACTTCCGCAATTGATAACTAAAACTTTCATTAGCTGTAACCTCTTTTCCGTTTTTTATTAAACCACTTACAAGTATATGATACTTATATTATAATTTAAGAACAAGGAAAAAACTGTACAAAAGGTGCTGAAAAATGAAAACCATCGGAATAATCGCGGAGTTCAACCCATTTCACAACGGCCACAAATATCTGATCGACAAGTGCAAAAAAGACCTGGGCGCAGACCGGGTCGTGATCGTCATGACAGGCAACTTTGTCCAGCGTGGCGCCCCTGCCATCGTTGATAAGTTCACGAGAGCCAGGGCAGCCATCAGTCTTGGAGCGGATCTCGTGCTCGAGCTGCCTGTATACTACAGTCTCGGAAGCGCAGAGTTCTTTGCCATGGGCGGCGTAACGCTCTTAAACAGTCTTGGCTGTATCGACTATCTGTGCTTTGGAAGCGAGTTCCCTGACGAGGACAAGCTTCTTAAGATCGCCAACATTGCAATAGACGAACCCGACACCTACAAGGCCACTCTGAACGAAGCCCTAAAGAGCGGTGAACCTTTTCCTGCCGCCCGGGCCATCGCTCTGGTAAAAGAACTAAAGGACACTCCCGGTTTTTCCGACACTGATGAGCTCATGGACATGCTCTCATCACCCAACAGCATCCTTGCGATCGAATACATCCGCGCACTAAAAAAGACAAAAAGCTCCATGCAGCCGCACGTCATCCAGCGCGTCGGACACGCCTATCACAGCGAGGAACTGGGCACCATCCCCTCCGCCGCCGGCATCAGGGCCAGACTCCTCTCCGGCAGCTGCGACAGGGTCAAGCTCAACGCCCCTTTCATCCTCGACGGCGTGATGCCCCGTGAAGCCATCGAAGCCCTCTCAGGCTACGAAGGCCGTTTCGTACAGGCCAACGATTTCTCAGCTCTTTTACACTACAAACTCATTTTGGAAAAGATCTCCGGTTATCAGAAATACCTCGACGTGACTAAGGACATCTCAAACCGGATCTTAAATAATCTTGAATACGCAGAGAGTTTCAGCGGCCTCTGCTCAAATCTCAAGTCCAGAAACCTGGTCTACACCAGGATCAGCCGCAGTCTCTTTCACATACTTTTAAACATCACAGAAGAAAACATGGCCGCCTACAAGGCAGACGGTTTCACTAATTATGCGAGGGTTCTCGGATTAAAGGAATCCTCATCCGATATTCTCAAACTCATACACGAAAAGAGCTCTGTGCCTGTTCTGGACAGGCCAAAGGATGCGGATAAGCTTCTTTCTCCTATTCAGAAACAGCTCTTTGATGAGACCATGATCGCAGGTCAGATATATAACAATATTGCATGCAACGGCATAACATCAGAGTACAGGAGGAAGTATGGCACTTCTTAAACTCGAAAAGGGACAGGTTCTCCACAAGGCAGGCGTTGACATCGTCGGGACTATGGAGGTTCTGGTAAAAGGAAAGCTTAAGATCTCCACTCCCACCACTTCCATCGTTCTGGATGCAGGCGGTTTCGCAGGGCTCGTTGAAAAGCCCGGGCGCAAATACGGCTACACCTACGAAGCATTGGAAGAATCAGCTGTCTACTCCTACGAGTATACGTCCATTGCTGACATCCCGAAGATTGTCAGGAGCAATCCCAAGATTGCCCCTCTTCTTGCTGCGCAGGTAGTTTCAAGTTCTTCTGACGTCTGCGATGTTTATGAGACAGAATACGAAAAAGCTCTTATGGAGTACGAGAAGGTCATGGCTGATTACGCCGACTACCCCGAGCTCTGTATCAAGGTTGGCGAGGTCAAAAGGTCTTTTGCCGAGATCGAAGAAGTCATTCCGCCGGAAAAATCAGGGAGGCTGCCGCAATGGACCGTGGATTTCCTTCGCAGTCTCAAGGAGAATGAGGAGGTGCTTCGCAAGAGCCTCTACCCTCTAAGCATGGAGATAGATGTCGGTATGATCATGACCGCTGTCACTGCTTTTAACGCAATCTCTGACGCAGTGCAGCTCATCATGGAATACAGGAAAATTCTGAAAAAGAAGACGACGGCTTTTGAACAGACCGTACAGATGATGCGGATTAAGCTCAATGAGATTGAGAATCCCGGGGAAGACGGCAAGGGACAGGTGGTCATCGAGAATGCCCTCAGCACTATCCTGGCTTATTCAGGCGCGTCGCCAGAAGCCAGCATCAGATTCGAGGAGCTGGTTAACAGGTTCAAGGCCAATGATAACAGATACGATTCCTCGGATGATGCAAGGGCTCTTCGAAGGAGCCTGTCTAATGCGTTCTATGAGATCTATCTTCCGATATTCCTGAAGAGTCTTACAGATGAGAACCTGCCGCTGGAGATAAAGCTGTTCTTCATGTTTGGCTTCGTTGATGAGGAGCTGGCAGGAGCAAAAAATACAACTATTCTCTGCAATATGGCCAGAGCTTATACCCCCGATCCGCAGGGCATTGTTGTTACACTCTACGAGTGGCTTAAGAAGGTGTACTTCCTGGAAGTCGATCCGTCCAAGAATGAATTTGACCAGGACTGGCCTACGTATCTCAAGGAACAGAAAAACAGCGGCAACATCAATGGTGCACAGATGGACGCCATGATGAACAATCCACTTAAGAGAGTAAATTTCGAGATTCAGAATTTCTTTTCCCTTGCTAACAGAATGACTTTTGGGAGGGTTTCCTCCTTCGTTCCTGTGTTTGACCAGCAGAATGTTCTTCGGCCGCTGGATATGGCGTATCAGACTTCCGCTAAGGTTCACGGGTATTTTGATATGATCAGGGGGATAGATTACAGCGTTTTCTGCAGACAGGCAGTGTACTCCAATCCTGAAATCGGCATTACTCAGCTGTACTATGACGACGATATTACACCTTTTATGATACTGATGCCCAACATTGGAAGCAGAGCCGGACTATGGCAGGAAATAAATGGCAAAAACCGCAGGACCAGGGCAAGGATGATGGTGTCCATCTTCAACACCGAGAACACGGAAGACGCCATGATAAGGCTCTTTGGCGAGTTCCGCTGGGAGATGTGCAAGACGGTACAGGGCGTACACTGGAACGATGTAACCGACCCGTCTCTCACTTCCATGTACTGCGATTATCTTCAGTTCTTTAAGAAGAATCCTTCCCTTTCACAGGAGTGCAAGGAAAAGCTCAGGACTGATCTTAAGAAATTCAACAACAATTACAGGAATGTATTCACGCAGGACTATCTCTACTACATCAAGTACGAGTCCTCCGGCTCTCCCCGACTCAACAAGGTGGCCAGGGAGATTCTGTTCACGTTCTGCCCGTTCTCCAAGGAAATCAGGGAGAACAAGATCGGGGACAATCCGCAGTATGCGGACCTGCTGAACCACTACAACGCCCGGATCGGAAATACTGCAAAGCCTGTTTTGAATGCAATCAGCAGGCTGAAGCGGGATGAGATTCCCGTGCCTCCGGAGCTGACGCGGCAGATCGAGCATTTGGAGAAGTGATTGATTGAATGAAAGGGACCGCTGTGCGGTCCCTGTTTTTGTGGGCTATGATGTATCTAATAAGCATTTGCTGCTTAATTGTCTTCTTCAGATTAGTTTGAAGTCACCTGTTATCAAGAAAAGTCATATGCCTTACTCTGAGATTCGGAGAATTTGGGTACTATTTTTGAATCTAATGCTATTTATCACAAACCAGTATCAAAGATATGTCTTAAAACCATGGAATTGAATTGTACGCAAGCTTATTTGTGACTAATACCACAAAAACGAACGATTGACACCCAAAACACAAATCTGATTATCTCCTCTCCAAGCAAATCAGATCCAATTTACTCTGTTTTTCGTTAATTCATTATCATCATTTAGGTATAATATCTATTTTGTGATAAATAATGATTTTTAGAAAAAAGTGGACCTATTGTGAAAAAATTATTTTGGGTCACAATCTGTACTTTTCGCATATATAACACAAACTCAAAAATCCAATCACGCCTGTACTTCCCTGATAACTTTCTCGATTACTTCCCTTGACTGCACAGCCGTCTCCGGCTTGGTATTCTCCAAAGTTGCATGTATAAAAGGCTTCTTCTCCAGCGCGAACTTGATGATGTTCTTATAATCCATCTCTCCAAATCCGCATCCAACGCTCTCCACCTTGTCTTCCTTGAGGACTGCATCCTTCAGGTGAATCATGCATATGTCCTTGCAAAGTATATCGATAGCTTCATCAATAACTTCCGCTCTCTGAGCAAAGTTATCAGTCCACAGCAGATTCACCGGATCAAAGATGATCTGAAGATTCGGCGAATCAATACGGTCCAGAACCTCACGGGCTCTCTTTGCATCATAAACTATGTGGCGGTATACAGGCTCGATTGCCATGATAACGCCCATCTTCTCTGCACACTTAACTACAGGAGCCAGATTCGTGATAAAAGTATCCAGCGCCTCCTTGGAATGGCACGCTTCCTTATCATAAGAATAAGATTCATTGGGCGCACCCGTCTCAGTGCCCACCATTCCGCATCCAAGCACGCTTGCAAAGCGCAAGTGCGCGTAATACTTCTCCTGAATCTTCAAAAGAGATTCTGCATTGGGATGGGCAAGATTCAGATAGCATCCCAGTACTGCGATATCAATATCTGCCTTTCTGAATGCATTGCGCAAATACATCGCATATCCCGGATTCAAAGCCACCGGATCTGCGGTGAATCCGGGAATCTTGGACAGCGCGATGTGCGCACATTTAAAGCCCTGATTCTTTATCTCCTGCAATCTCTCTTCTAAAGGCAGCTCCTTAGTGTCGTGAAATCTAATTCCTATCTGTATCATCTTGTCATCTCCAATCTATAATTCATATTCTTACAAGTTCCATATACATTATCTGCATTCCCATTAACAGACTCTTGCTTTTATCCATGTCGATCACACTCATATCAAATAAGATGGTCCATCCGACATTAATACTGATATAGACACATCACCGTGTCGTCTCCATGTTGTAGAAGATTCCCTTCTTTGCCATCAATTCTTTGTAGTTTCCACTCTCTGCAATGGTACCTTTATCAATCACGATGATCTTGTCCGCCTTCGCAATTGTAGCAAGTCTGTGGGCCACGATAAAGGTGGTACACCTGCTCGAAATATTCTCCAGCGCATAAGACACTTCTCTTTCCGAGATGGAATCCAAAGCAGATGTGGCTTCATCCAAAAGGATCACCTTCGGATTTCTGATTAGTGCCCGCGCGATAGAAATCCTCTGCTTTTGTCCGCCGGAGAGCTTGTCGCCGTGCTCGCCCACGACAGTGTCCATGCCGTTGGGAAGTTTCTCGATTACACTCTTCAGGCCGGACTCCTCGATGACCTTTTGCAGTTTCTCCTCGGTCACGTCAGACGTGCCATATAGAATGTTTTCCTTGATCGTCCCTGAGAAAAGAATCGTATTCTGCGGAACGACTGCCAGCTGCTTTCTGTAACTCTGTAAATTGATTGCCGAGATGTCTTTTCCATCAATCTTAAGACTCCCCGAGGAAGGCATTCCAAAGCCCACCAGAAGGTTCATGATGGTCGACTTTCCGGCACCCGACTCGCCTACGAAAGCCACGGTCTCGCCTGCGTTCACATGAAAGTTGATGTCTGTGATGATTTCCTCATCAGTATCAGGGTAAGCGTATCCAACACTCTCAAAGTCATAGGTTCCGTCAATCTCGCCGATATCCTCTTTTCCCTCGGTGTCCTCGACGTGTTCAAACTCAAGGATTTCGCCGATGCTGGTCACAGACTCAAGGCCCTTGGAGATTATGGGTAGCAGGGTCAAAAGAGATGACACCTGGCCGACAATGGTCGTAAAGTAGCTCTGGTACAGGACCACATCTCCCACCCGGACTGAGCCTTTGACCGCAAGTACTGCGGTGAAGATCAGGCAGATGACCTGCGCGATCTGGAATATGGCCCAGCTGACAGCGCCAAACTGGCCCTGGATGATGTCCAGTGAATAACCCGCCTGGGCTATGAGGTCCACCTGGGTATCCATCCTGTCAATCTCCTCTTCCCCGAGGCCATGGGCCCTGGTTACGGGCACCAGCTCCACCATCTCCATGACTTTGGCGCTGGTTTCTTCCATTTCTTTTCGGAACTTCTGGTTGTGCTTCTTGATGGGTTTCTTGAAGCCCACCACCAGCACTGCCGCGATGGGCACAGTGAACAGGAAGAAAAGAAATACGATAAGGCTCTTGGTTACTGTGACTGCCAGAGCCACGCTGACATTGATGATGATGTTGATAAGAGATACGAAAAGCTGGTCAGACAGCGTCTCTACTGCTTCCACGTCCCTGATTATCTTGGATTGCAAGCGGCCTGAAAGCATGTCTTTTTGATGCGGTATGGACATGACCTGGATCTTGTGGATCAGGGCGCTTCTTAAGCCTGCCTCGACTTTGCGCACCGCCTTGCTCCTGAAGTGGATGTGCAGGTGGTTCATTGGCACGTTCAGTATCAGCAGGAACACCATGATGGCGCCTTCAATGCCGATGAGCTTGTAGACATTCGGGTTGTGACCGGTTACGTTGTTGATGATGCTGGCTGTTACGATTGGCAGAACCCACACAGGGCTGTGCTTGATGATGTAAAAGAATGTAGACCAGACGAAGTTCATGTACATTCCTTTGTAGAAACCAATCAGGATTTTCAGGGGCTTGCCTATATTCTTTTCGTAGCTGTCGTAGTAGACTGATACTTCTGATTTCATGTAGGTCCTCGGTGTCGTTGTTTTTATTTTTCCCGGAGCTATGTGGTTGCACGCTGTCGATGTGGCAGGTTGTACCGGCCTGTGAATTGTTGTTCCATAATGCTACTACTGCAGATCCTGGTAGCATCCATTACATTATTCCATGCCATTACTACTATATGTCCTCGTAGCTGTCGTGGTGGAAGCGGACTTCCAGCGGGCTTTCGCCTCCGAATGCATACATACCTACAAGTGCGCCGGTGAAACGCTTGCCCTTCTTCAGGCCCTCGTCGCACAGGTAGTAGACGTTTTCCAAAGTAGCAAAATGGGTGTACTCGTCTGATATGCAGTAGCTCAGATCTCGCTTCAGATAGTCTGTTTCCATGCTGAGTCTTATGCTCCTGGTTCCTGATGGCAGCGTTCTGAAAGAAACAGTCACGCTGTCCTCATCGCCGATGTGCTGCCTGGAATAGACGTACAGTGCTTCGTCTTCGTTTAGGATTCCAAATTCAAAGAAAGTATTCTCGTCATAGTACCCGGTTATTCCCGCACACTGCTCCTGCAAAAGCTTGGGGATTTCCATGGTTACTTCGTATCTGAATCTGAAGGCGGTCTGGCGGCGCAGCACGATGTTCCTGCTTTTGACGCTGGACAGAGGCGCCTTACTTCCTTTGATGGTGAAAGATCTGAATCTGGTAGTTAGTTCTTTTTCATGGGCGCTGGCTACATCATCTTCACTGATGCCTGTGGCGCCCGAACTTTCTTCGATAACAGAAGCATCCGGCTCATTGCATGTGCTGCCGGACTTGCCTGTTTCCTCTTCCAACGCGCATACAACTCCGCCATCTTCAAAAGGCCTTGGTGTCATGTAATCCATGAACAGGCCGCAGGGTGAGATACGGTTTGACTCGGCGTTAGGATCTTCCGTTTTCTCCGGGAACGGCTTGATCTGCATTGCAGACGGGCCCTTAAGACCGTTGACGATTGGCCATCCGTCCGCTGTCCACGTAACCGGATCGATCGCAGTCTCTCTTCCAAGAATGCTATATCCATCCCCGATCATCCGCCCGCAGAGATATACCATGTACCATCTGCCGTCCGGAGTCTCAACCATGTCGCCGTGGCCGCAACGCTGGATTGCAGCGCCTTCATCATCCTGCCTCATGATCGGATTGTAGGGGCAGGGTTCGTAATTGCCAAAGAGCTCTTTTGACCTGGAAACAGTAACTCTGTGGCCCGGACCGGTTCCGCCCTCAGCTTCAAGAAGATAATAATAGCCGTCCTTCTTGTAGAGATGCGGCCCCTCCGGTGCTCTCTTGTGGTCGCCGTAGAACAGGAGCTGCGCGTCAGATATCTTTTTCGTGCCCGTCTCGTCCAGCTCAAAGATCCGCGCTCCCCGGTTGAGAAGCATGTATCTCCGGCCGTCGTCGTCATTAAAAATGCTGGGATCGATGCCATCCTCGTCGATGAAAACCGGGTCGGAGTAGGGCCCCTCGGGCTTTTCGGAGGTCACCACGATCTGCCTTCTGTAGACCGGCGGCACGTCGTTTAATCTGTAAGTGGCTGTGATGTAGAATTTTCCTTCATAAAAAGAAATATCCGGAGCCCAGTAGCCTCTTCCACCTTCAAGTTCGTTTAAGTAGCACCACGTCGGGTTAGTAATGGCATGTCCAATGATTTCCCAATGGATAAGGTCTGTGGAATGGGATATCGGGATGCAGGGGAAGAATATGAATGAGGAATTCACCATGTAATAGTGTGTGCCAACCCTGCATATGGATGGGTCGGGGAAAAAACCGCTTCTTACGGGATTTCTGTAGAAGTCGCTGTATCCGTGACCGTACCTGTCCTCCAGATATTTCTCTATGTCTGATACTTTATCACCTGTGGTGCGGTCGTTCTTATTATCTATTGCAGTGTTTGTTTCGGAATCTATGTTTTCGTGAGCATTGTGCACGATGTCCCAGGGTGTTACCAGGTTCTTGTCGCCTGCAAGCGGATCCATGCCGCACTTCTCGACCAGATATTTGAAGACTTCAAGATTCCCGGACTCAGCCGCATAGTGAAGCACATTCCTGTGCTCATCGTCGTACTCATTGAGGCTGATCCTGGAGTATTCAACCAGGTACTTCACGATATCCAGGTCTCCGGTCTTCGCCGCAGCAAAGAAACTCTCCGCATCTATGAGATTCGGCTCGTTCACCAGGATCTTTTTTACCTTATCAAGATTCTTTTCATGAATATAGGATTTCAAAAGGTCTTTCTGAAAGTCGTCCATGTAGTACCTCGTTGTGAAGCGCGTTTTGATGCGATCTGTGGCATCTGTCCAACAATTTCAGTTTTGTTTTGCAATGAAGAAGTTTATTATGTGGGGGTGTATTGCCATCGATAATATATTATCAAAATTCCGCACACAAATTACTGCTGGCAGCGGAGTTTTTAATATCCTGCAGTAGGGTTATTTTTTAACTACTGCTATTTATTCATTTCTTAAGATTTGTTAGTAAGCTGCGGTTTCTACGAGAGGTGAATTGCGCGACAATTACAATATTTTTCTGTCAATTTCCAGGTCTTTTACTGCTTTCCAAGAAGAAACTTTAACCGAGCAGTATATGCCTTAATTCACAAATTCTATGCACCTCTTACACTGCCATGAGGCTACTAACAAAAACCCATTTTAACGATTTCAACAGTAGGGAAACTAAAGCCCTACTGCTACGTTCCGTGAAGTCGATTATACAGCAGTAAGCAATATACGTATTATCGTTATATTGTTATCGGCGCTCAATCGGTTCTCATCAATCCCAATCATTTTCAACTTGATGCGCCAAAAAATCTGTTAACATATCCAGCCCCGGGAATTATATCCCGGAATCGCCCGATGTCAGCTAACCAAACCGTTATGTACTAGTCTTCCGACGACCGCAGCAGCAGTTCAAATTGCTCTTTCGAAACAATCTTCTTAAGCTCACTTATGGCCTTTTCAAACTCATTTACGTAATGTGAGAATGTATCCGATTTCTGTAGCTTAAATCCCAACGAAAGATACAGCAGTATTGCTTTCCAGCTACCATCCGGCAGTTCAACGCTACTGTACGTATAATCAGAGCATTTCATGATCGTGTTATAAAACGGAATGGTCCTGTCAAGCATAGCATCCTCACAAATCCCTACCGGTATTTACAGTTCTTCTACAGTGACAGAATTAAAGTCTGCAAATCCGTGCTTCTCCTGGCCGCTTCCTTTGCAGGCCAGCGCAAAGATGCCTATCTTGGCTCCTACCCAGGTATGGTCCGAAGGGGTATACAAAACGCCAAGGTCGCGCTCTTGGCCGCCCACCA
>JAEEGL014095583.1_pt1 | contig 23282 bp, 25 predicted proteins | sample 9134231 | NCBI WGS metagenome assembly JAEEGL01 (sample SAMN16246548, study PRJNA631951) | gut metagenome | biome: gut microbiome; feature: rumen; material: fiber-attached | host: Bos | place: Iran: Karaj | collected 2018-10
AAGAGAAAGAGATTTATTGCTACCTCAACAGCCAAAAAGAAATAGTTGATAGATTAAGATACATTTCTTCTGTTTGTTGTAGAGGAAACTATTTATTGCAAGACCATAACATGGAAGCTGCTAATTTATTAGCAGATTAAGGCGATTAAATTGATGAATATCAACTAATTAGCAAAAATATAACTTTATCATATATACTATTTTTATATTTAATTATTTTTATGTATATTTGCATTGTTAATTAAAAATAACACCCTCTTAATTGAGGGTTTTTTAAAAATAAAAATTGTGTGCGCACACAGAGTGTTTGACATAAATCAAAAAAACAATAAATAGTGAAAAATACAGGATTAAAAAAAGGTTTAAAGTGTAATATGTAACTACATATTAATGTATTAAGTTTAAAATAATAGTGTTTAAAAAGTGCAAATTATGAAAAAGATTATTTTATTTATGGCATTCTTATTTACTATGAATGCTGCTGCTTTCGCAGAGAACGAAGCAACCACAAATGTTGAGGCTTATAACATTAGTGCTAACATCAACAGCTTGGTGAAGTATTTAGACCTTTCAAAGGACCAGGTTGAATCATTCGAGAATGTACAGAAGGTGTTTGAGGACAGTCTAAGAGGTGCATCAGTAATGGGCAATGATGGTCGTAAGAAAATGGTTAAGAACTCAATTGACTTCGATTTGAAGAATATGAAATTCATCCTTAATGATGAGCAGTTTAAAAAGTATGTAAGAATACTTAATGTTACATTGACCAATCGTGGCATTGAATGGTAAAGAAGAAAAGTGTATTAAAGTGCATTATTGAGAGAGAAAAATACACTGGAACATATAGGAAATGACTGACTTTTTTATAAGGTCGGTCATTTTTTTGTTTACAATATTTCTTTTTTTTAAATATTTTTTGTATATTTGTAAAAACTATTAAAATAATTTTTGAGTATGATTGATATTAACAAGTACATTGCAGAGGCAATGAAAGCTAAGGACAGGGAGAAACTTAGCACATTAAAGCTAATCAAAGCAGAGTTAGTTAAAGCTGAAAAAGATGGTATTACGTTAGACGAAGCTAAAGAGGCTAAGATATTAATGAAAATGGTTGACCAGCGGAAAGAGTCTATTTCTCAATATATAAAAGGTGGAAGAAATGACCTTGCTGAGGCTGAACAAAAAGAAATTGATGTTATTAAGGAATATATACCTGAGCAGCCAACAGATGAGGAAATAGAGGCTTACACAAATGACGTAATAAACAACTATGTTATTGAGAAGGGTGATGACTATCAGGTATCTATGAAAGATATGAAATCAATTCTTTCAATAGTTCAAGAGAAATATCCAATGGCAAATGGTAAAATTGTATCTAACGTTTTAAAGAATAAGATTAATGGCTAAAGTAATTAAGAGTATAAACTATAACCAACACGCAATAATTCGTGATATTATTGATTTACATAATGGTGGCAAACCTTTTGATTGTGATATTACCTACAGTATAGGTAACTTCTATGGTCACTTCAAGGAGAAAACCCCTGAAGGAGAGGTAGAATTTGATATACCACAGCCAAAATATAAGTTTGACGTTGACCCACAAGTAGAAGGAGTTGAGAAACTTGACCCTTGGGGTCCAATACCATTACCAGATAATAGTGTGGATAGTATGATGGTTGATTTACCTTTCGTAATTGGCCCAAGAGATTGTGCATCAATGAGAAATAATAAGAAAGGTAGCAATGTAATTGGAAAGCGGTTCTCAAGCTATTATCCACGTCACGAAATGTTTGAAAGCTATGAGCATTGGCTCAAAGAAGCATATAGAGTGTTGAAGCCTGGAGGGGTTCTTGCTTGGAAGAGTCAGCCTGTTATATCAGGAGGAATCAACCTTATGACAAGTTACTACTCTTGTAGAGTTGCCGAAGACCTTGGCTTTTATATTAAGGATGAATTTGTGTTAGTAGCAAAACAAAGATTAATATCTGGTAAGGTTAAGAACCAAATGCATTCAAGAAGATACCATTCTTTCTTCCACGTATTTGTTAAGGATGACCCAAAGAGGGACAAGACAAATTATTGGAAACGAGAGTTTATGGATAAAAATAAGGAGACCGTTGTAGAGACTCCACCTGTCAATACAGATGAGTAGTGAATTTATTGAAAGAAGATTTAAAGTTCTACGCTAAAGAAGAATGCGCAGAAATATTTGTTAAACTAAACGGTGTTGGGAACACTAATGAAGCAGGTAAAAGTATATCAGGACCAAGTAAAATAGGGCCAATGGTAGAAACCCTTAACAAAAATATAAAAAGAATCAAAAATCCTGAAGACTTTTATAATATTTGGATTAACGAAATATTACCAGAAATAATAAAAGGAGACCCAAGGTATAAAGATGTTTTCGATTATATATTAGATTTAATAGAAAAATTTAAAAATATTTGCGACAATAAAATTTCTGATATTGAATTATATAAATATTTTTTATTTTTATCAATATACGCAACATTGATGGGAGTTGAAGTGGAAAATGTTTTAGCAAACAAAATAAATAAGTCTGGAAAATATATAGTCAAACATTCAAATTCTTATGAAGACTCAAATTTAGGAATAGATTTATTATTTTTTGATGTTAATGCATTAAAACCAATATTTTTATTACAAGTTAAGCCAATAAGTTTTATTAGCAGCAACAAAAACACTGGTGTGCTATCAACTAGAAGAGACTATTTCTATGAAATAGAAAGAGCTGAAAAAGAATATGGAATACCTGTCTATTTTGCGTTCTATAAAGATGTTGATAGAACATATAATCCAAACAACGTTGAATGGGTTATTAATACAAAAACTGGAAAAGGAAGGCCAAGCGAAAACTTTTTTAAACTCGAAGAGTTGTGCTTTAAGAAAAGTGGTAAAATAGGCCCAATTGGAGATAAACCACAATTTATATGGGAGTATCCACTATCTAAAGAATTATTATTTTAACAATAATTAACACGAAATATTTGCGTATTTCGTGTTTTTTTTGTATCTTTGCACATATTACCCAAGTAGAATTATGAGATATAGTGGAAGTAAGGCAAAGATTGCCAAACATATAATTCCTTTTTTAATGAAGGAGTTGAAGCCTGGCTACAAGTACGTAGAACCATTTGTGGGAGGCTGCAATGTGATTGATAAAGTAGATTGGTCAAATAAACAAGGCTATGATACGAATCATTATGTTATAGGGTTGTGGAATACAATGAAGATGGGTCTTCTTGGTAACATTCCAAAAGATGTGACAGAAGAACAATATAACGAAATGCGTGAGTTGGCAAAAACCGATTCTTGTTCCACAAAATACCCAGCTTTCTTAATTGGATATGTTGGAAATGCTTGCTCCTATGGCTCAGCTTGGTTTAATGGATATGCCAAGATTAATGAGAAGCGGGGAGAGAATCACATACACGAAGCATACAGTGGTTTTCAAAAACAAGTAAGTGCTTTTAAACATTTGAATTCCACATATTTCAACACTGCTGATTATAGAAGTGCAATTGCGTTAGAAACAGATTTAGGCAAAAACAAAAATGTTGTAATATATTGTGACCCACCTTATAGGGGAACAAAAGGATATAAAGGAGAAAAGTTCGATAATGATGAATTTTGGAATTTTGTTCGTGAATATTCAAAAGCTGGAATAAAGATATTCGTTTCAGAATACGAGGCTCCTGATGATTTCAAATGCGTTTGGTCTATGAGTAGAAAAGACGGAATGGGTACTACTAAGTGCGGGTGCAAGCAAAAAACCAAAATAGAGAAGTTGTTTGTTTATGATACCGAAAAAGGAAGTTAGTTTTTTCAAAAGGTATTTGAAAGAAAAAGGTTTATACAATGTATTCAAGCAGGATTTAGCTATTGCCTCACAAGAGGCTAGAACACCATTACATGAGTTTATTAAACGTGGCAAACAAGGCTATTCAACAAATATAATTATGGATTGCTTGCTATGGTCAGTATCAAATTACAGATATTGGGCTAAAACATATAATGATTATATAACTTATTATTATAAAAATTTTAAAAATAAATAGATGATTAAAGAATTGAGTATTAAAATCCTTACCTATTTGCTGTCACTACTGACTGAAAAGGAAGGTACAAATTTTTCAACTGTTAATCAGCCTTGCTACACTAAGGATGGCAAGTTTATAGGTTGGTTCAGCCGTTCAATGGCAACAGCGTTGTTTGTGTTCTGTAAGGACAAACACGGAACTACTTACGTTCTGGCTTCAGAGAGAGGCAAGGGAACGCCTGATTTCCAAGGCTATTGGAATTGCACGTGTGGTTATCTTGATTTCAATGAAACAACAAAGCAGTGCGCATTGAGAGAGTTAAAGGAAGAGACTGGCGTAGAAATCAATGAGAACGATATGGAGTTCATCGGTTACGAGGATTCTCCAAGCGCAAACCATCAGAACGTAACATTCCGCTTTGGCGCATTGGTAAAAGACAAGACCATTGATGAGTTCACTTTCTCAAAGAAAGACAACGAAAAGAATGAGGTTGGGCAGATTTTATGGATTCCTCTAACTGACATTGATAAGTTCGAATGGGCCTTTGGTCATAAGGATAGAATCGTAGAAATTGCCAAAAAGTTTAGCTTGATTTAAGTCAAGATGTTGTGTGCGCACACCAAATAATCATATTTTTATTTTTATAATAATATATTTATTTGTATATTTGCAGAGATTTATTAATAACATTATATTAAATTAAAATTTAGAAGACAATGAAAAAGTTAGTATTTATGTTTGTAGCATTCGTAGCTATGTCATTCGCTGCTTGTGGTGGTAACACTGCATCAACAGCAACAAACGATTCAACAGCTGTTGACACTATCGACACAGTTGCTGTAGATTCGATTGCTACCGATTCTGTAGTTGCTGAGTAATTTATTATAAGTAACTAAAAAGTGCGAATGATTGGCTGTATTGCCAATCATTTTTCGTTTAATTAAAACCCTGGCTTATGGCTATAGATAAATCACAACGTGTAGGTATCACGGAAGCAGGAGAAGTAAGTTTCAACCTGGAAGTGTTTGATAATTTATACGAAGCAAACATTATCATAACCAAGAGGCTTACAGATGCTTTAATTGATAAGTTAGTTGATAACTATAAGAAATGTATATTACATTTGACCGTGACTGGTTTTGGCGGTTCTAAAATTGAGCCATTCACACCATTAAAGGAGGTAACAAAAAAGAAACTTGAGGATTTGTTGGCTAAGGGCTTTCCAGTATCACAAGTTGTATTGAGAATAGACCCTATAATACCAACAGATAAGGGTATTGAAACTGCTATGGGCGTTTTAGAAGAATTCTCAGGGCTTGGCATAGAGAGAGTGAGAATATCATTCCTGGATATGTATAAGCATGTAGAATCAAGATTCAAGAAAGAAGATATTGAGATACCTCTTATATATAAGAATGGTGATGGCAGCGTTAACTTCCACGTTAGTTTGGAAGAGAGACAGAGAAAACTGGTATATTTGGAACTTAATGCCAAGAAATTTGGCTACACTTCTGTGGAGGTTTGTGGAGAACCAGGAATTGAAAGCAAATCTTGCTTGTCACAAACTGATATTGATATATTGGGGTTGACAGACAAAATCATTCTCAAAGGTGATAAAGGACAGCGAAAGAGTTGTAGTTGTCCATCAAACAAAACTGAGTTGATTAAAAATGGTAGACCTCATAGATGTGAAAACAAGTGCCTTTATTGCTTCTGGCGATGAACAAAGATAAATTCAAAAAAACGTTAATAAGGTTTCTCAAGGAAAAAAATATTTATTCTTTTATAATTAACGAGATAAATAAAGAATATAAGCATAGTTTTTCTGAGTTCATTAATAAAATTGAAAGAAAGAAACAGCCAAACGGCGTTTTCAATCTGAGAAGCATATTATCTTTTGATTGGTATAATGTTGGGGATAGTATCACAGAACAAGAAAAAGACATTAAGTTTTGGAAGGCTATTAACAATGAATGGATGAAAATATGTGAAAGTAATGATTATTTTAACATTATTTAACGTGAGATATTTGGTTATCTCACGTTTTTTTTGTACCTTTGCATAAAATGTGTGCAAAACACCTTTATTTATTAACTAATAATTTTTTAACACAAATGACAAATGGTTGATAACGTATTAAACCGAGCCGAAATACTTGCAAGAGCAAAGCTTTCGTGGGACAACAAAAGCGATGAAGCGAGATTAAAAGCGGGCGGTAAGTACCAACATTTTTTGAATAAGTACAAATTGCCGACAAATGATTGGCACAATGATTTTGACAATTTGACAAAACATCAGCAAAATGTCATCATCAAAGGGGAATTGATAAGATTCTACGATTCTTTACCGAACATTCAGAAAACGCACATTATGCGTAGTTTTGAATTATGTACATTCTCAAGTAAGTGGTATAAACTACCTAGCTCAGATAAAAAGAAACTTTTGAACTACGTCATAAAATGAAAAAAGATTTTACCCGTGATTTAAAAGACATCGCATACTTTATAGACCACGTTGATTATATTAACGCTAGAGTTGATGTACTTGAAAAAATGGGTTACAAAATAGGAGTTGATGTAGTTAACAAGGAAACAGATAAAGTGGGTAAGGTAATTGTTGGTAAAAAAGGAGAACTAAGAGTTCAAATAGCGCCAGCGCAGAAAGGCTTACCACTTGCGAAATGTGTAATATTAGAATAAATTATGAATAAAAAAGTAAAAAATCTACTGGAATCTTGGAAAGAAAAGTGTATGAATTGCAGTTATGACGAAACTAAAGCTGCTGAGATTGCACTTAATTGTCTTTCCCTTTCTAAGACGTGGTTCGATAACCACAAGACAAACGAAAAAGTGTCTTATGAGGTTAAACTTACTAACTCAGATGGCAATTTGGTCGAATCTCTTCAGGGTATAACAGAAGAAAACCTTCCGTTATTGATGATGGAAACAATAACCACTAAAAAGGAAGCTGTTTCTCTCTTGACATTAAGTTCGTTTACTTTCAAAGATGGCAAAAAAACTGATTTGGGAGATTTAGGAAAATTAGAAATATCTTAAAAAACGTTAATTTTTTTGGCGAAATTTCTTTTTTATAAATAGAATATGTATATTTGCAACAAAAATAATTTAACATTATAGAAAAATGAATAACTCGACAGAAGTTAAGGCTAATGAGGCCAAAGAGAAGAAGAACGTAGCTGTTGTTAACGGCGATACTGTAGACACAAGCACAGGAGAGGTTCTATCTCAGAAAAACGAGAATAAGGAAGAGAAGAAAGAGGCCGAACACAGACCAATGACTGAATCTGAGGCTCGTGAGTACATTGCAAGCTTACCTTACAAGTATCTGGATGTAAAGGAGCTTTACGAGACAATGCAGGTTCCTTCTTGCAGCCGTTATGAGTTCCGTATGGCAGCATATATTATGCTGTGGGCACGAAAGAACGGTATCGATTACGAAACCGACAAGAAGGGTAACATCTATCTTACCAAGGGTAAGTTGGAAGAGGGCGAGTTCTATCCTTGTGTAACATCACATATGGATACCGTCCAGGATAAGGCTAAGCCTTATGCCTTGGCAGGCGCTGAGCTTCCTTTGCGTACAAGACGTGTAAAGTCAAACACTACTGACGAGGTTCGTCACGAGATTTTCATCGATGGCCAGGGTATTGGTGCTGATGATAAACTCGGTGTATATATCTCTTTGCAGTTGATGAAGAAGACAGACAAGATTAAGGCTGCTTTCTTCGTTGAGGAAGAGATTGGTATGCAGGGTAGTGCTGAGCTGAAGAAGGAGTTCTTCGATGACGTTGCATACGTAATTGGTTGGGACTCACCAGACATTATACGTGGTGCTTGGAAATGTAGTGGCACACAGATTTTCAGCAAGGACTTCTATGTGAAGCACCTTCGTGATATTATCAAGGATTGGGGCTTTAAAGATTCTGACCTGCGTAGTGAGCCATTTACAGACGTAATCAAGATTCGTGAGAAGACTGGCATTACCTGTATGAACTTTGGTAATGGTGGTTATCAAGCACACTCTTCAACAGAGTACTTGGTTATTGAGCACGTTGACCACGCTGTTGGTATGGGTATTGACCTTATCACTCGTCTTGGCAATAAGACCCAGTTCAAGGATACTAAGTACACCAAGACAACAACTGGTGTATCAAGAGTATACAGCGATGAGGATGATGGTCTTGGAAGCATTCTGCACCCAAGCACTACATACAACACAACTAGCCACTCAAGCACCAGTCATTCAAGTGGTACTGGCACAGTTAACAATCGTTCAGACGGCAAGGTTAACAACACCGTAGACGAGAATGCAGTTAACGAAGAGGCTATTAAGTATCTCGCTGATACCTATGACGAGTATATCAAGATGCTCAAGACTGGCGTAGAAAGCAAGTGTGATACTTTGGAAGAGACTCTTAAGGAGAAATTCAAAGAGGCTGGTATCGATTATACCACATTCGGTATCGACATCAAACAGATGTTCTCTGAGGTATTCAGTAAAGAGATTAACTTCTAAATTACTATACAATGATAGGAACAAAAATAAGAGGTTTTCGCCATTTGATTCATTTGGCGAAAGCCTCACAAGAAATTCAGTTTTTATTTAAGCACGATAGTTTTTCTATTGGCGGAGCTGTGGCTTTGTATATTGATGGAAGCAAATGCAAAGACCCATTCACTGGTTGCAATGGCGATTATTTAATTGTTATGAATGATTGCTATAGCAACATTAAGTGTGACGGCTTTAAACAAATGGAAGGAACTGATTGGGGCGAGAAAATAAAGGCTTATAGAGGTAAGTGGTATCAGACATGGATTGTTCCCGTCAATAAGTCAAATTTCAGAGACGAAAATAGTTTGTTTTCAGAGTTAGTAGGCGTACCGGCTGATTTTGAAAAGCAGTACGAAGATTTCTGTAACGCAAACAAAAAGCAAATGCCTAATGCAACAAAATACTCTAATATTGAGTGTTCGTTGTTTAAGTATATTTTTGCTATTTCCTCTGGTTCTAAGAACTTCTTCTTTTGGGCTGTAAATGCATACTTCAAGAATGGTGCATCTATCTACCAGTTGGAGAACATTCTTAGATGGAATGACAAGTACAATCAGCTTCAGAGCAAGTTGATGAAAGGTACAATCACTGCCTATACCTCACAGAATGATTTCATAGGCATTGTTCGAGAAATGACCTTACTGAGACGTAATAAGAGAGCCAATGACGTTATTAATTCTTTTAATACGCAGCAGAAAAAGGCGTTGAAAAACTACTCGCTATCTGATAGGGATTATGATACTCTTTCTAAGTTCGGTAAGCTATCGAGCAAGAAGAAGCTTAATTTCATCAGAAAAATGTCCACAATTGAAGACCCAGCTGAAATCATAAGACAAATGTCTTTCTTGGCTGATATTCATTTTGAGTGGAACAAGAAATCCTTTATGGATTACATCAGCAACCTTGAGGGATTGAACTGCGAGGTTGTGCTTGAAAAGGGCGATATTGTATTGCTGAAAGTTAAAGACTATGAGGCAGTTAAGCGTCTTGCAAAGGCAACAAACTGGTGTATTTCAAAGGACAAGAAATATTGGAATGAGTATGTGGAGGCTAATAGAGAGGCTACCCAATATGTTATCTTCGACTTCTCTAGAAGAGAGGATGATAATCTGTCTATTGTAGGTTTTACCACAGTACACGATAGGGGTATTACTCACGCTCACGATTTCCAAAATCGTAATATTATGGGCAGCAGACGTAGTACTACTGTTTCTGAGATTAAATCATTCTTGGCAGAACACGTTGATTGCAGTAATATTTATGGAGTCCTCACTAGGGATGGCATTAATCTGTCTGATGTCTTGACATACGAACCAACTCACTATGAGTGGAATCGAAAGAGTATGTTCAATTACCTGAGCAAATGCGTTGATAGCGATGATTATTATATTGTCGCTGACAATAAAGGAAAGGTAGCCTTTATCGTTGAGAATGACGATGTAAGATACTTCCTAGGCGATGCTTATATGGATAACAGACACAGAGGCTATCAGTCTGGTGACCAGTACATAATCTTTGCAGATTTCAACAAAAAGGCAACTGACCCTGATAAACTGATATTTGGAGTCATATCTCATAATTTTACAACTCACGAGAGTTCTTGTTCAAAGTTGTATAATGAGAGATTCGAAACTGTTGCCAAGTCATTCGATTCAAAGCTTGAAGAGTATGGTCTGCCTTACGATACAATTTGCAGAACTGATAACGTAGTTGATAGATTCTATTCTGCATTTGCTGGGTATGAGCTGTCAACCGTGAAAGAACTGATAAAGAGCAAGGACGTTATTGATGACGTTAAAACTCACAATAGAGCTTCTATCCTTAGAGACGCATTGATAAACGTTACTCTTAACTTCTACTCATTGGATTACTTAAATGTGATTTATGGTAGTGGTTTGACACTGAATGATTTCATTGGTGAAGGTAACGCATTCGAGTTCTGTAGACGTGTTGTAAACTTCATCTGTGATATTGATGTAAGACCGCCAGTACCATCAGAAGAGAATATCGCTCTGTTTAATGAGGGTAAACTCACAAACTACGATGCAGCTTTGCGCACTGGTATGTTCAAGGTTCTTATGTCTATCATCGAGAGAGAAACCAATACATATATCCTATACGGAATTACAGCTGGTATGTTGGAGAGACGTAGAAAGGCTGATTTGTTTGATTTGGTTATGACTACGATTTGCAATACCAAGGATATGAACGATACTGATTTGTTCAAGGTTATCACCAATTATGCATTCAAGAACAATAGTTTGAGCGTTATCAATGCGCTTAATAAGTGTAAGTTGTCTAATAAGTTAGCTGAGTACTTAAAGGGCTTTAGCCAACCAAAATCAAAGTCCACAGAAATGTGGGTCAAGAGAGATAATGGAACTTACGTTCTTGAGGGAGCTAACGCCGAACAGATAGCACACGCACCCAGACGTAGATAAATTCTATTGATATTGCAAGGTTTTCAACAGCCTTGCAATATTTTTATGAAGAAAAAAACATTTAACTTTTATTAACCAAAATAATTTATTTTTTGTTTTTTTTTATTGTATATTTGCATTGTTATATTTGAACAAATACTAAAAAAAATAGAAGATGTCAACATTAAATTACTCCAAAAAGCAAATTCAGCCGTTGATTGACAAATATGCCATCAATGCAGAATCAAACACTACTTTTGCTAGGGTTATAGAAATGTTCGATGGACAGCCTAACTATCAGCTTTGGGCGGTAAAGGTTGTTTTCAGCAAAGCTATAACAGTTGATGCCCTTGAGACTATCAAGGCTTGGGCTGACGAGAATTCTAGCCTTATCAAAAAACTTGCAAAGAATGGCAATATTATTTCCTATTCTTCTTCTAGCGACTTCGACCAGCTTAGAACTGAAATGATAGGTTTGGCTGATATTGCTTTCGTGAAGAATATGATTAGCAAGTTCAACACTGACCAGCGAAAGATTCTTACTGAGGCTGTTAAGCCAGACGAGTTCAATGGACTTACCTGTCATAAGAACGCAGCCTTCAACAAGTGGTTTGGCTTGTTCAGCCGTTTCAATAAGTTGTCAGGTAACACCAAGACAAAGGTAATTGGTCGTATGTCTGCCGTTCGTAACGTAAGCGAAATCGAGAGTCTGTTGAATCAGGCGTTGAGAGAAAAATACGCTTGGAACAAGGAAGACCTTCTTTCATTCGTTGCAAACAACACACCAAAGACTACCGTTGTATTTGACGAGGGTAATGTAGTTATTCTTGACGTTGCCAACTATAACGATTCTAACACCCTTTGTTATGGTAGAACATCTTGGTGTATCACATCATCAGAGAGCCAGTGGAAGAACTACGTTACAAGCAATGGTAACAAGCAGTACTTCTTCTTCGACTTCTCAAAGCCTGAGAAAGATGAGCTTGCTCACATTGGTTTCACCGTAACTGATGGCAATGGTTTCCGTGCTGCACACTCAACAAGTGATGCAAGCCTTGTAGGAACTGGTATTAGCTATCACGGAAAGTATGTGAACATTCAGCAGGCATTGTCACAGGCAGGTGTTGGACTGGGCTTGTTTATGAAGCTTAAGAAGACCAATAACTACAAGTGGGATATTAATAGCTTCCTTGACTTCGTGAAGAAGAGAACTAACGATATGGCTATTGCCTACAACAAGGATGGTCGTATAATGGTTAACGTTCTCAACAACACAGCCCTTAGCCTCCTTTGTGGTCACACATTTATCAAGTGTGGTGGTATGCCAGTCGATAACAATGCAAAGTGTTACGTTCTGTACGACTTCAATCTGAAGGAAGGTGATGACAAGAGCATTGTAGCGGTTTACTACAAAAAGGACACATACAAGATTGATACTCTTAACCAGGTTTGGGATGCATATGGTTCTAACCTTAAGGACTACAAGTATCTTGCTGGTGTAGGTATTCAGACTGAGGACTATCTGAATCGTGAGGCTGTTAATCCTAACATCTTGCTCCACAAGCTTATTGATGAGGGTGATGATGATGGCGCTTGCAAGCTGATTGATAAGGAGAAGGACATTGACGTTAACTTTATGTTCAACGACAACAGACCTATCTTCAGAGCAATCGAGACCAAGCTTCACAAGACCATTGGTAAGATTATTGCCAATAGCAAGTTCGACTGCAATGTTGACGATGGCTTCGGTGAGTCACTTATTCAGAACCTCTTGTTCGCATTCTATCTGGATGAGACCAACAAGCTTAACTCTAAGAACGCCGAGAACGTTAAGGTTATGATTTCAACTATCATCGATAGTGGTAAGTTTGACCTCAACTACGTTGACGATAACGAAGATACAGCTATTAATATCGCTTGCGGTAATGCAAATATGCTGTGGCTTGTTAAGAAGCTTGCTTCTGATAAGAACGTAAATGTCAACTGCGTTAACGATATTGGCTACGCTGCTCTTGGTGAGGCTCTTCGCCACAACAACTTGGCAGCAGTAGAGGTTATCGGTAAGCGTCCAGACCTTGAGGTAACTAAGGCTGATAAAGACCTTGCTAAGTCAATGAATGTTGACCTTGACAAGTACATCAAGCCTACAGATACCATCTTCAAGGAGCAGAAGGCAACCGTAACAACTGAGGCTGTTGTAGCTGAGGTGGAGGATGCTGACAAGTACAATGAGATATTCAAGAAAGTATTCTCAGCTTGATAATTAACTAAATTTAACCATACGGAATAAGTGCTAAAACTTTGGTTTTGGCGCTTATTTTTTTGCTTTTTATTTCTTTTTTTTAAGATTTTTTTGTATATTTGTAGAAAATAGTTAAAAACCCTTTAAATAAAGAATTATGGATAGATACCAATTTAAAGACATTCAGAATGTTTTTGTGGTAGGTGATATTTCTGGTGATTTAAAACTCTTTTTTAGCAATCTAAAAGGCTATTTAGGAGTTAAGCCCGAAGATGCAGATGCACCTCACCCAATGGAATTGGAAAGGAGAGCTAGGAAGAAAGCAAGAGAAGAGGCAGCAATGAGACGGGCGATGGCTGCACCAAGACCTATGCGTAGAGGCTACGCTGATATGGGAATGACATTCACTTTGGATTCTCCTACAATTTCAGCGACAACAAGGGAAAGTATTGATGATGCTTACAGACGTATTAAAGCACAATACTCTAAGCCTAAATCTGGCTTCAATAGTCACTTTTCCAATAGTGTAATATTTGTAACGGGTAATAGTGGTTTCGGCATACATAGCGAAAAGCATTACCTTGATTTTCTCGAAAAACAAAACAACATACTGAAGTATAACAATGTTATGCTTTTGTTTGTAAGAGGAAACAATGATGACCCGTCATTCTTCAACGAAAAGAAGATTGACCTATCAAACATCAAGACACTACCTGATTTTTCTATTGTTGAAACTAAGGACAAAGTAATACTTTGTATTGGTGGCGCAATATCAGTGGATAGAACTTGGAAGATAGACCAAGAGAAGAGGATAAATGCTTTTGCAGATTCTCCTAAGAAAAGACTTTATTGGAATGATGAGGCTCCAGTGTTGGATATTGAGAAACTTAAAGAGGTTGTTTCCAATACAGAGCGTATAGACTTTGTAGTGTCTCACACAGCACCTTCTTTCGCTACGCCGTCTTATTTCCCAATATCAGATGAATGGGCTAAAAAGGACACTCAATTAGCAAAGGACATAGACAACGAAAGGTTGACTATGGATAAGATATTTGAGTTCTTGAGAGACAATGACAGGAGACCAACATATTGGGCATATAGCCGCTTTGATTTGGAAAACCTAGAAAAGCGTTCAAATGTTATCTTCAGGTCTTTGATGAGAGGATTTAACTTTGTCAATACTGCTGAGGATGCGTTTAAAAACGAACTAATGAGTAAACTAAAGGGCAAGAAGCCTAATGGTAAGACTATTAAAAAAATGCCTGACCTTACCTTTGCAGCACCTAACCCAATAGAAGACCGTTGGCAAAATGACGATATGATGGTTGGTGAATTGGCTCACGGCGAAGACATAGGCGAAGAGATTGCTGAAGAGCTTCCTGATGGAAATGTTGACGCTGGCGAAGTACCATTCCCAGCAGACGCAGGAATGGCTGTAGCAGAAGCACCTATGAACGAAGCGCAAGTAGAAGCACCTCAAGCAGCACCTGATATTAATGGACGAGTTTGGCCGACACCAGATGTTGCAACAGTGAGAACAACCATTGAGAACAATGCTGCAAATGGTGTATATTTAGTTGACTATATGCCAAACTATGAAGCTACATTGAGAGCTGATAATATAGAAACGTTGAGAGCGCATAATGAAGCATTACTAAATAGAATTAGGGGCAATGGCTAATATAGGGAGTAAGTTTTTTAATGTTATGGTGATAGGCGATGACCCTGAGGGCTTAATGAAAAAGTATGATAAAGCCCTCAAGGTTAAGCCATACATCAAATACAAATACCTAGATGCTGATAAATTAAAAAAGAACGCTGAAAAACTTCTTTCAAATGTTATCGAGAATTTCGATAAGTTCCAAATGAATGAATCGCAACTAAGGTATTTCAAAGAGAGGCTAAAAGCCATACATGGAATGTCCTCTTTTGAATATTATAAAACCATAACTGACGGGTTATATTATGATGACGAGGGTAATGCATTGAGCGAACAGAACAAAGATGGAAAATGGGATACATACAACCTAGGTAAAAATTTTTGTTACCCTTTGAAACTAAAGGATGGTAAAGAATCTTATCAAACAAAGGCTGATGAAGTCGATTGGAATCAAATGCACATGAATCCAGACTCAGTTAAATTGTTTGAAATAATATGGGCATTAGTAATAGACGATGATACGCCAAGTAACGCTGACGAAGAAAAACTAAAGAAATTATGGAAAACAAAGAAAAATTATTTATCTAACTTTTCTAATGTTGACCAATTTGTTGCTCACAATTGTGCATACTGGAATTACGCATTTCTAGATAAGAACGGCTGGGTAGATGTTGATGATGAAGGTGATGAAGTGAAGTGGGTGTCTAATTTCTTTGAAAGGTTCATAGAGCCTTTGAAGGGTGATGAAAAAATAACTATTTATGAATGCAGCCGTTCGACTGATTAACATTATTTAACGTGGAATATTTGTTTATTCCACGTTTTTTTTGTACCTTTGCATAAAATATGTTATTATGGCAAAGGAAATTAGTTTACACGATTTGAAGTTATTGAGGTATCGCTTTGTAGAAGACCAAGGAGCGCCAATACAAGTGCTTGTAGACCCTTATTTCACTCAGAGATTGGAACTCTTTGAGAAGGACTATAATTGCCTTACAGATTATAAGGATTACCTCAAATATTTGGAAACAGATTTTGGCAACAATGTGGTAAAATACCTTGAAACTTATCACTCATTGAGAGATAGGATTATTGGTGAAGTGTCAAAGTCAGAAGCCTTTAAGGATTTCGAAGCCGATGAAAAGATTACAAAAGCAATCAAGGAATACAAGCCTAAAATTGGCAATGTAAACCTATATACACAGGAGCAAGTTAAAGAGGGTAGCAATTTCTTCCTTTCAGTTGATATGAAGAAAGCAAATTTCCAAACCCTCAAATACATCAATCCTGCTATAGTATATGATTGCAACACATATGAGGATTTCATCAGCAAGTTTACTGATATGCCTTGGGCTAAGAAGTCAAAGAGAACTAGGGAAATCATATTTGGTAAGCTGAACCCTCATAGAACAATGAAATATGAAGCTATTATCATTGGTGAGGTTGAGAAATGCATATCAGCAATTGTAAAAGATTGGTTTGACCTATTCTCAATTAACTCAGACGAGTTGATTTATAAGCTGAAGCCAGGTTTGAATCTTAACGCTGCTTTTCTTAATTTAAGTGGAGCATTGACTGAGGATAACTTATATGGCGTAACAGGAGTAAAACTAAGAGTTGAGTTCTTCAAACTTGTTTGTTACCACTTTAAAACGCACAATTCAGATAAGATAATGAATGTGTTCGTTAAAGAACATACAACTGGTAAAAGAACTTATAAATGCGCAAATGAGGTATATTTCCCTCAAACATATAAACTGATTAACGGATTGGAAATTAAAGACGATGATTTGGTGTTCTATTACGACAAGACAGAAACAGCCAAATTTTTCCATCCATTAGAAATGGTTACGATATAATTCTAGAATATGAATAAACTATTGAAAATTCAAGATGCCAAATATGTAAGGCTTATTGAAAAGCTAAAAGAGCTTGTTAAAGGAAGTGTTTTTGAGGGCAAGCTTTATATTGTGGGAGGCTTTGTAAGGGACGCAATCCTAGGCAATCCTATTAAGGATGTTGACTTGGTTGTTGAGGCTCCTGATGGCGGAATTGGATTCGCTACGTGGGCAACATATAATACAAATTGCTTTGTAGCAACCAAGAATCCTTGTTTGTTCCCTAACTATGGTACAGCTAAGTTCCAATTCACAAACGACCCAGAGGTTGCTGATATTGAGTTGGAGTGCGTTCAGACAAGAAAGGAGAAATACAACAAGGAGTCAAGAAACCCAGCAACAGCATATGGTACTATTCAAGAAGACGCAATGAGACGTGACCTCACAATCAATGCTCTTTACTACAACATTAGTACTGACGAGATTTGTGATTTCACTAACAGAGGTTTGCACGATATTGAGAACCATATCATTAGAACAACTGGTGATGCTGATGTGATTTTCGAGGATGACCCTCTTAGAATCCTTAGAGTTGTTCGCTTCTCAACAAGACTTGGATGGCCAATTGAGAAAAACACTTGGATTGGAATGATTACAAACTCCAAAAGAGTTAGCATTCTGACTCAGGAGAGAGTCACTGACGAGATTAACAAAATGCTGTTGTGTGACAACCCAGGAGAGGCAATACTGAAACTTGATAGATGTAACGTTCTTCATAGAATCATACCATCAATGGCTGAGAGCAAGCACGTATATCAAGACTTGAGACCTAAGAGAACTCTCTTTGACCACACTCTTGAGGTGCTTGATAAAACACCTAAGAGACTTGAGACTAGGTTGGCTGCACTTTTCCACGATATTGGTAAGATTACAACTTACAATAAGAACTTTATGTTCCATCAGAGCATTGGTGCTGACAATGCAGAAGAGATAATGAAACTGATGAAATACTCAAATGCCACAATAGCGAAAGTTAAGATGGCAATCGAGAATCACGAGTCATTCTCTTCATATATGGGAAATAATGTTCCAAGACCGGCAGTTATTAGAAAGTTCATTTCCAAATTTGATGGTGACGATGATGCACTTGAGATTGCGCTTGACCTAATTCACGCCAATAACATTTCTCAGATGTATGGCAAGAAGATTAAACAGGTACCAGGCATAAGGGAAAAGATTAAAGAACTTGATGCTAAGAACGAAAGTTGTAAGAAGATAAAGCTGCCTATTGATGGCAATGCTATTATGACTGAGTTCAACTTAAAGCCTACCAAGTTGCTAGGAACCTTGATATTGCAAGTTAAAAATGCAGTTATCGAGAATCCAAAGCTGACGAAAGAAGAGGCTTTCAGGGTTGTAGAAAATTATCTCAAAAAGGTTGTCTAAAACAGACAGCCTTTTTTTTATGACTAAATATTTATTGTTATATAAAAAATGCTAATATGACAATAAGAGAATTTAAAAATGTTTTTGGCAATCTAAACATAAAATTTAAGAAAATTGTTCCAGATGATTATGTTATAACAAATGATGATGTTATTAAAGGTAGCTTATTCCAAAAATTTGTTTACTGCAATGGCATTACCAGTATAATTGATGGCTTTACAATCTTAAACGATGAAATCTGTTATAACTACGCTAAATTAGAAAGAATAGAGATAGAATGTGATGATATTTTCCCTCCTTGTGGCGGTGAAATCGAACTTATTGTAAATGCCATATATTCTATCCATAGTATCAATACAAGTGGTGAAGATACCATATTGGAAGATAATAAGAAAAGCAAAATCAGCACATTAATTAATCTGGATAACGATGCTTTTGAATATATAAAGCCTAACATTGTTAAAGATACTCCAAACTATAGCGATGAAAACGTTGAACTGAATATATCAGCAACCTATTACTATAAAGGTGTTAAATATACATGTAGCAAACACGTTATTCAAACAATCAACACAGTTTCATCTTGGTTATTGGAATCTGAAACAACCACATCAATTAATTTAAATTTAAGCAAAAACGTGGTTGATAAGACAGGAGGAAACGTTATTGCCAATGTGGAAAGAGTATTTTCAAGAACATATTATAAGATTGATTCGTGCGGCAATAAGGTTGGCGGTAAGAATGAACCAGGGCATATTGAAGATATAACAAATAAATGTATGTTTACATCTTCAGATAAGGTTAACTTCCCAATAAGAAAAAACATCATATCAGTTAAAGAACAAAGCATTGATGCGCCACAAAGGTCAGCCGTTATAACTGCTAACTTCTTTGGCTTTGAATCTACAGCGACATTAACACAGAAACAAGGTGGCAAGATATACTACAAGTACGATTTATCATTTGACGATGGCAAGTTTAACAAGTTCATTGACTTAGAAACCAGTCTCACAACAGAAATAAATGTACCATTAATATCAAAGAAACATAAGTATATTGATGATAAGTACGTTTCAACATACAACACAACAAATCTATCTGTAGAATGTGATAGTGAATGGGCTTCTGCAAGCATTTTAGAGGCTGCTGACAGCGTTTTATTGGTCGTTAAGGTAACTGAACCAAACAAAGATAAAAACAACGACAGAGAGGCTTTATTTACGATTAGGAATAAAGATGATGAAAGCCTTGTTATCAAGTTAGTAATATCACAATCATCTTTGAATGTTGTAGATGAATCATTCGAATGCAATTTCTATGGTAATGGCGTATATTCATCAGATGAACTAGATAAGGCTAACCTATTTTATAAGGTATTCAAAGTATTGAAATATGAAAATGGCGATTTAGAACACAATCACTACGATAAGCCATTAGGAGATTTCAAAATAGAATCAACTTCAACTGATGATAGGTATCTAAACGTTGATAACATCAAATATGATTACGATAAAAACGTATATGTTGTTAAGCTGAATAATAAAACAAGGCAAAGCATTAAAGACGTTGAGATAAAGTTTAAAATGATATTTGATGTATGTACCAGTTCAGTAGGTCACGTTACAACAAAAGGGAATACCATAATAGACTATGATTATGAACTTTGCTTCGATAAACATAATAAGTTTGAAAACCTAATATGGAATAAAGTAAAAGGCGAAAAAACAATTAAACTTCACTCATTAAAGCACGTTCTAGTTAATGGTATAGAGAAAGAAATAGAAAACTTACCATTTAAGATTGGAGCATATGATGAAAATGGTAAAGAATTTTTTGATGAATGTTTCTCAGTTAAGATAAATGGTGATGAACTAGCAATATTCCCTTACAAGGTTAACAAGTCAGTTAGCAGAACATATATAATCAAACAGTTAGAAAGCGGATTAGAAATAAAGCTGAAGCTTGATTATACTTCAAATGATACTAAGTTTAAAGTTCCATTGAAAGTTGTTCTTTATTCAAAGTCTTTAGATAAAGATTTATATACTGGAGACGGAGGATATTTGTTAATAGATGATAAAGACAAAATAGGTCTTAATCCTTGCTGGTTATCACCTACTATGATGGATAACTATGATATAGCCTTTGATGGCATAATTGAACTGACTGAGGGAGAACATAAGTTTGAAACATTTAAAGTGATATGTATTGAAGGTGTCAAAAAGACACATAAAGAAATTAAACTAAAAGAATTTATTAAGGTTGATAAGGCTACAAAGTCGATAATATTGAAAATGGTGTCGTAAATGACACCATTTTTTTGTTTTTAATTAAATTTAACTAAAAAAATTTGTTTATTTCAATATTTTCTTGTACCTTTGCATTTGAGTTATTAGATACTTGAAAATGTGGAGAGATAATATAGAAGATATTATAAAACGTTATAAAAGATTTCTTAAAGAACACGGTGTTTATAAAAGAGTGCTTGATATTCATCTTAGTAGCTATTATTGTAAAAAGAATAATATCAATACATTAGACAGACTGCTTACTCTGTGCGCAAGCCCGGAAGATTTTTTGTGGAAATCTGATGTTTTTTGCATTTGGGAAAGAACAGCCGAGGGAGATAGCTATTGGTGGGTATTATCTTCTTTATGGAGAGAAACATGCATAAATGAAAGATTTGAAGAACAAAATGATGAATATTTTGCGAGAAGATGTTCTGATTTATTGATTAATACTCAAAACCTAGCAAACCCTAAATGTTATACCGAGGACTACATAACAAAAGAAAATAGAGAAAAGGTTATTCAAATGAGAGAAAGAATGTCCAAATTAATGTATAAACTCCATCAAAGTTTTTAAATGAATAATATAAAATTAAAAATATAAGAAAATATGAAAAAGAATAACAAAGTATTGTTTAGAATTGACGTTGAGTACGATTTTCTAGATGGTGGTAAGTTAGGCGTTGAGGGAAGTAAGGAAAAATTCGATAAGATGCCTGCTTTTCTGTACAATAAGGGCAAGGAATACATTTCGATATGGGATTCTGCTGATTTCCACCCAATCACTCACTGTTCATTTAAAGCCAATGGTGGTATTTGGCCAGTGCATTGTCAGGAGTTCACAATGGGCGCATCAATTTATCAGCCTATCGTAGACGCTGTTAACGACCTTGGCATTGACCACCACGTATTCACAAAGGGTACTAACGAGGACAGAGAAGAGTATTCTGTAATGCGTAACGAGAAGTCAAACAAGGAGATACACGCTCTTATTGAAGCACTTGGCGTTACTGAGGTAGATTTCTGTGGTATTGCAGGCGACTACTGCGTTAAGGACTCTATCGAGGATTTCCATCGTGAGTTCCCAAGCATCAAAATTAACGTTCTGATGCCTTTCGTTGCTTCTATTGATGGAGGCAAAACATTTGATGAATTCATCGCCAATAGCGACTATATTACACGAATAGATGAGGTTTAACATTTTTTAACCTCATTTATTTGTTTATTTGAGAAAAAAACATTACCTTTGCACAAAATTCATTGAATAATGGCAAAATTTAAGAAGAATCAAAAAATCATTGCTAAACTACCTACTGGTAGGGAAGTAGAAGGTTATTACCTTGAGCCATATAGTTCTACAGGTCACTCAATCTATGTATTAGAATTCAGTGGCATTGGTAGAAATGGTGAGCCAATGTACAAAAAGGTAATGTATGGCGTTAATGAAGAGTTCATAAAGCCGTATCCAAAAGAAACTGATGGTGCATCCAACATGCAATACAAGGCATGGCTCAAAAGGGCAATGGACTTGGAAGCCAGAATCAAAGAAGGAGAAAAAGAGCTTTCCTCTTCAAATGAGATAATGGAAGAGGAAAAGCTTAAAAAGAAGATTGAACGCTTCAAAAGAAAACTTGAAGAAATTGAGGCTAAAATAAGTGAATATGAAGGGAAATAACTTGTTTATCGCCCACGATTATAGAGAACTATATACTTCAAGCTGTGATAGCTTAAAACGCTCTATAATAAATGCTCTTGGGGAAATACTTTTACTCACTGGTCTTGAAATGTTTTCACTTGACAGGAACGATGCAGTTAAAGTAGGAAAAAATGAATTCGTTGGCGTATGTATAAAAGACAAATGCTTGCATTTCGTTGTTAATAACGGAAAGAAAGTTGATTGTATCAAAATATTTGACAAGCAAAAAAGCAAGGTCTTTAAAGAATTTGATTCTGACATACAAAACTGGATTTCATTCATTGAAAAAATACAAAACGAATTTAATAATGCGATAGAATGAATACATACACAAAGATAAATACCTTGTACAAAAGGTTTATGAAGCTTGGTGATTGCCCTAATCCTAAATGGAGAATGTGGCAAAACAAGATTATAATGGGTTGTTTCACTGACCCAACTGTGAAATATCTGAAAGATTGTCTGTGGGAAGGCTATTCAAAGATTGATGGCACAAACTCTAAGATTTGTTATTTCCCATCAAATGATGAACTGCTAGTTGGTGGTAAGACAGATAAGGCAAGTTCTCAGCACGGCCAGTTTGAAATGCTGCAAGAGATTGGCGGCAAGATTAAGCCCGAACTTGAGAAGTTGTTCCCAAAAGAGGATGCTAAGTTTGCACCAGTTAAAGAGGGTAACAAAATTTTGTTTTATATTGCTGAAGCCGATGATGACTTAAAAGTTAAATATTGGGAAGAGGAAAAGGCTATTGCTGTTCTTGGCAAAAAGAAAAACCCAAATTATAGTAGCGTTAAGATGGAAGAGGTTCCTGTATACATCTATGGCGAATACTATGGTCAGGGTATTCAGAAGTGTGGCGGACGTTATCACGACCATAACGACTTTAGAGTGTTCGATATTGATGCTCAAGGTTGGTGGGTTCCTAGCGATATTCGCAATGCTTGGTGTAAACAGCTTGGTCTAAAGACCGTTCCTTTCATTGGCGTTCGTACACTATCAGAATTCGAGAAGATGGTCATGGATGGCTTCACAACTCTTATTGATGATGCCAAAGAC
>JAEEGL014075650.1_pt1 | contig 23281 bp, 18 predicted proteins | sample 9134231 | NCBI WGS metagenome assembly JAEEGL01 (sample SAMN16246548, study PRJNA631951) | gut metagenome | biome: gut microbiome; feature: rumen; material: fiber-attached | host: Bos | place: Iran: Karaj | collected 2018-10
ACGGCCTACGCTGTCAATGTAAAGGCGATAAAGCGCACCAATTTTCTGCCCGTCGCTGCCCTGTGGCAGATCTTTCTGGTCGGCATATTTCATAATCAGCGCGTTGATGCGCTCATTGTTCTGCTCTTCCAGGTCAATGAAAGCACCGTTCATGGGGTGCTCCTTGTCCAATGGGTTGTTCTTCAGCCATGTGCCCACGGCATACTGCCAGAAGTCGTCACCAGGTTTTACACTCTCGTCAAGATTTGCTCTAAAGTTCTGTGCCGAGCCGGCCATACTTACCAAGGCCAGTACTACGACGATCATTAATTTTCTCATCATACCGTTATTTTATTGATTATTCATTTTAGGTTTTTACAAAATTAAGCAAATTTGTCCAACCGCATCGTCGCGAATGCCAAAAGTGCTCAACTTTTGCATATTTTAAATCATTTTTTGCATATTTTGAAACTTTTATTGCAAATTTTGAAAGTTATGAGCCAAAAAATGACGATTTATCAAAATTTTATAGTATATTTGCAGGCAAAAAGATATCTATTATCAAATGGGAATCAAACAGATTGCTGTTATTTCAATGGTCGGCATGCTTCTGACTATTATAGGCTGCGGTGGCAATGGCACTGGGGTGAAGAACCAACAGGCCAAGACCGAGGCCGATAGTCTTATACGCGACGCCTATCTGAACAACCAATACGGGCGACTGGAGATGCTTGCCGACAGCTTGAGAAATGCCGGCGACATCAGCGATATGAAATCCAGCTACTGGCTGGGCTATGCCAACGACAAACTGATGCGCAAACGTCTGGCGGAGTTCTTCTGGAACACGGGTATCGCGGCATTCAATCCTGAGGAAGATCAGGAAGATACCGAGTTATATGCCGAGATGGCCAGCCGACTGGCAGGATTAAAATGTACGCTGGGCGCGTATGAGGCAGCACTGAAGGTGGCACGTTCAGCCGTGAGTCAGTTACAGCAGATGGGCTGCGACACGACCAGCAACTACACCAACCTGATCATCTACATCGGCTATTGCCAGAGCCGTTTCGGACTGAACAGAAGTACCGCTGCAGAGACCTTGGAGGATGCCTATCAGCAGCACCTCGGTTTCATACGCAAGCAGGCATCGAGTGATGCCTACCGACTGGCTATCATCGGCCTGACCAACATCTGCTACAACTACTCCGACTTGTGCGACTTCGACAACCTGCTGTTCTGGGCCAACCGCTACGACAGTCTGGTAACCTGCTATGACAAGACGGGACTGGCTGCGGCCAACTACACTGACAAGCAGCACGGCCGTTCCTGCGTGTTCCGCGCCAAAGCCCTCGAAGGCCTTGGGAAGAAAGGCGAGGCCGACAAAGCCTTTGCCGAATTCGAAAAGACACACTACAGCCAGACCGCTGACGGCGCGATTCTTGCCGCCGACTATCAGATGTTTGCCAAGAAATGGAAGGATGCTGCGGAGAGCTGGAGTTACCTGGATGAATTCAGGAAGGAGTTCTCTGCAGACTATTCCCTGGAGAATATCCAGTTGACCTTCCTGAAGAAATACGAATCCAACCTGATGGCGGGGCGTAAGGACTCAGCTATGGCTACAGCTATGGATATCCTTGCACATCTCGACTCGACCATCAACGCATCGAACCGTACGGATGCCATCGAGCAGGAGACCGTACGCAAGAAAGAGGCGGAGATGACGGCAGAAAAGGAGCGCCTGGAGGAACAGCAATGGTGGACCCGTCTGGCCGGTATGGCAGTGCTTATCATTGCCCTTATCATCTATATCTTCATTCATAACCGCATGTCGGCACGACTGAAAAAGGCGCATGAGGCATTGAAGGTGGCCTACGACCAGCTGGAGGAGACCACCGCCGTGAAGGAGCGTATGGAGAGTGAGCTGCGCATTGCCCGTAACATCCAGATGTCGATGGTGCCCAGTGTGTTCCCAAATGTCAAGGGACTCGACATGTATGCCTCGATGACACCTGCCAAGGAGGTAGGCGGCGACCTCTACAACTATCTGCTGCTGGACAATAAGCTCTACTTCTGCGTGGGTGATGTGAGCGGCAAGGGTGTGCCCGCCTCACTGTTTATGGCACAGGCCACACGACTGTTCCTTACGCTGGCCAAACAGGGTATGTCGCCTGCAGAGATCTGCACCCGCATGAACGATGCCTTATCGGGCGACGACAATGAGACCAGTATGTTCGTGACTTTCTGGCTCGGACTCGTAGATCTCACCACCGGACATCTCACCTTCTGTAACGCAGGCCATAATCCGCCCGTGATAGGAGGCGGCGAGGAGCATGGCACACTCCTGGATATGATTCCCAATCCGCCGATTGGTATCATGCCTGGAATGGAATACATCAATGAAGAGGTGGAGACCATCAAGGGCCGACCGCTCTTCATCTATACCGACGGACTGAACGAGGCAGAGAACAAGGAGAATGAGCAGTTTGGCGACGATCGCCTGCTCGAGATCCTGCGCAACATGCATTTCACTTCAGCAAAGCAAGTCATTGAATTACTCAGCACAGAGGTAGAGGCTCATCGTCAGGGGGCAGAACCCAACGATGACCTTACAATGATGTGCCTCAATATTGAGTCGTAATATCTCAAATTATGAGGCTTTCAATCTCTCATCTTTTAAAAAATGCAAAAATTGTTTCAAAATATGCAAAAATTAAAGATAACGGGGGCTATGGCCGATGATTTTGGAAGAAATTGATTATTTTTGTGGAAAGAAACCTAAAAAAACAAAACGATAAAATAAACATGAGAATGAAAACATTTAAATGGTCATTAATGCTCGGCACCTTAGTCGGGCTGGTGTCGTGCGGCCTTGATATGCCGAAAGAGACACAATCGTCATTTGAGACAATGACAGTGGAGAAATCAGACATTGAACTTCCTTATAAGTTCAGTGCCAGAATGAAAGGTCAGAACGACGTAACAGTAACGCCACAGGTCAGTGGCCAGTTGATGAAGATTTGCGTGTCCGAGGGTCAGCAGGTAAAGCAGGGGCAGACGCTCTTTATCATCGACCAGCGTAATGCCCAGCTCGAGCTGGAGGCTGCACAGGCCAACCTGCAGGCTGCTCTGGCTCAGGAGAACTCTGCCAAGCTGGAGTATGAGTCGAACAAGAACCTGTTTGACAAGAAGATCGTGAGCAGCTACATGCTGAACAACTCAGAGAATGCCTACAAGCAGGCTCAGGCTGCGGTAGCTCAGGCCAGAGCTGCAGCAAACCGTGCCAAGGTGAACCTCGGCTTCTGTACCATCACCGCCAATGTCTCTGGTGTTATCGGTGAGATTCCCGTGCGTGCCGGTGATCAGGTATCACCTATGACACAGCTGACCATCCTGAGCGGTAACACATCTATGTATGCTGAGATCTCTGTAACAGAGGCCATCATCGAGTCAATGGTGAAGGAAGGTGTGAAGGCTGCAGATTTAGAGAAGAATCTGGCTAAGCTGCCCGATGCCACATTTATCATGAAGAATGGTACGGAGTATCCCCACAAGGGTCGCGTGGCCAGTCTGACGGGTGTCGTGAATGCCGCCACCGGTTCGCTGACCGCTAAGGTATCGTTCCCCAACCCCGACGGCCATCTTTACTCTGGCATCCAGGGTACTGTCGTGATGAACTTCGCAGAGAAGGGCGTGATAGTCATCCCTCAGAATGCTGTGATACGCCTTCAGGACAAGTCACAGGTCTATAAGGTTAAGGCCGACAGCACTGCCACCGCTAGTGACGTGACAATAGAAGACGCTGGTAATGGTAAGGAATTCATTGTGACCAGCGGTCTGAATCCTGGTGACAGAATCGTAACCACTGGCGCCAACAACGTAACAGACGGCCAGAAGGTGATCTTCCCAGAGGAAGCGAAAAGTGAAAAATAACCAGTGAAAAAAATTGCTTCAATATGAAGAACAATATATTTATCAATAAATATGTGATGGCATGTGCCATCTCTATTGTGATAGCACTGGTGGGTTATATCTCAATGAGCACACGGCCTGTTGAGCAATACCCTGATATCGCGCCGCCTACGGTGCAGGTAACTACGAGTTACACTGGTGCTGACGAGAACACTGTGATGAAATCAGTGATCCAGCCACTCGAAGAGAACATCAACGGTGTGTCGGACATGACCTACATGACCTCTAAGGCTTCGTCGAACGGTGATGTAGAAATCAATGTATATTTCAAGCAGGGCGTCGATCCTGACATGGCTGCGGTAAACGTGCAGAACCGCGTTACCCAAGCACAGTCGCTGCTGCCTGCCGACGTTACCAAAATCGGTGTGACAGTGCAGAAACGACAGAACAACATCCTGCAGATCTTTGCAGTGAGAAGTGTTGACGGCAAGTACGACGAAGACTTCGTTTCGAACTACGTGGATATCAATATCAAACCACGTCTGATGCGTATTACTGGTGTGGGTAGCGTACAGAACCTGGGTAACACCTACGCCCTGCGTATCTGGCTGAAACCCGACGTGATGGCACAATATGGTCTGACACCTAACGATATCTTTGCAGCCATCGACGGACAGAGTTTCGTAGCGGCTACTGGTTCACTGGGCGAGCAGTCGGAGAACTCTTACCAGTACTCGATGCAGTACAAAGGTACACTGAAGAGTGTCGAGGAGTTCAACGATATCGTGCTGCGCACCAGCGGTGGCGGTCTGCTGCACCTGAGCGACGTGGCTGAGGTGAAGATCGGCGCCATGAGCTACAACTTCACATCAAATATCCAGGACAAGCCAGGTGCACTCTTTATGGTGTTCCAGGCACCAGGTGCTAACGCTACAGAGGTCAATGCCGCTATCAACAAGACGTGCGAGGAGATGAAGAAGAGCATGCCTGCCGGACTGGAGTTCGTCACCATGATGACCAGTGATGACTTCCTCTTCGCAGCCATCCACAACGTGGTTGAGACGCTTATCATCGCCATCATCCTCGTGGTGCTCGTGGTGTTCTTCTTCCTGCAGAACATCAAAGCCACCATCATCCCCTCTATCTCGATCATCGTATCGCTGTTGGGTACCTTTGCTATCGTAGCGCTGGCAGGCTTCTCGCTCAACATCCTGACGCTGTTTGCACTTGTGCTGGCTATCGGTACGGTAGTGGATGATGCCATCGTGGTGGTAGAGGCCGTTATGGCGAAGATGGAGAATGGTATCAGCGATGCCCGCGAAGCCACTCGCCAAGCCATGAACGAGGTGTCGGTAGCCGTCGTATCGTGTACCTTAGTATTCATGGCTGTGTTCATCCCCGTGACCTTCATGCCGGGTACGTCAGGTACGTTCTTTACCCAGTTCGGTATCACGATTGCCTCTTCTGTAGGTCTGTCGTGTGTATCGGCCCTCACCCTCTGCCCTGCCCTCTGCGCCATCATGTTGCGCATAACGGATGGTAAGAAGGAAGGAAAAGGTCTGAGCTACTACACGAAGAAAGCCTACACTGCAAGTTATAACGCCATCTACAACAAATACAGCAAAAGCGTTCAGAAATTCATCAAGCGCCCACTCCTGGCATGGAGCCTGTTGATATTGGCCGCTGTGCTGCTGGTGTTCTTCATGAAGAGTCTGCCCTCTGGCCTTGTGCCACAGGAGGACCAGGGCGTATTCCTGGCAGAAGTACGTGCCCCGGAGGGTACCACCCTGAAGCAGACACGTGAGATCATGAAGCAGGTGGAGGCAAAGGTGAAGAAGATTCCTGAGCTGGAGAGCTTTGCCGTGTGCTGCGGCTACGGTATGGTATCGGGCCAAGGTTCTAACTTCGCCACGCTGATTGTTCGTCTGAAGAACTGGGAGGAGCGTCCAGGTATGAATCACCTGATCGATCTCGTTATCGGCCGCTTCTACTATGACTGTATGGACATCAAGAACGTACAGGTGCTGCCCTTCCAGATGCCGCAGATTCCTGGCTATGGTACAAGTAACAGTGTGAGCCTTGTGGTGGAGGATCCCACCGACGGCAACCTGTCGGAGTTTGCCAAGCAAACGGAGAAGTTCCTGGCAAAGCTGTCTGAGCGACCTGAAATCGGATCTGCAATGTCATCCTATTCAGAACGCTATCCGAAGTATCAGATTGATGTTGATCCTGCCCAGTGCGACCGTGCTGGTGTATCGCCATCCATCGTACTCAACACACTCGGTTCTTTCTGCGGTGGCTCTTATATCGGCAACTTCAACCAGTTTGGTAAGGTTTACCGCATCATGGCAGCAGCCTCGCCCGAATACCGTCTCGATCCGCAGTCACTGCACAACATTTTCGTGCAGGTGAAGGGCGGCAAGATGGCGCCTATCTCTGAGTTTGTATCACTGAAGGAGATTGTAGGTCCGCCAAACATCGAGCACTTCAACTTGTTCCAGAGTATCTCCTGCTTCGTGACAGCAGGTAGCGGCTATACCGAAGGTGATGCCCACAAGGCCATTGCCGAGGTGTTCAAGGAGGTGATGCCTGCTACTGCTACCTATGAGTACAGTGGTATGTCGCGTGAGTTGGAAGAGGCTGCAGGCTCTAATGCCACCGCCTTCATCTACGTGATCTGCGTCATCCTGATTTACCTCATCCTTGGATCGCTCTACAACTCGTGGTTTACACCGTTTGCCGTGCTGTTCAGTGTGCCGTTCGGATTGATGGGTGCCTTCTTGTTTGTCTACTTATGTAGTACGCAAGGGTTGCCTGGTATGGACAACAACATCTACCTACAGACGGGTGTGATCATGCTGATTGGTCTGTTGGCAAAGACGGCTATCCTGATTACCGAGTTCGCTACAGAGCGCCGTGCGCAGGGTATGACAATTGTTGAGGCAGCCTTTGAGGCTTGTAAGGAGCGTCTTCGCCCGATTCTGATGACGGTAGCCACGATGATTATCGGTATGGTTCCCCTTGTGATTGAGGGTGGTGCCGGTGCCAATGGTAACCGTGTCCTCGCCTTGGGTGTCATCGGCGGTATGAGTATCGGTACTGTTGCCCTGCTCTTCGTCGTTCCGGCCTTCTTCATCATATTCCAGAATCTGCACGAGAAGTATCAGGGTTCTTCTACTGAAGTGAAAAGTGAAAAGTAAATATGAAGTGTGAATTATGAAATGTAGAAATATCATAGCAGTCGCAGCCGTGGGTTTTATTCTCACGGGCTGCGGCATATATAATAAGTACGAGCAGAAAACCCCTACGCCCGCTGATGCCTTTGGTACTGATGCGAGCATCCAGTCGGCAAGCAGCGAAACAACCATCGCCGAGATGTCATGGCGTGACTTCTTCACCGACCCACTGCTCCAGCAGCTGATCGAACAAGTGCTGGCAAACAATACCGACCTCAACTCCGCACGCATTGCCGTTGAGAAGAGTCAGGCTGCACTGACAGCAGCTAAGCTGGCCTACCTGCCCTCACTGACCTTCGCACCTCAGGGGTCGCTCTCCAGTTTCGACAACAGCAAAGCCGTTAAGACCTACAACCTGCCGTTGCAGATCTCGATGGATCTTGATGTGTTTGGTTCTATCACCAACAAGAAGCGCGCAGCAAAGGCTGTGCTCCTGCAAGCACAGATGCAAGAGAAGGCTGTACGCTCCAACCTTGTTTCCATCACGGCCCAGCAGTATCTGATGCTGCAGGTGCTCGACCGCGAAATGGATATTCTCATGCAGACCGACAGTCTCTGGAACGAGTCTCTCGAAACCGAGAAGGCACTCTGGGAAAACGGTAAGGCCTATAGCACTGCTGTGAACCAGATGGAGGCTTCATACCTGAGCATGAAGACGCAGATCGTAGATACCCAACGCAACATCCGTGCCGTCGAGAATGCTATCTGCAAGTTGCTGGGTGTCAGTCCGCGACACATCGAGCGCCAGAAGTGGGGCAGTTCCATCCTGCATTTTGCTGAGGAGGCAGGTGATGCTGAAGAACTCTCGTTCAAAGCCAAGTACCTAAAGATCGGCGTACCAGCCCAGATGCTGGAGAACCGTCCTGACATCCGTATGGCCAACCACGCTATGGAGGAGGCTTTCTACAACACCGCAGCAGCACGTTCGGCCTTCTATCCTTCCATCTCACTCAACGGTGCTGCCGGATGGACCAATAACTCCGGTATGGGCATCGTTGACCCAGGCAAACTGTTGCTGAATGCGGTCGCACAGCTGACACAACCTATCTTTGCACGTGGCAAACTGATTGCCAACAAGAAGATAGCCAAACTCACAGAGGAAGACATGCAGCAGAAATATGTGCAGATGGTCATCAACGCCGGAAACGAGGTGAACGAGGCCATGGCCGACTACACCACAGCCCGTGATAAGCATGATTTCTTCAAGCGTCAGGTAGAGGTGCTCCGTGAAGCATACACAGGCACCCATGAGCTGATGGATAATGGTAAAGCCAGTTACATCGAAGTGCTGAGAGCCCAGGAGTCACTGCTTGATGCACAGCTCAGTTCAGCCATGAACATGTATTACGGTGCCGAATCCATCATCGCGTTGTATATCGCCCTCGGTGGTGGCACAAAGTAATATATACTAAATCAACGAGAACACAATTAATAATTAACTAATTATGAAACAACTACTAATTCTGATCGCTTTAGTCCTGTCATGTCAGGCCAAAGCAGACATTTATCACGACATGGAACCTCTGACACTGGACACGCCAGAGATGAAACCCGAACTGGTTGACCTGACCGAACAGAATTCCATTCGTTTAGACATGGCAGCACCTTCTGCCAGTCCCAAAATGGATTTTGACTTCTTTAAGTCGAAGACAAATCCTGGTGTCAAACCCTATAAGTTCATGGACGACATGACCTTTGTAGGTATCCCCCTGTTTGTAGCTGGTTGGGCTCTCAAGGGCGATAAGGCCATGTTCCGTGTTAATGCCAAGGCGGATCAGGGTGGAAAGAAGAACACCCAACTCCTGACCGACTTCAAGACGGGTATCGACGACTACACGCAGTTCTTCGGCCCCGCTATGGTGGTCGGTTTGAAGCTGGGCGGCTACGAGGGTCGTAGTGACTGGCCTCGCTTGTTGGCAAGTGCTGGTATGTCGTATGCCATCATGGCTGTACTCGTCAATGGCATCAAATATTCTGCCAAAGAGATGCGCCCCGACGGATCTACCGCCAATTCATGGCCCTCAGGTCATACGGCAACGGCCTTTGTGGGTGCCACACTGTTGCACAAAGAGTATGGTCTGACACGTTCACCTTGGTGGTCTGTAGCCGGCTATGGTGTGGCTACGGCAACAGGTGTGATGCGTGTGCTCAACAACCGCCACTGGATCAGCGACGTGATGTCGGGTGCTGGTCTCGGTATTCTTTCCGGTGAGTTAGGCTATGCCCTCTGCGACCTGATGTTCAAGCAGAAAGGTTTGTTGCGCAATGATATAATACTGGATAAAGAGAATCCTTCGTTCTTCAGCATCTCTATGGGTTTTGGCCTTGGCAGCAAGGACCTCGACTTTGAGGAAGATGGCGAAAAGGCAAGTATCAAATTCCGTGCCGCTACGGTAGTTGATGCCGAGGGTGCCTACTTCTTCAACAAGTATATTGGTGTGGGTGGTCGCCTCAGAGTAAGAGCGCAGTCTGCCAAGGACTTCGGCGATTTTGCGAATTATGTGTCTATCGAAGACTATGATGCCTGGATGGGACTACAACACCTCTATCAGGCGGCCTATCCCGGCGACTATACGGGTACCCCTGAACAGAACGAGATTACCTACCTGGACAAAGTGGGCTATAAGTTTGAGTCTGAGAGCGGTTGGAATGAGAATGCCCCCGTCACCGACAGCTACGGCATCGTAAAGAGCGATCACATCACTGAGTTTACGGGCAGTGTCGGTGTGTATTTCAACCTGCCCCTCAGCCATCACTTCTCATTGGGTAGCAAACTGCTTGTCGGTCGTTCCATCACGCAGGAACTTGACATCGATGGTCATGCCGAGGGAAACAAGAAGGATATCAGCTACACGATGACACTTGACAACCGTCCGGGTATGAAGGAGACCAATGGTGATCCTAAAGTATCGGTCAACGACCTGATGTATCCTAACAACACAGGTGAGAAATGGAGCGACGACTGGGAATACCTCACTATTGGTGCCAATTCATCGACCTCGTTTGGTACGGGCCTCTCGCTCACCTATCGCTATAAATCAAATTTCTCTTGGCGTTTCTATTGCGACTACGACTACACCCGTAAGAACTTCACGGCCAGATATGACCCCTTCCACATGATGCGAGAGGGTCTGACGACTGGTGCCAGCTACTTGATGGACACTGCCGGAGAGTACGCCGACGAGCTGGGTCTTCAAGTCAGAGAATACAGGACCCGCAAGAACATGAACTACTGGACACTGGGTCTCTCGTTCTTGGTGAACCTCTAACGAAATCATACAGATATCATCAAAAAGAAATCCTCGACCGCTTGGTCGAGGATTTCTTCTGATATTAATCGAGGATCTCGGTTATATGGTAGAGAGGGCGACGCTTCACCTCGGTGTATATTTGGCCGAGGTAGGTGCCCACGATACCTAAGGAGATCAGGATAAAGCCTCCCACCAGCCAGATGCTGAGGATGAGGGATGACCAGCCTGGTACGGCAGTACCAACTATAAGGGCATGCACCACGTAGATGCCGATGCAGAAGGCGATGATAAGGAAGACTATGCCCAGATTAAAGATTAGGAACAGCGGCTTGACAGAGAAGGCAGTGATACCGTTAAGGGCGAGCCGCAGCATCTTTCCCAAAGTATATTTCGACTGACCTGCATAGCGTTCGCTGATAACATCATCGACGGTGGTATGCTGAAGACCGATCTGAGGAATCAACCCGCGCAGATAGAGGTTGTGCTCTTTATAGTCGGCTAGCATATCAAGCGCTCGACGACTCATCAGGCGGAAGTCGGCATGATTATACACGCTCTCGACACCCATGGAACTTTGTAACTTGTAAAATGCCTGAGCGGTGAACTTCTTCATAGGGGGGTCAGCCTCTCGCGACACCTTCACACCATAAACGATATCATTGCCTGCCTCGAAATGGCGCACCATCTGGGGAATACATTCGATATCATCCTGCAGGTCGGCATCGATGGTGATGACGGCATCGGCCCACTCACGGGCGGTCATCATACCTGCCATAATAGCATTCTGATGGCCAACATTGCGCGACATGTTGATACCTCGCACGTACTTGTTCTCATCGTGGAGCTCACGGATCATCTGCCACGTTCGGTCACGACTACCATCGTTGACAAACACCATCATCGAGTCGGCGCTGATAAGCCCTTCTGAGATCATCCGCTCAAAAAGGGCGGTAAGCCGCTCTACGGAGTGGCGCAGCACCTCTTCTTCATTATAACAGGGGGATACAGTTGCTAATCTGATCATGACTTGAACTTTTCTACGAATTCATTGTAGGTGATAAACGCATGGCCACGGGCCTTGAGCATCTTGACGAGACGATCGAGGCGATCGCACATCTGCTGTCCGCTATGATTCTTGATGATAAAAGGCATCTTGAACTCCGGATGCGCCTTTAACTCATAAAACTCCCAAGGGTGGAAATAGGTAACGAAATAGCCGTCCTTACGGAGTACACGGCGTACCATCCAGTGATAAAGTGCCTCGGGCAGGTTGTGGAGGGCCAGCCAGAACAGCGGGAAACGGATGAGAGGCGTGACGGAGGCAGGAATCTGCATGACACCATCCTTCATAAACCACGTGCGCGGCTCGGTGAGGTGCATATATCGGCCTGGGATAAAAGCGGGGTTGAGCGACGAGTTGTAACGATAACCTACACGTTTGATCTCTGACTCGACCACAGGGAACATACGGGGCTGACGATAGCCATAGACCGTAAGACCTGTGACACGCTCTACTATCTCCTTGGAGCGCGCGAAGTCGGTCTCCTGAGGCTGCCAGTGATCGACACCATGACAGGCCACCTCATGACCTTCGTCGATGATACGCCGCATCACCTCTGGAGCATGCTCGGCAAAGTTACCCGTACAGAAGAATGTGGCACGCACGCCGTTCTGCTTCAACACATCGAGGATGCGGCAGGTGCCTACCTTCGAAACGGCCATACCCTGTTCCAAGGTGAAGTCAACACCATGTTCGCGAGGTACATCGAACTCTTCTGTATCAAAACTTAATAGTATCATATATTGAAACAGTATTTGCCTGCAAAAATACAGTAAATCTGAGAGAAAAAGAAATAAAAACACAGAATATTCGCCGATATGGGGATTTTTCCTTAACTTTGCAATCAAAATTCTGCGCGACATGCAAAAGAAAGAGACTCTGGGTGAACTAATCAGATTCGGCATCGTGGGTACCACGGCAGCGGCCATCCACTATGCCATCTACTGGGTATTGCAGCACTGGATAGAGGTGAACGTGGCCTATACCATCGGCTACGTGCTGAGCTTTCTAGTGAACTATTACCTCTCTGCGCATTTCACTTTCAAGGAGAAAACATCAGCGAAGAACGGAATCGGATTCGGCGGTGCCCACCTGGTGAACTACTTACTGCATATCGTGCTCTTCAACTTCTTCCTCTGGATCGGACTCAGCCGAGAACTGGCACCAATCGCCGTGCTGGCCATCGCCGTGCCCACGAATTTCGTGCTCGTGAGATTTGTATTCAAACATTTTAAACGCTCATGACAGAACGACTGAAAATAGGCTTTGATGCCAAACGCATTGTGCGCAACGGCACTGGACTGGGGAGCTACGGACGCACCTTGGTGAACGATCTGGCGAGTTACCCGCTGGAGCTGAGACTCTATGCCCCCGATCAGGGCAGGGACCAACTACGTCAACAGATCAGGCAGCAAGAGAACGTGAGTTTCTGCTACCCTGCCCAGTCGGCTCTGCCCTTCAGCAAGGCGCTGTGGCGCTCGAAAGGGATCGTGAGCGATCTGAAGCGGGATGGCATCAAAGTGTTTCACGGCCTGTCAGGCGAGTTACCCATCGGCATCCGTCAGAGCGGCATCAAGAGCGTGGTGACCATCCACGACCTGATCTTCCTGCGCCACCCGGAGTTCTACCATTGGATCGACACGAAGATCTATGCATGGAAGTTCCGTCAGACTCTCCGTGAAGCCGACCATATCATAGCTATCAGCGAGTGTACGAAGCGCGACATCCTGGCGTATGGTGAGGTAGATGAGCGAAAGATCAGCGTGATCTACCAGAGTTGTGCGCCTAAGTTCTCTGTGTCCCAGAGTGCTATGCCCAGTAACCGTTATATCTTGAGCGTGGGTTCCATCGAAGCGCGTAAGAACATCTTGTTGGCAGTGAAGGCTCTGCCCTATCTTCCTGAGGCGGTAAGTCTGGTGATCGTAGGCCGACACACACCCTATACCGACGAGGTGATCGCATACGCAAAGAAGGAAGGATTGACCCACCGTATCAAGATCATGCATGGGGTAAGCGATGAGGAGCTGCCTAAGCTCTATGCCGGGGCAGAGGCATTTGTATATCCCTCACGCTATGAAGGCTTTGGCATTCCCATCATCGAGGCCATCAGTTGCGGACTGCCCGTGGTGGCCTGCACAGGTTCTTGCTTGGAAGAAGCGGGTGGTCCTGATGCGCTGTATGTGGATCCCGACGATGCCGAAGCGATGGCGCAGGCCATCAAACAGGTGTTGAGAGGAGCCGAGGGTCGTGAGGCGCGCATTGAGCGCAGTCAGAGGTATATCGAGCGGTTTGCAGGCAACGATGTGGCTGGCCAGGTGGTGGAGCTATATCGCAGGTTGTACTAATCATATTTTCCATCTTACTTGAAGGTCGAGGCCGGTATCTGATGCTTTCGTGGAGAGTGTCAGACGGCGACCAATGGAAGCGCGTGCCATGAGCCAATATCTGAAACCCTCACCATAGAGCTGCATCACGGAATAGGTATAAAGGGGTGCGTTCTCATAGAGATACACACGACTGGCATAACTATCGGTGTGGTAATAGCTGATACCTAGATGAAGGGTGAGCCAACGGTGCTGGAAGGAGAAACGCTGCGTGACCACCCTACCCCACGCATGCTGTTCCTGAGGCAGATAGCAGCCATCGAGTTGCGACAGACTGGAGAATCCACCAGCAACCTTATATTCGGCACTCAGACGGAAACGATGCGATGTGAGCGACAAAAGGGTGGTCTTCGAGTCATTGTCGCGCTGTTGCTGTTGCAGACGATAACGGGCAAAGAAGGTCCATCGGCGATGATGAAGGGTGCCTTGCAGCAGATGATCCCATGCATAGGAAGACTGCGACACACGATATCTCGCCCAAGCATAATAGGCATAGTCGGTATAGGCCATGAGTTCCAGACGTGGCGAGGGCTTCCATGTGAGGCCGAGGTAGATGCCGCTTTCGTTTTGCGTTCTCCCTCCAGAACAATAGCTCTGGGCATCGAGCGACGCATAGCGGAAGGAATAGAACCGTTGCAACGCCATCAAGCTCCAGGCATCACCGAGCAACAGACTGAACGAGTTGATGGTGGCCAGATGGCCTGACCTATCTATGGCTGTCTCACCATTCAGCGAGAGGCGGCGACTGGCATAGCCGTAAGAGAGACTGGTGTTGAAGAAATCGCGTCCCTGGGGATAATGCTGGCGATAAAGCAAGGCGGTGTTAGGCTGGAGCCGACGGGAGAGGTGGGCATAGAGAGTGTTCAGGTCAACATGCAGACCACGATAGGTGTAGATCAGACTGCCTCCCGTCTTCAGTGCCTCCAGGTTATGCTTCTTATCCATCTCGCCTTGGGTGCGATGATAAGAAGAACTGAGGATGGTGGCAGCTGTGCCGTTGCGATTGAGCGTGGCATCCTGAGAGCGATAGGAGAAGAAACCTGTGAACGAGAGATGGTCTGTGAGGCGAAGGGTGGCAGCAGCACCTTGCAGGTAGTTATCAGTACGAGAGGAGTGAGCCCTGAGGGTGGTCTGGGAGCGTCCGAGTGACTGCAGCATCGCCACCTTTCCAAAACCCGACTGACTGTTCATCACCAAGCCCATGCCCATCGTCACCCGGTAATGTCCCAGGCACAGAGATTCCAAACGCCCTAGTCCTTTCAATTGCAGGTAGAAGGCATAATAATCATAGCCCCAACGGTTGCGGTTGGCGAAGAAGGGCTCACCGGCATCGTTGGCGCCTAAGAGTCCTAACTTCACATAAGAGCCATAGTTGAACTGATAGCGCATCCAGTGGCGCAAGGAGGAGCCCAGATAGTCTTCGTTCTTTTCTTCAAAGGGTACACGGGCGGTGGCCATCAGTTCATGATGCCCATAGCGGGCTATCTCCTTCACCGAGGGGAAAGAGGGGCGCGCAGGCTCGCCGACGTAGCAGACACTGCTTAGAAGCTGGCGACTCGGCTCATCGAGCGAACGGATCATCAGCAACTCGCCCTTGGATTTCATAGGGCCGTAACGATACAGGTATTCCACAATCTCCTCTATCTGCTGGGCAGAGAGGAAAGGCAGATCCTCCAGCTGCGAGCGCGTGGCGGTGTTGATGTCGAAGGGGTGCAGGGAGAGTTCACACAGCTGGTCATAGACCTCCTCCCAGGCTGACGACTCAGCATCTTCGGCTGTCATCACCTCGCGCAGATATTCTTCCCAAGGATAAGTGTCCTGAGCGGCTGCACCCAGTGATACCACAAACAACAATGACATGATTTGTGTCCTCATAATCTTCAATTTCAGTTTAACGATGCAAAGATAGCTATAATTTTGGGAATTAATGCTAAAAAAAGCAACTTTCTTAATTCTTATTTCTTAATTCTTAATTATATGCCGTAATTTTGCACCTGATATGAGAAAAATCGTGTTCACCATATTATGTTTGTGCCTGTGTCAGCAGTTGCTTGCACAAGCGTACAAGACGGCCGAAGAAGTGTTGGCCGAGATGGACTCACCTACCTTCGTCCCAACGGTGAAGGTGGGAAAGGTACTCCATGAAGGCGACAGCATCCAATATATGGAGATGAACAATGTATATGTGTATCCCGAACTGACCTTCAAGAACAAGAAACAGGCAGAGACGTACATGCGCCTGGTGACGAACGTGAAGAAAGTGCTGCCCATTGCCAAGGAGGCCCGACAGATGCTGATAGAGACCACAGAGTTCCTGGATATGCTGCCTGACGAGAAATCGAAGAATGCTCACATCAAGCGTGTAGAGGAGGATATTTTCCGTACCTATAAGCCAAAGATGAAGAAGCTGACCTACTCGCAAGGTAAACTGCTCATCAAGCTTATCGACCGAGAATGCCACTCCTCATCCTACGATATGATCAAGGCCTTTATGGGTCCGATCAGAGCTGGTTTCTGGCAAGTGTTTGCCTGGGGCTTCGGTGCCTCGCTGAAGAAGGAATACGACCCCACGGGTCGTGACAGGCTTACAGAACGGGTGGTTCTGATGGTTGAAGCCGGACAAATATAAGAAAGAGGCATCCAATCGGATGCCTCGCTTATTTCTCTGAAAAGAGGACCTGGATGACGGTCTGTCCGACAGCCTGAAGGGTGGACTTATCGATATGGTCCATCGTGTCGTTGACGGTGTGCCAGGTAGGACCGAAACTACTCTGCTGACAATCCGGATAATAAGAGATAATGTCGATACAAGGGATTTTTGCGACCCTGTTCACAGGGATATGGTCATCGGTGATGGAGCCTCCCATCTGCATGGGGAAGCGACTCCCAAAGCCTACTACCTGAGCGGCCTTCCACACCTTATCAACCACCCCGGCAGCATACTGCATAGACAAGCCTTCCTTGTAGAACTGTGCGCCCTGACCACCTACCATGTCGAGTAGGATACCAAAACGATAGCGCTTGGCCTGTTGCTTGGTACAGTTTTCAGCCCAATACTGCGAACCTAATGCCCACGAGTCGCCTGCATCGGTCGCATCACTCCACTGAGGCACACCCCAGTCTTCTGCATCGAAACACACAAAGTCAACTCCCAACTTCAGACTATCGCTCTGCAACAGACGGGCAATCTCAAGCATCACTGCCACCCCACTCGCTCCATCGTTCGCCGCCATGACAGGCTTCTTCCAGTTGGCCTCGTCAGGATCATTATCTGCCCAAGGGCGACTATCCCAATGGGCACAGAGCAAGAGACGTGAAGTCTGCTCAGGCAGATAGCTCGCCATGATGTTCGTAGCCTTCAGAGGTGTACCGTCGTAGCCTTTCAGCGTGGCCTCCTGGCGCGTGACAGTCATGCCATAATGCTGGAACTTGGCGACAATCCAATCGCCACATGCATCGTGGGCCGCACTGTTCATCGTGCGAGGGCCAAAGTCGCACTGCTGCTGACAGAACTGATAAGCACTGTCGGCGATAAACATCGGACCTACGGGTTTCAATGTTATATCCGTATCAGAGGTCTGCTTGCGCAGGCCGCAAGCCGTCAAAGAGGCTGCGACACAAACCAAACAGACCAGCTTTTCAAAATATCTCATATTACTTCTTACTGTTTTGTACCTGAGCCATCACCCGCATGAAATTGCCGCCCCAGATCTTCTGGATATCCTGCTCGCTATAGCGGCGAGCCAGCAACTGACGGGTGAAATTGATCAGTTCGGAAGAGTCGGCCAGTCCACGCACACCACCATCACCATCGAAATCAGTACCAAGCCCCACATGGTCGATACCCATCACGTCGATAGCATGGTCGAGATGAGCCATCACATCGAGGATCGTAGCCTCACCATCGGCCTTCAGGAAACCGTGATAGATGGTAGTCTGAGCCACACCACCCTTAGCTGCCAACGCCCGCATCTGGTCATCGGTGAGATTACGGGGATGATCGCACAGCGCACGGCTACTGCTATGACTGCACACGATGGGCTGAGAGCTGATGTCGAGCGCATCATAGAAACTCTTCTCGCCACCATGACTGAGATCGACAACGATGCCCAGGCGATTCATCTCACGAATCACCTGCTCGCCAAAGTCACTCACACCATTGTGGGTGTTGCTGCCACGGGCAGAATCGCATATGTCGTTGTCACCGTTATGGCAGAGGGTGATATATACCACGCCACGATTGGCAAAGTGCTGCAGGTTCTCCAGCTTCCCTTCGAGTGCCAACCCGTTCTCAATACCCAGCATGATGCTTTTCAGTCCTTGGTGCTTATGCATCCAAAGGTCGTTGGGGGTACGGGCGATGGCTATATAGTCTTTGTTCTCGCTGACAATCGTCTCAATCTTATCGAAGATCAGGTCGGCATAAGCCTTAGGCCCTGAGGCATCGAAACTGACCTTGGAAGCAAACGTCTCCCCTGTCTTAGGTTGTGGCAGGTAAGCCACCATGATGGTAGCATCCTGACGTCCCTCAGTCATCTTATGCAGATCGACAAGGATCTTGGGGTCACGATGATCAAAGTGGATACCTTGGGGGAAAAACATCGGTGTGTCACAATGGGTATCGAGCGTCAGGATACGATCGTGGGTCTGGTGAGCCTGACGATAGGCAGCAGCCTCAGCAACCAACCACTGGAACAAGGGAAGTCCCGTCTCCAAACACTCAGGATGCCACTGCACACCCAGGATCGACTTAAACTCGGTACTCTCTATCGACTCGATGATACCATCAGTTGCTTTTGCCACCACACGGAACTTATCACCAGGCGCCTTCACCGCCTGATGATGGAAACTATTCACATGAAGAGGTCTTGGATACGATGCATAGATATGATCAAGTATCGAATCCCTTTCGATTCTCACGCTATGCGTGAGCTCTGAGCGATCGGCATCCTGCGAATGCTTCACTGTGGCCTTGTCGCTGATGTCCTGATCCACCTCTCCACCAAGGGCGATGGCGAGTGTCTGGATACCACGACAAATTCCCAGCATCGGGATTTGACGATTATAGGCCAAACGAGTTATCAACAGCTCTGGCAGGTCGCGTTCTTTGTTGACACCACCCAACTTCACGGAAGGTTCCTCACCCGTCCACAACGGATTAAAATCGCCACCACCACTGAGAATCAGTCCATCGATGCGCGACAGGGTGTTGATGATGGTATCTGTATCAGCGATGGGTGGGATGATGACTGGTACACCACCTGCTGCCACCACAGATTTGTAGTAGCCCTGGGAGAGTTTACAAGTCAGATCGTCGTAGTTACCAGTGATACCGATGACGGGCTGGCTGTCAGCCTCTGGGAAACGGGTATAGACGGTATCAAGGTGCTGTTTTAGGTCAAAAGCACTGTTCATTTCTTCTCGTCTTCTTCAAGAGTGATTGGAATCTCACGCTTCAAGCTCTGCTCCAGTGAGATCAGCGTCTCTGTGGCTGTCACACCAGGAATCCCCTGCAACTTGCCGTTCAGCAGATCCATCAGCTGCTCGTTGTCACGGGCATAGAGTTTTACCATCATGGTGTAAGGCCCCGTCGTGAAATGACATTCCACCACCTCAGGGATATGTCTCAGGCGCTCCACCACGTCCTTATACATCGAACCCTTCTCAAGAGTTATACCCACATAAGTGCAGGTGGAATAACCCAAGCTCTTCGGGTTGACATCGAAGCCACTACCTGTGATGACACTGGCGTCGATAAGATGTTGTACACGCTGGTGGATGGCTGCACGCGACACGTTACACTCGGCTGCGACATCCTTAAAGGGGATTCGGGCATTCTTTGACAGGATGCTCAAAATCTTCTTGTCCAAAAGATCAATTTTTTCCATTGTTCGTCATTTATGTTACATTTTGAAAGCAAAAGTAACGCTTTTTATTGAACAATGCAACTTTTTTTGGAAAAAAATCAAAAAAAGTGTGCCACTTTCGTGACACACTTACTTATTTCTTGACAATACCTACTAATTCTACGTCGAAAATCAGTGCACTGTATGGTTGGATCTTACCAGCACTCTTTTCGCCATAAGCCAGATAATAGGGAATGAACAACTGCCATTTCGAACCTACGGGCATCATGGTCAGAGCCTCTGTCCAACCCTTGATCACCTGCGTGGGTTTAAACTCTGAAGGTTTGGTGTCGTGTTTTGATGAAGCGTCGAACACGGTGCCATCGATCAGACGACCCTCGTAGTTCACCTGTACCGTCTGATTCTCCAGGGGCACCTCGCCGTCACCCTTCACAAGCACCTTATACTGCAGACCGCTGGGCAGCACGATCACACTGTCATTCTTGGCATTCTCCTTCAGGAACTTCTCGCCAGCCTCACGGTTAGGACCATAGAGGCGCTCATCCTTTGCAAGCTTATCGGCAGCACGCTTCTGGGAGAAGAACTTCTCGGCAACATCATAGGTAAAGATGGTTGTATCACCCTCCAGAGCTGCAATGAATCCTTTATGGAGCAGAGGGGCTACAATAGAGTCGGGAGAGTCCTTAAACTCCTCAGTAATACCAGGCACCATACGCTCATTAATCTGACGGGCAATATCGAGGCCCACCATATAAGCCTTCTGCTTGGGATTGTCAGCGTTGCGAAGTCCCTCGCGCAGACCACGAACGAAATCGGTCATCAGCGTAGTATCCACTTTCTGCTGGAGCAGATAGGGGATCAGACCATTGGTGAGTGCCACACCAGCTGCATAACTCAATGAGTCAGAACTGTTGTTCAGCTTAACGGGCTGAGCAGGGAACACTACCTCCCTATTCTTTTTCTTGATCGCCTCTATAGGTGAGAAAGAAGCACTCACCACGAGGGCGAGTGCCAATAATATCGTCTTCTTCATTATCTCTTAGTGTTTGCCTCCAGCAATTCAATCTTGAAGATCAGTACAGAGAAAGGCTTGATGTCACCCTGCTCACGCTCGCCATAAGCCATGTCCTGAGGAATATAAACCTCCCAGACAGAACCTGCAGGCATGTGGCAGAGAGCCTCAGTCCAACCCTTAATCACCTGGTTAGCACGGAACACAGCCGGCTCGTTGCGCTTGTAAGAGCTGTCGAACACCGTACCGTCGATCAGACGACCTTCATAGTTCACCTTGACAAGTGAAGTATCGGCAGGAACAGCACCTGTACCCACGGTGAGCACCTTATACTGGATGCCGTTGGAAAGTGTCTTTACACCCTCTTTCGTGGCATTCTCCTTCAGGAACTTCTCACCAGCCTCCTTGTTAGGACCGTAGGTCTTCAGCATCTCGCGAGCCTTGATCTCCTGCATCTTCTGCTGAGCCACCTGCTGAGCCTCCTCAACAGTCATCAGGCCCTTCTTGCCAGTAGTGCCGCTGATGAAAGCAGACATGAAATTCTTCAGAGAGATGGTCTTGGTAGAATCGTCGCCAAACACCTCGCGGTTGATACCCTTGACCATACGGGTAGAAATCTGCTGACCAATCTGGATACCAGCATAGTAAGCTGCTTTCTTGGCATTGTCGCCAGCGTTTACACCCTCGTTCAGACCCTTGATGAACTCACCCATGTAAGCGGTATCAACACCCAGGCTGCTAACGAGATACTCCCTCAGACCCTGAGTCTGAGCCATACCAATGGCATAACTCATCGTGTCAACATCAGTCTTCAGGTTGGCTTTTGGAGCCGAGTTGCCACATGCAGTAAAGCCTGCAGCAACGATAGCCATAACGGCTACAAACATTAATTTCTTCATTTCCTATTATTACTTATACTACTTGAATCAGCTCTACATCGAAGATCAGTGCTGCAAACGGAGGAATCTGTGCACCAGCACCACCTGCACCGTAACCCAGACGGTAAGGGATAAAGAAACGGTACTTAGCACCTTCCTGCATCAGCTGCAGACCTTCTGTCCATCCGGCAATCACCTGCTGCAGGGGGAAGGTTGCGGGCTCACCACGCTGGTAGCTGCTGTCGAAGACGGTACCGTCGATCAGCGTTCCCTCGTAGTGACACATCACGGTGTCCTTGGCAGAAGGCTTCTTACCGTTACCCTCTTTCAGCACCTGATACTGCAGACCACTGGGCAGTGTCACCACACCATCCTTCTTGGCATTCTCTGCCAGATATTTCTCACCGGCCTCCTTGTGCACCTTGCCCTGCTCGGCGCGCTCAGCCTGAAGCTTCTCATTCTGCTTGGCAAAATACTCCTGAACAATCGTCTGGGCCTCTTTGTGACTCACTTTCAGTTCCTGTCCACTCAGCACATCCTTGATAGCCTGTGCAAAGTCATCGGCACTGATATTCTCAGCACCCATCTGGGCAAGCTGCTGTCCGATTCCCAAGCCCAAAGCATAGCTTAATTTATCCATTCTTTCTTTATATTAATAATGTGTAACTTCTAAAATCGGGCGCAAAGTTACAATATTTTTTAGACATAAGAACATAAGTACATACTTTTTTTCGTTTCTTTTGTTGTTTTGACAAAAAAAGCACTATCTTTGCAGAAGATTTAATGACTTTAAGATGATGAAAAAGATCGTTGTATTAACAGGTGCAGGCATGTCGGTGGAGAGTGGACTGAAGACGTTCCGCGATGCCGACGGATTATGGGAGAATTATCCTGTGTCGAAAGTTGCCACCCACGAAGGATGGGAGGCAGACCCGACACTAGTGACTAATTTTTATAATATGCTCCGCAAGAAATGCTGGGGGGTGAAGCCCAATGAGGGTCACAAACTCGTGGCAAAACTCGAGGAGAAGTACAACGTGACAGTTGTCACACAGAACGTGGACAACCTCCATGAGATGGCTGGCTCGTCGAAAGTGATTCATCTGCATGGTGAACTGATGAAGGTCTGTTCCAGCCGTAATGTTGATGACCCACGCTATCAGATTCAGCTCACACCGGAGAACTGCGAGGTGGAACCTGGTACGAAGGCAGGCGACGGTTCTCTGCTCCGTCCGTTTATTGTGTTCTTCGGTGAGGCTGTACCCAACATCACAGTAGCAGCCGAAGAAGTACAGGAGGCCGATATCCTGGTTATCATCGGTACTTCACTGGTGGTTTATCCTGCTGCAGGGCTGATGCACTATGCACGTCCTGATGTGCCCATCTACCTGATTGATCCCAATCCCATCAATGTCGGCAGTCGCGTGACCCAAATCCAAAAGGGCGCCTCCGAAGGTATGAAGGAGCTCTCAGAGATTCTGATGAAATAACAAATCCCGCCAATTGGCGGGATTTATCTTTATGCTCTGTCTTTACGAATCAGTTCGAGGAGTTTCTCGACGGCATCCGACTCGGGGATATTCTTCTCAACACACTCCTTGGCTTTATAGAGGGAAATCTTACCACGACCTGCTCCAACATAGCCATAGTCGGCATCTGCCATCTCGCCAGGACCATTCACGATACAACCCATGATACCGATCTTCAG
>JAEEGL015910881.1_pt1 | contig 23281 bp, 21 predicted proteins | sample 9134231 | NCBI WGS metagenome assembly JAEEGL01 (sample SAMN16246548, study PRJNA631951) | gut metagenome | biome: gut microbiome; feature: rumen; material: fiber-attached | host: Bos | place: Iran: Karaj | collected 2018-10
ACATACACGCGTATAAGAGTTAGGAGGTAAATAAAATGCCTGAAGAAAAAGAAGTGCTAAAACCAAAGAAGAAGGCAAAGGAAGAAGCCCAATCTTTGGAAGATAGCAAGAAAATTGATCTTTACATCAATAACAATCAAGAAGACCAAGAGCAAGGTATCTCTATCATGAATATCTTCTCCACCTTAGGAAAGAGATTCAAGATCTTTGGTTGGTTGACACTTTCAACATTATTACTTGGATTACTTGTTCCAACTTTGATGTACACATTTAAAACGAAGAGCGAACAAGCGGTTTCAGTCTTAGCACTTGATTACGAAGAAGCTAATGTTGGCAAAGACCCAAACGGTGAGAACCTCGATATCACTTATTTGAAGTCCTCATACATTGTTAATAACGCTTTGAATAATGTGACACTTAGTAAGAAATTAAGCACCGCTCAAGTACAAAATAACTTGAAGATTACTGGTATTCTTACTGATGAAACAAAGCAACAGCAAGAAATCTTAAATAATCTTCTTGCGGAAAAGAACAACGAATATGGTAAATTAATTCAACAATTTACCTTAAAATATCGCCCACAGTTTATTATCACGATTGGTAATACATTCAAGAATGGCAACAGCACTGTTGTTCTTCCAGCGGATGAACTTCATAGATTATTAAGTGCAGTTACTGAATCTTATAATGAGTATTTTATTGAGACATACCAAGATAGAACATTGCCAGATGACTACATTGGTGCTATCAACGAAACTACATTAGATTATTTAGAGACATTAGATGAAGTGTCCAACTCTTTAACATATCTTGAAAGCTATTGTAAGAGCCGCACAGCACTAATTCCTAATTACAGAACCACGCAAGGAGTTTCTTTTAGTGATTTGGCGGAAACTATTCATGCATTGAAGAGCTACGACATTGACTCTTTCTATGCGTACATCTCTAGCAACAATATCTACAAAGATAAACTAGTTTTGAAGACATATTATGAAATGCAAAAGAGAAATGCTGAATTAGATTTAGTAGAAACTAACGCTAATATTGCCACTCTTAATGATTCCATTGAACACTATAAGAATGGTAAAGTTGTAGTCAACACCACTGATGGTGGTACCCCAATTGAAGTCCCTCATACTGATGCTGAATATAATCGCTTAGTTCTTCAATTAACAGAAATGAATGAACAAAAATCAGCGTTGGAAGAAAAGATTGCTATCTTGACCGATCGTCTTAATAAGATCGATGGTCCAGAAGCAACAGCAGAACAAAAAGCTAAAGCTCAAGAATATATTGATAATGCTCTAGCAGATTCTCGTGCCTTGTACTCTCTTGTTTACAGGAGCGCTCAAGAATTATTTGATAGTAGTGCTTATAAAAATCGTTATATGCACACAATAACCACCACAAAGAGAGAAAAACTTTCAGATAGCCTAAAGCTCTTTGCTTTAGGTGCCGCCGCTGGCCTAGCAGTTGGTTTAGTCGCCTGGATTGGTGATGCATTCATAATCGAATTCAGAAATGTCAAAAAAGCAAATGATGAAAAGGAGGCTATGTAATATGAAGAACAAACATCTTTGGATACCAGCATTCGTTTTTATCGGCGCAGGTCTAGTTAGCCTTATTTATTCCATCATTGACTATAAAGCTATTAACAAAGTTGATGCTTATTCCTATGAAACCATTCAGTTCAATTATGATGGCGCTTCAGATGGCAAGGATCCAAATGGCAACGCCTTTAATCCAGTTAACTTCTTAAGCGACGAAATTATTGAATCTGCTTTAGCCAAGAGTGAACTCACTTATGATATTGACGAAGTTAGAGCGCATATCTCATTAGAAAACGTTGTCCCAGAAAACATCGTTGAAGAAATCAGTTCCTACGAAAAGATTATGGATACTGAATCATCTAGAAAGATAGGGGCCAAAGATTATCATCCGGTGAGATATCGTTTCAACGTCTTCCAAGACTTAGACAATAAATTATCTAGCAGCAGATTAAACAACTTACTCAACAACATCGTTGAAGAATACTGTAACAAGTTCTATGTCACTTACAAAAAGACATTTGATGAAAATGCATATCAAGACTTATTCAATTTGGATAATTATGATTACATCTACCAAGGACAAATTGTTTCTACTAGATTAAGCGTCTTAATGAATTACGCAGAAGAAATTTACAAAGAACACAATGATTTCGTCGTTGATGGCAAGTCATTTAAAGACCTCTACCTAAAAGCGGAAAAATTAATAGGTACAGATGCTTCTAAAATTAACAACATCATTGTCCTCAACGCTTTAAGCAAAGATGTTGAAAGATTAAAAGATTACTATACCTTCCTACTCGAAAGGCTTAATTATGATAAGACCAAATATCAATCTGACTTATCCGCAATTACTGCACAAGTCAACGCTTACGAGATTGATTCTACGGTTTATGTTGGTACAGGTGAAAGCATCATCAAAGTGGAATCCAATTCCGTCGAAACCTACAACACCTTGTTGGCAAGACAAATCAGCATTTCGCAACAAATCACATCTATTGAAAAGCAAATCAGTGACTACACCAATATCCTAGACAAGTTAGAACACCCAACTGGTGGCACAACTCCAGAAGATACAGTGAAGTCAATGTTATCAGCTTTGAACAAAGATTATGGCGATTTGCAAGAATTGTTTAAAGTAATGATAGAAGAATATAACAAGACATATGTTAAAGATGTTGCTATTGAACAAAGCAGCGCTAAATACAGTAAATCATCACTTTTCTCTGGTTCGTTTATTGTTAGAACCATCAAGAATGCCGCACCTGTTATGTTGATTACGGTGTTAGGTATTTCAGTCTTCTACTTAATCAGAGCAATTAAAAAAGAAAAGAGAGCATAGTCTTAATGGCTTTAAATGTGTTTTACATTACTAATAATCCAGATATAGCTTTAATCGCCGAACATGCTGGAGTAAATAGAATTTGGGTTGATTTGGAAACTCTTGGAAAGGAAGAGAGACAAAAAAATGTCAACTCAGTAAAATCGCATCACTTAATTGAAGATATTAGAATAATTGCTCCTCTGCTAACAAAAGCTAAAATGCTTGTAAGAATCAATCCTTGGAACATCAATTCAAAGGCTGAGATTGATAAAGTCATTAGTGCTGGCGCCCAAATTATCATGCTTCCGATGTGGAAAACGGTTGATGAAGTCAAGGACTTTCTAGATGCTGTCAACGGCAGAGTAAAGGTAACTCTTTTATTAGAAACCAAAGAAGCGGAAGAATGCCTGGATGAAGTTTTAAAGCTTCCTGGAATCGATGAAATTCATATTGGATTGAATGATTTACACCTTAGTTATGGTTTGAAATTCATGTTTGAACTCTTAACAAATGGAACCGTTGAACGTATCATCGATAAAATCAAGCCAACTGGTATCCCGTATGGCTTTGGAGGTATCTCACATTTGGGTGATGGATTAATACCTGCTGAGATGATAATTATGGAACACTACAGACTTGGATCAACGAGAGCTATTCTTTCTAGAGGGTTCTGTGATCAAACGAAGCCAATTGAAGAAGTTGAAAAAGACTTCGAAAACAATATGAAACAATTAAGAGACTTCGAGAAGTCTTTTGATAGAAATAATTATGAAAACAATAGGAATGCGTTGATAAAAGCAGTCCAAAAAGTAGTAGAGGCAAAAAAGAATGCGTAAAGAAGAAATCGAACAGCTTAGAAAAGAATATGGTGATGCATTTTATCTTCTAGAATCAAAGCAGTTTAGAAAGAACTATGCCGAACTTAAGAGTACTTTTTCCTCAATTTATCCAAACTTTAATATTGCTTATTCATATAAAACTAATTACACACCAAAACTTTGCAAGATTGTAAATGAATTAGGTGGATACGCTGAAGTGGTTTCAGAAATGGAACTTGAATTGGCGTTACGCATTGGCGTTAAACCAGAAAACATCATTTGGAATGGTCCAATCAAAGACCCAATTTCATTAAAAGATTTCTTGTTATCAGGTGGTACTGCTAATGTGGATTCTCTTGATGACTTAGAACTGATTAAATATATTGCTAAAAATAATTCAAACACCAAAATCAATCTTGGCATTAGAGTGAATTATGACGTTGGTGATGGAGTCATCTCTAGATTTGGTTTTGATACCGATAGTGATGATTTTAAGGAATGCCTACGCTACATACAATCAACAATGAATATTGAATTAGTTAATCTCCAATGTCACTTTGCTAAAAGAAACGTGGAATATTGGCCTGCTAGGGCTAAAGGCATGATTGAATTAGTTGATAGACTTGGATTTGTTCCAAGAAGGATTGATCTAGGTGGTGGCTTATTTGGTAAGATGGAAGAATCTCTTAAAAAGCAATTCTCCACTCCAATACCAAACTATGATGCTTATGCAGAAGCTGCTGCTAGAGCTTTTAGAAATAGATTTGGCGATAATGGTCCTGAATTGATTATTGAACCAGGCTCTGCCTTAGTGGGTGATTGCATGAAGTTTATTGGAACTGTAAAAACAATAAAGCAAGTTCAAGGAAAATGGTTTGCATCAGTTTTAGGCAGCCAAAAGAATATCAGCATGACAGGAGTTAATCCTCCAATTGAAGTGGTTCATATGGGTTCACCTTTAAATAAATACAATAATCTCGACTTTGTGGGATTTACGTGTATCGAAGGAGATGTTATTTATAGAGGCTACACCGGTGAATTGGCAAAAGGCGACGCCTTAGTTATTAGTAATTGTGGCTCATATTCATTAGTTATGAAACCTCCATTCATTCTTCCTAATTTCCCAGTTCTTGATATTAGCGAAGGCGAAGTGGAAGTTATTAAAAGAAAAGAAACGTTTGATGACTTATTCCATACATTCAATTACTAGCTATGTTCTACATTAATCTTTTCTTTAAGCGACTTTTCGATATCTTAAGCACTTTAATTGTTATTGTTCTTCTTATACCGATTTGGATTATCATTCCTATTGCTATTAAATGTGATTCAAAAGGGCCTGTGTTTTTTAGGCAAGAAAGAAGAACCAAAAAAGGCAAAGTGTTTAAGATGTTGAAATTCCGTTCAATGGTGGTGAATGCCGAGAACATTGGAACAGGGCTCTTCAACTATGAAAACGATCCAAGAGTTACTAAAGTCGGACGTTTTTTAAGAAATACTAGCATTGATGAATTGCCACAGCTGTTTAACATCTTTGCTGGTCAAATGTCAGTAGTTGGTCCAAGACCTTGCGTTAAAAATGAGCTAGGTGATTTTGATACGCTCAATCAGAGATACAAAAAAAGATTCAAAATGAAAGCAGGTTTAACTGGCTTAGCTCAAGTAAAAGGTAGAAATGATATTGAATGGGATAAAAAGGTCGAATTAGACAATGAATACATTGACAAGTTTAGAAAATTCGGTGTTTTCTATGATATCAAAATTCTTTTTAGTTCAGTCTTCAAAGTGTTCAAAAAAGAAAATATCTATGAAAATAAAGTCGAAGGGTCTACTGACGATGTTGAATCCGCAAAAAAAGCAGAAGAAGAAATTATTAGAATCGCTCATCTTCCTGATGAAGAATAATAGGGGGGAAGTATATGAAATACGATGTGGCAAATAGACTAATTTGGTTTAAAGGCGAAATACTGAACATTAATGACGCTAAGATTAATATTATGGCGCCTACATCTCAATTCGGTCTTAATGTTTTCGAAGGCATACCATGCTATTGGAACGAAGAGGAAAAACAATTATATGCCTTTAGATTAGACGATCATTACGATAGGTTATTGCGTTCATTGAAACTTATTCAAATCAATTGTCCATATTCCAAAGAAGATATGAAAAGGGCCTTAATTGATGTTGTTAGAGCCAATGAATACGATGAAAACCTTTCCGTTAGACAAACAGTGTTTGTTGATGGCTTTGGCTCATGGGGTTCAGACGGACCTGCTGATATGTTTGTTGCTCCTGTTCCAAAAGGTAGAATGAGTAAAGAATATAACAAAAAAGGTTTGAATTGTTGCGTTACATCTTGGAGAAGAATAAGCGATCAAAACTTATCACCAAGAGTTAAATGTGGCGCTAATTATATCAATAGTAGAGTTGGTCAAAGGGAAGCGTTAAGAAATGGCTATGATACGTGTATCTTCCTCAATGAATTTGGAAAAGTTGCAGAAGGTCCTGGCTCCTGTTTCTTTATGGTAAAAGATGGCAAACTTATTACTCCTCAATTAACAGATGCTGTTTTAGAAAGCATTACAAGAGACACAATTATTAAACTTGCCAAAGATATGGGAATTGAAGTAGTGGAACGCACAATTGACAGAACGGAAATTTATACATGTGATGAGGCATTCTTATGCGGATCTGCGATGGAAGTCACACCTATCATAAGTGTCGACAAATATGAAATAGGTGAACAAACGTTGGTGAACAATATTCATAAAGCATATTTGAATGCTGTTTCTGGCAATGATAAAAAGCATAGAGATTGGGTAACGCCAATATATGAGTGATTCCAAAAGAGAGTTTGTTAAGGGCCTAGTCTCAGTTATCACTCCTGTTTTCAATGCAGAAAAAGTAATAGGAGCCACTCTGGAGTCGGTATTCGCCCAAACATATAAGAATATTGAAATAGTTTTGGTTGATGATTGTTCTAGCGATAGTGGTCACGTTGTTATTGCGGAATATATGAAACATCACCCAGAGATAATATATTTTCGACAACCAATTAATCAAGGGGCTGGCGCTGCAAGAAATAAAGCTTTAGAACTTGCTCATGGTCAATATGTAGCTTTTCTTGATGCAGATGATTTGTGGTATCCAGATAAAATTGAGAAACAAATTAATTTACTTATTACAGAGAATGGCGCTTTTTCTTACACTGCAATTGAAATGATTGATGGCAATGGGAAAGTTGTCAAAAAGAAAAGAAAAGTCAAAAAGACTATTAATTATAAATTTTTATTGCATAACACAATGATTGCAACATCAACTGTCGTACTGGATAGAACGATTTTGGGCGATTTCAGAATGCCACTTAGAAGAGGAGGCCAAGATTATGCAACATGGCTTATGCTTCTTAGAGACGGAACCGTTGCATACGGCATCAACGAAGCATTAGAACAGTATAGAGTTGGTAATAAGAATTCGTTGTCTGGTACTAAACGTAAAAGCATAAAGCAAGTATGGGAGATACAAACTCAACAAGAGCACATATGCAAGATAATAGTCTTTTTTAATCTAATTCGTTTCACTATAAATGCATTGAAAAAATATGTATTTTAGTTAATAGCTTTTATTTTGTTTTCTAAATTTCCTTAGAGATGTAAGCTTTCATTAGTTGATATTTTGTAACGCCGAACTTATTAGAATGTCAACTCATTTAAACATATTGGAGGCACCAAGTCTTGAAACCAAGAATATTGATTGTTGGTACAGTTCCTTTTAAAAACAATAGTCCCGCTAGAGCTCTTGATTCGTTCTTTCATTTTTGGCCGAAAGAGAAACTTGCGCAGTTTTTTTCTAATAGAGACGACCCTTTCAAAGGCCACTGCTCAACGCTCTTTCGAATAACGGATATTGAATTAATTAAGCGACGGATTAAAACACAAGAAGTCGGAACTATCTTTAACTATTGTGATTTACAAAGTGAGAATTCCCAATCGTTACAGCCTAACAAGAAAAGCAATTTTATTTCATTGCTTTACAAAATAGGCAAAAGAAGAACCCCGCTTACGCATTTAATAAGAAAGATTGTTTGGAAAAAGAAACTATGGCTAACTTCTAAATTTAAAACTTGGATAGACTCATTCAATCCAGAATGTTTATTTTTAAGTATTTCGGATGATTTTTTTATCCAAGAAATAGGACTATATATAGCAAATGAATACAAAATACCCATTGTTTGTCAAATTGACGATGACTATATTTTTAACAGAAAATTCTCACTCAATCCTTTGTACTATATCTATAAGTCTATGTACGAAAAGCAAATAGACGCCGTTATGTCTAAAAAAACAAGCGCCGTATACATTTGTGATGGAATCAAAAAAGCGTACAACGAAAAATATCATATCAATGGAGAAGTTGTTTATTTGGCATCAAACGTTGGTAGAAGAGCATTTAAACCCATAGACAAAGATAATCCGTCAATAGTATATTTTGGAAGCTTACGATTGGATAGATATAAAACACTCATTAAAATTGCTGATGCCCTTTTAAGAATAAATGATTCTTATAGAATAAACGTTTATTCAGATGAGAATGACAACAAATACATTAAGCCTCTAAAAAAATGCAAAAACATCTCTTTTAATGGCTCAATTCCATATTCTGAGGTTATTAAAATGACTGAAAAATCAGATTTGCTTTTAATCGTTGAAGGTTTTTCAAAATTTGCAATTCGCTCTACGAGGTTCTCTCTTTCTACCAAGGTTGCTGATGCATTGTGTAGTGGCGCTAATTTGTTTGCGTGCGGGACAAGTTATAGCGGAGCAATGGACTATCTAAAAAAGAATGATTATGCATCTGTTTGCACTGATCCAAAGAATATCATAAGTCATCTTCGTTTCCTTTTTGATGATGTGCCATTACAAAAGCATTACTATTCTCAATCAGCTAAGGCGTCAAAAAATCATAGTATTCAAGAAAGTTCAGATAAATTCGAAACAATTATTGAAAATTTGATCCATGACGGTGGATAATTCATATGTTAGTCAAAACAAAACTCAAAGATTTCGTGATATATTTTTTGCTTTTCTTGTTTGGAATAGGATTTTTGGGAAAGCAAACGTACATTGTGCTTCTGACAGGATTGTTGGTCTTTTTGTTCAACAGAAAAAAAGGAATTGAAAGAAGCAGCGTGTTTTCATTCCTAATGCTTATTTCTTTTTCTGTTTTTTGTGTTATTTTTGGCTTTACCGTTAGCCCTACTACTGGTTTTAAATCACTTTGCTGCTTAGCTATGTTTTATGTTGGAAATAACCTAAATTTTAAAGAAACAGGCTCCTTGAAAAAAAGTGTACTTTTTTTAGCTTTTTCTTTTGCGTTGTACCCCGTTCTAAACTTTATTTACGAGTTATTTCAATTCGGCTTCAGCCTCTCTTTCTTAAATAATACTGTGCATTATGATTTATGGTCAAAAGAAGATAGCGCTGTTACGCTTATCGCTTCTAATGCGTGCTTAATCGCTTCTTTGTTTGGATACTTTCTTTTTTGTTGCAAAAATAAAGTAATCATTATTGCGGGTATGTGCATTATCTCAATTGTTGTATTTTATGATTTAATACTTGGTGGAAGAACATTTCTTTTGATTCTCTTGATTATGTTCGCGTTGGAAATTCTATTTGTTCTTTTTGTGCATAAGACAAAAGGATTTAAAAAGATGATCAAAAGATTCCTTATCTTTTCTTTGATAGCATGTGTTATGCTACTGCTTTTAATAAGCCTGTTTGGTAATATCAGAAGCGCATTTATAGACTTTTTCGAAAACACGCACTTTTTTTCTAGATTTGGTGAAACAAGTTCTTCGGAACTTTTGCAAACATCTCGATGGACAATAAGAAATCAATATTTGTCTCTTTTTTGGACTCATCCTTTTGGCGGGAGATTGATATTCGAAAAGGTCGGAATGCTGCCACATGAGTTATGGCTTGACGTATACGATGTTGCTGGTATTTTTTCATTTGCACCATTTATACTTTATTTTGTTGCCAGCTTTTTCCACATTGCTACATTTTGTTTGAAATCTAGCATTGATGTTGAAACTAAAAATATAGTTGTTTTTTGCTGTGTGGGTTTGCTGTTGCAATTTATGGTCGAACCTATTTTTTCTGGAAATCCAGCACTACTATTTGTGTATTGTTTTATTGATGGAGCTATTATTAATTATTCAAACAAAAACCGTCTCAAACAGGCTCATTATTCCCATGCTTGTATAGATGGTGTGTGTCGAGTAGCGGGGTAAAAATACATTTGATGGATAATTCAAAATGCTGCACTATTAACTTTTATAGAAACCGATAAACGAGAATGACTTCAGGCTGTTCTGTTATTTGAAATTATAGCGAGGACTTGGTAATGGACATAATTGTTAGAATGCGTGGTGGATTAGGAAACCAAATGTTCCAATTTGCTTTTGCGTATGCTTTAAAGAAACAATATTCGTGTGTTGATAAAATCTTTTTGGACACTAGAGGATTTAAACATTATTATCGGGCTTTTGATTTGGATGACTTTTTGCTTGATGGGGAATGTGAAATTTTAAAAAAAGGTCCTTTAAGATATGATGTTTCCTTTAGATTATTCAACTTAACGAGAGGAATACTTAAGAGAGTTTTCAAAAAAAATATCGCAGATGCCCCGAAATTTTTGGCAAGGAAAGGCATGATATATAGCGACAGAGTTTGTTCTATTCCTCCGCAAATTAGAAAAAAGTCTATTTATTTATTCGGCTATTTCCAGGATGCCGATATTTTAAATCCATATAGAGTTGAATTGAGCAAGATGTTTTCTTTGAAAGGAAAAGCATCTGCAAAGTTAGAAAAATACTTGTCTTTGATAAAAAACAATAATGTAGTTGTTAGTGTCAGAATTAGTGAGAATAATAAATTGGAAGGTTTAAAATACACCGAAAAAGAGTATTATTTTCATGCTTTGAATGAACTGTTCAAAATAAAGAAAATTGAACAGATTATTATTATGTCAAATAGATTGAATATTGTTAAAGACGAGGACTGGTTTTCTAAGTATGGAATAGAATGTCTGTATATTGATGGGTGTTCGCCTGCTGAGCAAATGGAAATAATGAAAAGGTGCGAAAACTACATTATTTCCAATAGTACCTTTTCTTGGTGGGGGGCTTATTTGGGAAACGTTGACCATAATGGTGTAATTCTAGCACCAGAAGATTGGTATACTTCTGATAAGCTTGAAGAAACTAAGATGATGTTTGATGAGATAAGCATTTTGAAAAATGAATAATTTTATTAAAGGAGTTAAAAAATGGCTATTCAAGTATTAAAACCAAAATTTCATGTCGAGGAATGTCTCGAGCAAGTGCGTGAGTGTTTAGAAAAAGGTTGGACAGGGATGGGTTTCAAAACTGTTGAGTTTGAAGAAGAATGGAAGAAGTATACAGGTCATAAACATGCTTACTATTTGAATTCAAATACAGTGGGCCTTCATTTGGCTGTAAAAATTTTGAAAATGCATAATCATTGGGAAGATGGTGATGAGATTATTTCTACACCAATAACTTTTGTGTCGACAAATCATGCAATTATGTATGAGAATTTGAAACCAGTATTTGCAGATGTCGATGAATATTTATGTTTGGATCCGATAGATGTAGAAAAGAAAATTACAAACAAAACAAGAGCAGTTATCTTTGTTGGATACGGAGGTAGGGTAGGTCAGTTAGATAAAATTATCAAAATATGCAAAAAACATAATTTGAAATTAATTCTCGATGCAGCCCATATGTCTGGGACTAAAGTTAATGGCACTTGCCCTGGCACCTGGGATGGTGTAGATGTGGCGGTATATTCATACCAGGCTGTTAAAAATTTGGCAACCGGTGATTCTGGCTGTATTTGCTGGAATGATGAGGCATCGCATTTGTTAACAAAACAATTGGCATGGTGTGGTATTAACAAAGATACTTATGCACGTTCAAACAAAGGCACATATGCCTGGAAATATGATGTTGATTATATCGGCTACAAATATAATGGCAATGCTATTATGGCAGGCATAGCTTTAACACAGCTTAAGTATCTTGACGAAGAAAATTCAAGAAGAAGACAAATTATAAAAATGTATAATGATGGATTTAAGAATAATCAGCTTATCAAAGTGATACCTGCTCCATATGCAGATGAATGTTCTTTTCACTTATATGAATTGGTAGTGCCAGATAGAGAAGGACTTCTAGATTTTTTAAGCCAAAACAACATTAACTGTGGCGTTCATTATAGAGACAACACAGAGTATAGCGTTTATGCTTATGGTAACGGAACTTGCCCAAGAGCACACGAGATTTCGCAACACTTAATCACAATGCCACTACATATGTGGTTAACAGATGAAGATGTTAACTACATCATTAAAAAAGTAAATGAATTTGTAAAGGAATAGAGCAATGAATATTGTCCATATTGCGCCTGGTTCTGTATATAATGAGGGATGGGGTTACCAAGAAAACTTGTTGACTAAGTATCAAGCTAAAAACGGAGACACCGTTACTTTGATTGTAGCGAATCAAACATTTGAAGGCGGTGAAGCAATCAAGTGTGCCGAATGTGATTATGTTTCTAAAGATGGTTTTCGTGTTATTAGAAAAAAGTATAAAAAAATATTGAATAAAAAAGTTACTAACACATGTTCTTTAATGAAGATTTATGATTTGTTGGTTGAGTTAAAACCAGACTTAATACATTTTCACTGTTTGATTAGTTTAACTTTATTTCAAGCATCCAAATACATAAAAAAACACAAAAATTGTAAATTAATTTTAGATAATCACCTTGATTACAATATTGGATATAAGCCTAAAAAAAGTTTCAAAGATTGGGTTATCACACGCTTTTACAGAATTGTTTTTAGAATGAACAAAAGTCAGATTACAAAGGTGTATGGCGTTACTCCTTGGAGAAAAAAATATGCCGAGGAAATATTTGGCGTTCCTGAGAAAATGACTGACGTTCTCATTATGGGCGCGGATGACGAAGCTATAGATTTTAACAGCAAGAATCAAATCAGACAAAAGCTCAGGAAACAATATGGTATAAGCGATGATACTTTTTTGATTGTCACTGGTGGAAAAATTGATTCTAAAAAAAACATCCATGTTTTATCTCGCGCTATTGAAGAATTGAATAATGTCAAATTGCTTATTTTTGGGACGTGTATTGACGATTTTAAAAAAGAATTCGAAAGTTCTTTGAATGAGAAGTGTGTTTATATAGGATGGATTAATGCTAACGAGGTTTACAATTATTTTTTTGCTGCAGATTTGATAGTTTTTCCAGGTCAGCATTCTGTTTTATGGGAACAAGCATGCGCATCGAAAACACCATGCTTGTTTAAATATTTTGAAGGTATGGACCATGTGAATAATGGTGATACTTGTGTTTTGCTTGATTATGAAACACCAGAACAGCTTTCTTCTCGCTTGCGAGAACTTGTCTTTACAAGAGAATATTACACGTTAAAAGAACAAGCTGAATCAAAAAAAACAGATATATTTTTATATAGCAGAATAGCTGAAAAGTCTATAGAATGTGTCACAAAAAACGATTAAAAATATCACTTTTTAAATGAAAAAATACGTTATTTTAGGATGTACCATTGGAATTGGCGGTTGGCAAACGTATATCAATAATAAAATCGCTGGTGTAGTCAAGTATAATTGGACTCCGTTTGCCATCGGTCTCAACGCTCCAAAAAAAACCGACTTCTTTTTGCCAAAATTGGAGTGTTTTAAAAACCATCATTTCTATGAATTAAATTTTTATCCTTCGCAGATAAATAAAAAAAGAATTTCCAATATTGTGCTAAAAGTATCCAATATTATTTCTTACAAACCTGGGGATGAAGTGGTTTTTGAAGCAACAACCGAAGAACTGCTACTTTGGGCTGAGCTGTTTTCGAAGCATTTTCAGGGGAAAGCTATATGCGTCAATGTCAAAAACGAGTTTCCTAAGCACTCCAAATTATTTTTAGACTATTTGATGGTGAAGAAGAATCGTGGAGAGTTGTTGTTTGTAAATAATGATGCATTAGCTTCTCTTTTTGATAATTATCATAGTTTTGATGTTTCCGATAAATATGTGGTTTCTCCATTAACATTCAACGAAATGTTTCACGATAATAAAGATTATAAAAACGAGTTGAAACTCAACAAGTATGATTATGTTATTGGAGCTATCGGATGGATGGACAAAGACTATTATCCTTCTTTGTGCAGGCAGCTGTGCTTGTTCGCGAAAAAATACAATAATAAGAAAATCGTCGTTGTATTAATTGGTGCATCTTCAAAGGGCAACATAGAGAAACTTTTTTCAAAAGAATTCAACAACTATATTAATTTATCTCTTTTGCTTTTAGGTTCGATTTCACCAATCCCATCAAATCTTATCCGTTGTTTTGATGTTTGTATTGCATCATTTGGAAGTGCTGTTCTATCTGATAAAGCAGGCGTTAAAACAATAATGATGTATGATCACAACGATATTCCATTGGGTATTATGGGTTACACTTTGACACAATGGCCGTACCATATAAACAGAACAAACCACGAGAAAACTATATCTGAAATGATCGAAATGGTACTTGTGAATAGAATTTGTGAGAAACTTGATTATCACAAGACTGATTATGGAGTGTCTGAAACAGGCGAGATACAAAAGCACATCGATTACCTTGGAAAAACTTCAAGGGAAAAAGAATTCTATGATGTTTTGGATATAAACGAAGCAAAGGGCAAATTCAAACTCGGTGCTTTCATTGGCAATGTGTTTGGGTTTACTTTCTTAGAAAGAATGGTTGCTTTTAAGAATCTATTGCATCGATAGATATTGACTAAGAGGAAAAAAGTATGAGTAAAGATTTAGAATACTATATCGACAAGGTTATGGAATCTTGGTCGCTTGAAGACAACACTGAATTCGGTACAACTGATGACATTATTGAGTGGATAACTAGCTTAAACAGAAGTACTCATGTTAAAATAGCACCAACACAAATAGACAGTGATTCTTTTTGGTTTTATGATGATTACAACGGTGAAATCCTAAATACGAAAAGGAGTTTTTTTTCGATTAAAGGAATTAGATACTTTAGTAACTCTGATCTAATTAAAGAGCAGCCAATAATCAACCAACCAGAAATTGGGTATCTCGGAATACTTTGCAAAGAAATTAAAGGTATCCTTTATTTTTTAATGCAGGCAAAAATAGAACCTGGAAATGCAAATTGCGTTCAGATATCTCCTACCATTCAAGCCACTAAAAGCAACTTTACAAGAGCTCACGGCGGCAAATTACCGGCATATTTTAATTTGTTTGAAAATCGATCTGATTTCTTTGTTCTTTACGATCAAATTCAATCAGAACAGGGAGAAAGGTTTTACAAAAAAAGAAATAGAAACATAATTTTGATTACAGAAGATAATGTTGATGTTCTACCAAACTTTAGATGGATGACGCTTGGACAAATTAAACGCTTAATGAAAATAGATAATCTTGTCAATATGGATACTAGAACAGTTTTGTCCGGAATACCATTTTCTATCCCGAAGATGAACGAAACAAAATTGAATAGCATTGCTCGTTTCTTTGAAGATAAATCATTGTACCGTTCGATTTTTTTTGGAAATGAAGAAAAGGTGTTGAAACTTATTTCAAAAATAAATGACTTTAGAATGTTTAAAAATATAGATTGTCGCTTTGTTCCACTGAATCAGTTGCTAGATTGGAAGGTTGATAACACTGGAATCACTTGCAAAAAAGGATTCGATTTTTCTGTAGGCTTTTTTGACATTGAAATTGCAGGCAGAGAAGTTAGAAAATGGACTCAGCCACTTTTTATTGCATCAGGATCAGCCACTTTTGTACTTGTCACTAGAGTGCGTAATGGAACTAGAGAATTTTTGGTTAAAATTGAGCCGGAAATAGGCTGCTTCGATGTTGCTGAGGTTGGACCAACTATTCATTGGGAATCTTCTCGATTAATAGGTGAAGACAACTCAATTGACGCTTTTATCAGAAATAATCTTGACTCTCTTCCAAAACTAGTAGATGTAATTCTATCTGAAGAAGGCGGAAGATTTTTTCACGAACAAAATAGAAATATTATCCTTGAGATTAATAGTGATTTGCCAGAGATTAGTAGTGACTATATTTGGGTTGACTATTCATGTTTAAATCGTTTGATACAATCAAATAATTATGTGAATATACAACTGCGTAATTTGCTTTCGCTTTTAAATTTATAAGTATTATGATTAGAATCGGTGTTATTTGTCCTTCAGAAATTGCTTTTAGAAGATTTATGCCTGCTTTGTCGAAATGTCAAAATGCAGAATACGTCGGAATTGGGGTTCCGTCCGTTGATGAACGCTTTACATTTCCATATCCTAATGATGATGTAGTAAACTCAGTGCTTAACTCTGAATACGAGAAAGCCTCTAAATTTGTTAATCAATATGGAGGTAAAATTTTTAAGTCATACGAAGAGATTGTTACCTCTAATGAAATTGATGCTGTTTACATTCCATTGCCTCCGGCACTTCATTTCAAATGGGCGAGAAAAGCTCTTATGAACGGAAAACATGTATTGGTGGAGAAGCCATCGACAACAAACTTTAAAGACACCCAACAATTAATAGAACTCGCGAAGAATAATAATTTGGCTCTACATGAAAACTATATGTTTCTTTTTCATAGCCAAATCAATGAAATAGATAATCTTGTGAAAAACGGGAGAATAGGAGAAGTTAGATTGATACGTATTTCTTTCGGGTTTCCAAAAAGAGAAAATGGAGATTTTAGATATATCAAAGCTCTTGGCGGTGGTTCCCTCATTGATGCTGGTGGATATCCGATTAAATATGCTAGTTATTTGCTTGGCGAAACCGCTAGAATTACCCAAGCATGTATTAACGGCGTTCCTGGCCAGGAGGTTGATATCTTCGGTTCTGGTGTAATGACTAATGATAATGGTATGAATGTTCAATTTGCATTTGGAATGGACAATGATTACAAGTGCGAACTAGAAATATGGGGTAGTGATGGAACATTGAAAACAAACAGAATTCTAACTGCGCCAGATGGTTTTGTTCCAACGATAACTATCAGTAGGAATGGCGACAATGAAATAATTCAGTTAAGTGCGGACGATTCATTTTTCAAATCTCTGAATCATTTTTTTGATTGCATTCGCTATGAAGAAAAAAGAGAAGAAACATACAAAAAAATATTGAAACAAGCAAAATTCATAGAGGATTTTAAAGATTTGTCGTTAAGGGGTTTTCAGAATGGTGAGTAATAAAAGGAAAACAAAGATAGCCGTCTTGGGAAGTAATAGCTATATAGCAAGAAATATGTTGGTCTTGTTGTACCAGAGATTTCCTAATGCCGTTATAGAATTGTATGATTATCAAGAGAAGCATTTAGACGGTTTGCCTAATTACCATCAAATTAATGTTTTATCTTCAACTTCAGTTTCTACGATTGATTTTGATTCTGATTTAATATTTCTTTTTACTGGAAAAACAGGAACGACTGAGGGTTTTGAAAATCCACTTCAATATATCGATATAAATGAAAAAAGTCTATTGAATCTACTGACTGAGTATATAAAGAATAATTCTAAAGCAAAGATAGTATTTCCTTCGACTCGTTTAGTGTATAAAGGCAAAGGTGTCCCCTTGAAAGAGGATTCTGAAAAAGAATTCAAGACAATTTATTCTATGAATAAATATTCTTGTGAAAATTATCTTAAACAATATAGTTTGGTTTTTAACGTGAAGTATGTGATCTTTCGAATTTGTGTTCCTTATGGAAGCTTGATTGAAGGTGCGTCATCTTATGGGACATGTGAGTATATGCTCAAGAGAGCTAAAGATGGACAAGCGATTTCTCTTTACGGTGATGGAACACAACGCAGAACATTTACCCATATCGAAGATCTCTGCAATATCATTATAGATGCATCGATGGATGATAATTGCTCACAAGATGTTTTTAACATAGGCGGTGAATCGTATAGCCTATTGGAAGTGGCATCTTTAATTGATAGACGTTATCATAATGGGATTGTGTTTACCGAATGGCCAAAAAAACAATTTCTTATTGAGAGCGGCGATACCGTCTTTGACGACACAAAATTAAAAAAAATATTAAATTGCAAATACAAAACTTCTTTTGCTGACTGGATTAATAGAAATTAGAATTTAAAGAGGATCTTGACTTTGGTTGAAAAAAAACAAGGATTGGCTAACAATTTTATATACCAATTTTTATATCATTTGATTATTTTGTTTATCCCTCTAATAATATCTCCGTTCTTAACACGGAGGCTGGGGGACTCTGCGTTAGGAACATATTCGTTTGTTAATTCTATCGCGTATTATTTTATTGTAGCTGCAAACTTGGGTATTCTAAAGCACGGGCAAAGAATAATTGCCAACAACTCCAACGATGAGACGTCTGTAAGAAAGGCATTTTGGAGTTTGTATTTTTTACACATCATTGTTTCTACCGCCTGTTTAGCTGCTTACTTCGGTTTTGTATTCTTTTTCGCAAAAGATGATTTAAATATCTATTTAATTGAAGGCATTTATGTTGCGTCGGCTATATTTGACATAACTTGGTTGTTTTATGGCCTTGAAAACTTCAAAAGTGTTGTAATAAAAAATTTGGTTATTAGAATAGTCGAATTTGCTTGCATTTTGATTTTTATAAGGCAACCAGATGATTTACCTATATACACTATAATTTCTGCTAGTGCTATTTTTTTGAGCCAAATTGTGATGATGCCACAGGCTATAAGACAAATTCCTCCAATAAGGTTTGATGGTGCAGATTTAAAGCAGCATATTAAACCATTACTTATTTTTTCAGTTGCGGTTATAGCGACTTCTTTATATACAGTTTTAGACAAAACATTACTCGGCTTAATGACAACCAAAGAAAATGTCGCGTACTATGAATACGCTAATAAAATTATTTCGCTTCCACGAACGTTTATTGTTGTTATAGGAACAGTTATGTTCCCAAGGGCATGCAAAATGGTGAGCGAAGGCAATAGCGAAAAGCAAAACATCTATATGAAAATATCTTTGCTTGTCGTTTGTTTTATCGGTTTTGCTTCACTATTTGGGATAATTGGCGTTGGCGAACAATTGGCGACGATTTATTATGGTGAGGAATTTGCTGAATCAGGAAAAATTATGATTGCAATGTGCGCTTTCCCTTTGATTATTGGTCTAGGTGATATAATTCGATCTCAGTACTTGATTCCCAATAAGCGAGACAAAGAGTATACAATTTGTATAGTTCTCAACGCTATTGTCAACATCATTTTGAGCTTAGTGTTTATTCCACGCCTAGGTATTTATGGAGCTGTTATTGGCACATTTGGTGCGGAAACATTTGGTTGTATATTCCAAATAATAGTATGTCGAAAGTATGTTAGTCCGAAATTCATTTTGTTGAAAATGATACCTTTTTTTGTAATCGGGGGGCTGATGTTCTCTGTTATACATATAGAAGGAATCTTTTTGGATTTTGGTTTATTATCACTCATAATAAAGATTGTTTCTGGAGCCATTGTGTTTACATTACTATCGCTCGCTTACACATTAATATTTGAAAAGGATGTTTGGAGACTGATGATTGGAAAGGTTAAAACAATTTTAGGCAAAAAAGTTGAGGGCTAAGTGTCATGAAAATAAAATTATTCTTTAAAATCTTAACTGGTTTTCATTTTTCTGCTGAAGATTTTTGCATAATCGGTTACATTCTTGCAAAAAAAAGTGGCTTCTTTTTAAAAAGAAGATATAAAAAGTTTTCGGAGAAAAACGGGATAGAGATTGATAGTTTTCAGAATATCGACAGCGGTCTGAATTTGGTCCACCCTTACTGTATCACAATTAATCCGCTCGCAAGAATTGGCAAAAACTGTGTAATCTTCAAAGGCGCAACAGTTGGTTCAATCAGAAGTGGCAAGAGAAAAGGGTTTCCAACCATCGGTGATAACGTTGTGATTGGGCTGAATTCGACAATCGTTGGGGGAGTCACTATTGGCGATGACGTTTTTGTTGCGCCGAATGCATTTGTAAATTTTGATGTTCCCTCTCATTCGTTAGTGATTGGCAACCCTGGAGTTATTATTGCTAAAGAAAGCGGGCGTATCACATCAGATTATCTAAAAAAAGATTGATATATTTTATTTTTGAGAGGTGATTTAAATGAAAGGAATAGTTTTAGCTGGAGGATCTGGAACAAGACTCTATCCATTGACAACCGTAACTAGTAAGCAGTTATTGCCTGTTTATGATAAGCCAATGATTTATTATCCGTTGTCTGTTTTGATGATGGCAGGAATTAGAGATATTCTAATTATTTCAACCCCGACAGATCTTCCACGAATGGAACAATTGTTAGGCAATGGTGATAAGTTTGGTATTCACTTGTCTTATATTGTGCAACCTTCTCCTGATGGCTTGGCTCAAGCTTTTCTTTTGGGTGAGCAATTCATCGGAGATGATGCGTGCGCCATGGTATTAGGCGATAATATTTTTTATGGAGCAGGTCTGATAAACCATCTTCATAATTCTGTTAAAAGAGCAGAAATTGACAACATGGCGACAATATATGGGTATTTTGTTCATGATCCTCAAAGATTTGGGATTGTAGAACTCGATGAAAATGGGAATGCGTTATCCATCGAAGAAAAACCAGATAATCCTAAATCAAATTACTGTGTAACTGGTCTTTATTTTTACCCAAAAGGTGTTTCTTTGAAAGCGAAAGCAATCAAACCATCAAAACGAGGCGAACTTGAAATCACAAGCTTAAACAATATGTATTTGAGAGAAAAAAGACTACACGTTACCACTCTTGGTAGAGGATATTCTTGGATGGATGCCGGAACACACGAATCTTTGATAGAAGCATCTAACTACATAAAAATTCTTGAGGATCACCAAGGCCTTAAAGTTTGCTGCCCCGAGGAAATCTCTTATAAAAATGGTTGGATTTCTAAAGATGAGTTAGTCAAGCAAGGCGAATTGATGAAAAATAACCAGTATGGTATTCACCTTTTAAACGTAGCAAATGGTAAAATTAAATATTAATATGACTAGTATTGGAAATTTCACATTTATAGAAACAAGTATTGAAGGCGTTTTTATTATTGAGCCAAAAAGAATAGGTGACAACAGAGGGTACTTTGCTGAAACGTATAAGGAATCAGATTTTTTATCGGCAGGGTTAAAATATCGCTTTGTCCAAGATAATGAATCAAAATCAAAAAAAGGTGTCCTTCGCGGACTTCATTTTCAAAAGAAATACCCCCAGGCAAAACTCGTGAGATGCATTTCTGGCGAGGTTTTCGATGTTTGTGTTGATTTAAGGAAGAATAGCCCAACTTACGGAAAGTGGGAAGGCGTTGTTCTTTCGGCAGAAAAAGGGAATCAATTTATGGTGCCTAGAGGGTTTGCGCATGGTTTTGTTGTTTTATCAGAAACAGCCACTTTTTGCTATAAATGTGATGAATTGTACCATCAGGAAGATGAAGGGGGTATAATGTGGAATGACCCTGACATTGGAATTGAGTGGCCAAAGATTGAAACGCTATTCCTTAGTGAAAAAGATAAGAGGCATCCATTGTTAAGAGATTCAAAGGTGGAGTTTGATATATGAAGATTGCAATTGCAGGCGCTGGATATGTCGGCTTATCAATAGCTACATTATTAGCCCAAAATAATCATGTTGAATTAGTTGATGTCGTTCCTGAAAAGGTTGACAAAGTAAATTCACGTGTTTCACCAATTCAAGATGATTACATCGAGAAATATTTTGCAGAAAAGAAATTAGATTTAATGGCTACGCTTGATGGCGTGTCTGCATATAAAGATGCTAACTTTGTTGTTATTGCGGCACCTACAAATTATGATCCAGTTAAGAATTTCTTTGATACTAAATATGTTGAACAAGTAATCGAGTTGGTATTATCAGTTAATAAGAATGCTATTATGGTCATCAAATCAACTATTCCAGTTGGTTATACTAAATCAATTAGGAAGAAATATAATACAAACAATATTTTGTTCAGCCCTGAGTTTTTAAGAGAATCCAAGGCTCTAGAAGACAATTTGTATCCATCTCGTATTATCGTTGGGTGTGAAAAAGATCAAATAGATAAAGCACAATCGTTTGCTAATTTGTTAAAAGAAGGTGCTATAAAACAAGATGTACCAGTATTACTAATGGGTTTAACAGAAGCAGAAGCTGTTAAACTATTTGCTAATACCTATTTAGCGTTACGTGTCTCTTATTTTAATGAATTAGATACATATGCTGAATCTAAAGGATTAAATACACAAGATATTATCAATGGTGTTTGCTTAGATCCTAGAATTGGTACCCATTATAATAATCCATCATTTGGTTACGGTGGTTATTGCTTACCAAAAGATACAAAGCAATTAAAAGCTAACTTTGAACATGTTCCAGAGAACTTAATCTCTGCGATTGTGGAATCTAATAGAACAAGAAAAGATTTTATCGCAGATAGAGTATTACAAATCGCTAACTTTAAAGAAGAAACCGCTAATAAGATTACTGTTGGTGTATTTAGATTAACTATGAAATCTAATAGTGATAACTTTAGAGCGTCTTCTATACAAGGCATTATGAAGAGAATTAAAGCTAAAGGTGTTAAAGTTATTATTTATGAACCAACACTTAGTGATGGTGATGAATTCTTTGGAAGCAAGGTAGTTAATAACTTAGAAGAATTTAAGAAATTGTCTAACGCAATTATCGCAAACAGGTATGATGCTTGCTTAGATGACGTTCAGAATAAAGTGTATACAAGAGATTTATTTAGAAGAGACTGATTATGAAAACAATCTTAGTTACAGGTGGAGCGGGTTTTATTGGTAACTGCTTCTGCAAATTATTATTAAAAGAAAGACCAGAATTGAAAGTAGTGAATGTTGATTCATTAACATATGCTGCTAATCCAAATACTATCAAAGAAGAATTAAATAATACTAACTATAAGTTTTATAAGACTGATATTAGAGATAGGGAAGCAATCTATAAGATATTTGAAGAAGAGAAACCAAATATCGTTGTTAACTTCGCTGCAGAATCTCATGTTGATAGATCTATCTTAGATCCAGAAGCTTTCTTAACTACTAATATCTTAGGTACTGCAGTCTTAATGGATGCTTCTCGTAAATATGGTGTTGAAAGATATCACCAAGTATCTACAGACGAAGTGTATGGCGATCTTCCTTTAGACAGACCGGATTTATTCTTCCATGAAGATACTCCGTTACATACATCTTCTCCATATAGTACATCTAAAGCATCCGCGGATTTGCTAGTGCTTGCTTATCATAGAACATATGGATTACCAGTTACTATTTCTAGATGTTCTAACAACTATGGCCCATATCAATTCCCAGAAAAACTAATTCCATTAATGATTTATAAAGCGAATCATGATCAAAAATTACCTGTATATGGCGA
>JAEEGL017448504.1_pt1 | contig 23281 bp, 22 predicted proteins | sample 9134231 | NCBI WGS metagenome assembly JAEEGL01 (sample SAMN16246548, study PRJNA631951) | gut metagenome | biome: gut microbiome; feature: rumen; material: fiber-attached | host: Bos | place: Iran: Karaj | collected 2018-10
AGGTAGTCGGCGCCGGCACGGGCGACCTCGAGCATCGATGCGGGCGAGAAGCCGGGGCCGGTGTGGCCGTGGTACTGGACCTTGATCTGGGGATGCTTCTTCTTGATCTCCCTGACGATCTGGCCGAGGGCGGTGGGGCGGCCGATTCCGGCCATGTCCTTGAGGCAGATCTCATCGGTTCCATACTCCACCAGCTTGTCCACGATGCCCATGTAATAGTCCACTGTGTGAACGGGGGAGTGGGTGATTGAGAGGGCGGCCTGGGATATCATGCCGGCCTTCTTGGCATACTCGACCGAAAGCTTGAGGTTGCGGTGGTCGTTGAGGCCGCAGAATGAGCGGGCGATGTCCGTTCCCTGCTTCTTCTTCACCTTGAACATGAGTTCGCGGACGTCGGCGGGGACGGGGTACATGCGGATGGCGTTGAGGCCGCGCTCCAGCATGTGGGTCTCTATGCCGACCTTGTGGAAGGGGGCGGTCCACTCACGGACTGAACGGTTGGGATTCTCTCCATAGAGCAGGTTGACCTGTTCGAAGGCTCCTCCGTTGGTCTCGACGCGGTCGAAACATCCCATGTCGATGATGGCGGGAGCCACCCTTACGAGCTGGTCAACACGCGGCTGGTACCTTCCCGAGGACTGCCACATATCCCTGTACACCAGGGAGAATTTTATTTCACGTGCCATATAAGGTATTTTAAAGTCGTAATCACACAAATATAGCAATATTTCCGGCCAATTCCGACTCCACGCACGACTTTATTGCGAAAAATACCTTCATTTCCTCCAAAAGATTCCCATCTCCGCGTTTTTTCTCGCCAGTTCTCTCAAAAAATTTTGACAATCATTTTTTTTCACTACCTTTGCAGTCCGACACGGTGCGATTAGTTCAGTTGGTAGAGCACCAGATTGTGGTTCTGGGTGTCGTGGGTTCGAGCCCCACATCGCACCCCAACTGATTCCCCTGGAGATATCCGGGGGATTTCTTTTTCCCGGCCACGGAATGAATGCCATGACTGTCACATTCATCCTATGGCCGGGAAATGGCGTCTAAACGGGATTTTGCTGCCGCGGAATGAATCCAGGGCATCTCCCGTTCATTCCATGGTGGTCTACAATCCCAGGGCCTCCTTCACGGCCTCGCCGACTTTTTCGCCGCGGAGGTCCCGCTTGAGGATCGTCCCGTCAGGGCCGAAGAGGATGGTAAGCGGTATCGCATCGAAGCCGTACGCGTTTCCAGGGATTTGCTGGGCGTTGACGATCTGGTTCCAGACGATCCCCAACTCCTTGGCCGCCTTGACAGTGTCTTCCACCTTGTCCGCAACTGCGACGCTTAGCATGTCGAAGCGGTCGCCGTGATAGGTGTTGTAAACGTTGATGAGGTAGGGCATCTCGGCCTTGCAGGGACCGCACCAGGAGGCCCAGAAATCAACCAGCACATACTTGCCCTTGCCAACGTAGTCGGAAAGCCTGACGGTTGATTCCTCCGGATTCTCCGGATCCTGGACGATGGTAAAGTCTACGAAAGGTTTACCTTCCAGGGCATTGACCAAGCCATTGTAAATATTGTACAGCTCTGTAAACATTTGGGAGGACATCGGCGAAGTCTTCATTTCATCGGAAAGGCCGTTCACAAGATCCAGCATCTCCTCGGGATCCAGATCCACGTCCTTGTTCAGGCTGTTGAAATAGAGCAGCTCAAGAGCATTCAGGCCAATGAAATTGTCAAAGTTTTTCCTGGCAGCCTCTTTCGTGTAATCCATCAGTGCGCCGAAATTCTCATTGCGATACTTCTCACGGGCTTCCTTATCATTCCCGAGCCCGAACAACTGGGCCTGATAGTCGTTCCACCGGTTGCCGAAATCCAAATACTGGGAATGCAGCCCATTTTCATCCGATGAAACGGCGGTACCGGCTTCCGGGTCGATGGTGATGGTGGTGCCGTCGGAAAGGAAGGAAACACGGATGGAACCGGACTCGAAATCCGTTGGAATGGCTACATGCTTCGGAATCTCTACCTTGAAACGGCCGTTCACAACCGTAACGGTGGTGTCAAATAAAGAGACAAATGCGTCGTCCTCCACGGTACCGTCATAATAACCTCTCACAAGCCTTACGGTTTCAGGGGCATCCCCGGCAAACTGGCCCACGATTTTGGTGGTGTTGGAGGATTTCGGAGAGCAGGCGACCGCCAGCAACGCGGCGGCCAGGTACAACAGCTTTGTTTTCATACAATTACAGAATGCTAATGATTGTCAAGAGCAAAGTTACTTTTTTTTTTATAAATGCAAAAAATGGGACAGATGACCGTCAGGGACGTCTAGAGTGAGTAGCGGATCACTACGGGGCCATCGATGCCTTCAGCCTGGCCGGAAGGAAGGTATCGGCTCAGACTGGAAGCCGGGCAGCAGAAATAATTGCAGCCGGAATAGATGACGCCAAGCGGGAAAACAGTACTCTCCTTAGTCTGCCGGATGACCTTGTATTCCTTTCCCGCAAGATCATAAATCAGCAGATGATACTCTTCATCCAACTCGAAAGCGAGAAACAGCCGGTCAGCCGTTTTCTGGACATCGGTAATGGACAGGACGCTTCCCCCGAAATCAAAAACATATGCCGGCCATAAGAAATCATCTTTCGTGTAACCGTAAATCTCCCCTGAATGGGACAGGAAGCTGTAAACGGAACCATCACAACGGAAAAAGCGGCTGTTCTCAACTTCTGATGCAGGAATATATCTGTGAGAAGCCGGATAATCCGGTGCTGGGCGCGCCACGTAGTAAAACCTGTCCTTGCCGATGGTATAGCCGCAGTCATACGCATCCCCGTTCATATAGCCAAGTATGTCGATCGAGTCGTCATCGACCCTTGCTACACATTTCAGGGTAATGTCGTTATCCCGGATCGCATAAGTTCCGGAGCGGGAGCCGTCATCGATGGCATATTCGAAAATGGCTTTTTCCGTCAGAACATCCAGGAACAGGTCCTGATAAACCGAGAAATCGATGACAGGTTCTTCGCATTTGACGGAGGTTACAAAACTGCCGCTCCAGTCGAAGAACAGAATCTCATTCTTCTCATTGTCCAGAATGAAGAAGCGGTCCGCAGCCACATCCATAACCACACGCGTCTCCCTTCCCAGGCTGGTCTCGCCAGGGTATCGGAGAGGGATTACATCAGCCCCGGAGTACAGGTCCTGGCAGCTGACCTGTTTTTTCAGCGCCTTGTCGACATTGACTGTCAGCAGGTTCGAATTGTCCTGCCCACAGGAACAAACCAGCAGGCAGGCCAATGAAATGGAAAAGAACAGTCTCATTCGGACATCTTATAGGCGGGGTTTCTTGACAATCCTCAGTACGAGGGAAACCATATAGACGATTATGCCATAGAAGAAAGGAATCAACCCCACCTTCATGCCACCGAAGAAAACGCCCGGAGATATCAAATCGAACAGGCCGGTGACACTTTCTCCCAAGGACATTGAAACTTCCTGCAGCGCTTCGAACATTTGGTAAAAACCAATCAGCAGCGTAAGGAATCCGAATACCAATGCCAGGATCCCGATTTCCTTGATCCATCGCGGGGCTTTCCAGGCGGCGAAGAAAACGGCAACCAGAAGGACGGTGAGGATGGTCATATATCCGGCTCCTCCCTGCATGAAAACTTTGAACATAGGGCAATTGTTTTACGGGTTTGACATTCTGTTGCAAATGTAGGAACCGGAGGCCCTTTTTCAAAGCCGAAACCCCACGGATGGAAGTTAAAACCCCAAAGTCGCGGTTAAAATTGGCTGAACCTCCGTTTGTTTGCTATATTTGTGTCAGAAATGAAACGGCTGCTGACCATATCCTACTGGATCGTCTCCATTTTGTTGGTGGCGGTTTGCCTCTGCAGTTTGGGATACCGGTTCCTTGAAGCTTTGTTCATCGGATCCATGTTCCTTCCCGGTGCCCTGGCGGCCAAGTATTTCTTTCCGAAAGTGAACTTCAAGGACAGGTGGTCGGGCGTCATGGAGACCGTATTTGTCGTATTGGGAATCCTTGTATTGGAAATCCTGCTGTTCCTGATCGCCCATTTTTGCATCCTCACATTCAGGGGGAGTCTTCCCGGGGATATATCAGATTTGCCGGACCTTCCCCAAATCCTGTCCAACCCCGTTTTCATCGCCATCATCCTGACATCCCTTGCAGCGGGCTGCCATTTCTTCGAAGCGTGGCTGGACAGGAAGTGTCCAAGCCTGCCCGGTCACATCTCATTTACCTCGGAAAGGAAACCGGTGACGCTGTCCATCGACGATATCCTTTACGTGGAATCCAATGACGATGCTACGACTGTCGTCGCATCAGGTGGCCGGCGTTTCAAGAACTACACTCCCATCTCACAGTGGGAGGCCATCCTTGCTCCCCATTTCATCAGGATCCATCGTTCTTTCCTCGTGAACAGGACCGCGGTGAGCAGGATCGATGCCGACCTCCTGTACATCGATGACGTTGAACTGCCCATATCCCGGAAATACAAGGATGCGGTCTCCAAGTGTTTCACGGCTACGGAATGATTCTTTTGAAATCCGGAGGGAAAAGGGTATATTTGGAGAAAACAGATTCAGTGTCAGTATGGTATTCAGTATAATAGTTTTCGGGGTCATTGCGGCTGCGCTGGTCGCGATGGGAATAATCATCCTTGCGGGCAAGGGTGACAATCTCATAGCCGGTTACAATACCGCATCGCGGGCGGAAAGGGAAAAAGTCAACCTGAAGCGGCTCAGGCTGTTGATGGGAATAACGCTTTTTGTAATCGCCCTTCTGTGCGTGCTGCGCATCTTTGACGATTCTCCGTCGTCGTTGTTCGGGTTCTGTGCAGCGATAATCTTCATCTGCATCATCGTGCTGGTCCTGGCCAACACCTGGGCGATGAAGAAGAAGTAGCCCCGGGTCAGTCCTCCGCGCGCTTGTAGGTCCTTACGCGGCTTCCCTCGGTATCGAAGGGGCTGCGTGCGGAGAGGATGCCGCTCTCAGGGTCATAGGTATAGACATATCCCCACAGGTAATGCTCCCAGCCTCCGCCGGGTGCGGGGATGAATTCGTTCCTGAGGTTGTCGGCCTTGAAGGACTTGACGTCCGAGGCGTCGGCGGTGTTCACCCATTCGCCGACGACCGGGCTTGAGGTCAGCGCATCAATGTATGCCGCGCTGACTGTGCCGGGCTCGGCTTTCTCCATCCTTACCTTGATGCCCCGCTCCGCACGGTCGCTTTCGTTGAAGTGCGAGAGGGTCTTGTCCTTGCGGTTGATGATGAGGAAGGTATCCTCGCCGTAACGTCCGACGAACTCGAGGAGCTTCTCGTCGGGACCAAGGTCGAACATGTCGGCGTCCATCTCGTTGTACGTATAGTTGGTCTCGGGGATGGCCGCGAGGGGGATGTCCGGAAGGGACTTGTCCTTGATTCGGATCTGGTACTTGGTGACGGTGATGTAGAAGTCGTTCTCGTCGTCGCCGCCGTCAGGTATGGACTCGACGACGTGCCAGGTGCCGTAGGCCCAGGTGTACCCGCTGGTAAGGATCCCGACGTTGCTGACGTTGACGGCCTGCGCACGGGCGCTGGCGGATGCCGCGGCGAGAAGCGTCGCCGCCAGCAGCGCAAAATGGAACATCTTTTTCATAAACAGCTCGTTTATTGACGGTTACGGCGGTTCAGCTGGCGGATGATGCGCCTGATGACCACGTCGATGGACTGGTCGGGCTCGATGATGTTGTAGTCCTCCCAGAAGTTGTCGTCAGTGAAGGCCGAGACCTGCTCGGAAAGCACGTCGCTGAACTTCACCCTGTCCGCGGAAGCGATGGCTATGCCTCCCTCCCTGTGGTCGGTGACCGCCATCTCCTCTGTGACGGAGAAGCTGTTGCGGAACAGGGAGCGCTGCTTGCGTGCGGTGAAGTTGAGGTCGGCGCGGCAGTAGTCGTAGTACCATTTGCCGTCTATGCACCTGTAGCTGATGACATAGTCGGCCCTGTTCATGTAGAACCGCATGCCAGCCGAGCGCTTGAGGATGAAGATCTTGGCCGCCTCTTCGGCACGGTCCCGGATGTCCAGCGAGAACTCCACGCGGCCTATCGCCAGGCTCTCGGTCTCGATGTAGACGGTACCCTTGTAAAGGATGTCTTCGTTACTGCTGCGGGGGGTGAACTCGATCTTGTAGAAGGTCCTGTCGTCATATACGGCCGTGCCCGTGAGGGTGAAATCCAGCAGTTTCTCCGCCTCGTCGAGCGACACGCCGGCGAAGGGATTCTTGACCATGTCGATGGCGAGGGCAGTGCTGATGCCGCCCTGCAGCTTGACGAAAAGGGTGTCGGTGCTGTCGTAGTTCAGGCTGCCGCGTCCCTTGTAGATGCCGACCCTGTCGGACTGGAATCCGGTGTACGGAGCCTTGTCGATGTCGATGACGGCCTCGTTGAGCACGAGGTACTTGGTGTTGCCCTTCTTGATCATCTCACGGTAGAAGGCGGTCATTCCGACCCTCTCCGCAGGATAATTGTCCCGGACCTTGTACCAGGCGGAACGGAAGATGGAGTACCCGTCCATCGCCCTGACCATGGCAGGGTCGAGCTGGAGCGACATCGGCGCCAGAACGATCTCCAGGGGCCTCTCCGCGGTGCTGCCCTCGAATTCGGACACCCTCAGGGTGCGTCTCATGAAGCCCAGGTGGCTGATGGTGATCCTTTCATCCCCGCGCGTATCAGCCGGGATTTTCAGGGAGAAAACTCCGTCGGAGTTGGTGACGTTGCTGATGCTGGTGCCGGAAAGGCTGATGGAGGTGAGGAAGAGGGATTCGTTGTTGGACCCGTCCTTCACGTGCCCGTAAAGTGTCGTCACCCCCGTCTCCTGCCCCGATGCACTCAGGGCGAGGAAAACCGTGAAGAATGACAGCAGGATGGTCTTGAAAGCAGCTTTCATAGCGGTTGATTCGGGTTGTTACTGGATGGAAAGGTTGCCCGACCGCCTGATCTTGTTGCGGGTGAAGCTGTACTCGTCACCCTCGTACCAATCCCATTCAATGTGGCAGATGGGTTTCTTGCCGCTCTCGAGTATGCCCTCGAGGGGGAATGAGGTATAAGTCCCGGCGAATTCGAAGCTGGTAAGGGGAATATCCGGATTCTCCGGGCACTCTCCGAGTGCGTTGTGGCGCATCTCGAAATAGAGCGTGTCGGCATTGCTCCGGATGTCGTCGTAGACGAGGCTGATGGTATGGTCGACCTTCGTGGGCCTCAGCATGGGGATGAAAACGTATGCGTTGAGATATCCGCCGGATATCCACCCCGAGGATATGTTCAGTCCGTTGTTTCCTACGACCGTTTCGTCCATGTCACTCTTGAGGACCGGGTCTTCAACGATGGCGGAGGCGAACTCCATGAGACGTACGTAGTATTCATTTGCCCTCCCTTCGACGGGAGACATGACGTCGCAGCGCGTCATGACGCGCTTCAGGGTGTCGGGGATGTTGGCCCCGGCATTGTTCTGCGAGATGTGGTAGATGTCACCGCCGTCGGTCTGCAGCTTGTCCGGTGCGAGGAGGGTGCACATGCCGGTGTCGGTATACATGTATTCCATCTCGGGTAAGCAGGAAGCCATGACCGCGCAGAAGGCGGCCAGGACAATGCATTTGGTAAACGTGAGCTTCATCTTGTGATCGTGTTTTTTCTTGTTGTAGGATGGCAGATTATCTGTATGTCCACGCCGTCCACCTTGTAGCCGCGGTAGCGCTTGCCCCTGACCTTCGACTCGACCATGTCGAGCAGCTCCTCGTCCATTATGTCCTTGTAGTCATTGTTCACCGTGTCGTACAGGTGGATGTGACGGAAGGTGTTGACGTCGAAGTACATCTTGCTGTTGGCGCTGAAACGGTGTACGTAGACGCCCAGCAGGGTCATCTGGGTCAGGATGTTGTACACGGAAGCGGGCGTGACGCGGGTGCCGCCGCGGGAGGCGATCCACTCGCCGACCTGGTCGGCGCTGGCGTGCCCGAGGTCGAGCATCGCCTCGTGCACGGCAAGCCGCTGGGGAGTGGCTTTCAGCCTGTGGCGCTTGAGGACCGACCTGTACCGGTCCATGGCGGAAGGATCCTTTGTCTGCGCGTTCATAACCGTATAATCTGATTTACAAAGTTATAAAAAAAAGATTATATTTGCAGTTCATTTACTGCATTATGGAAAAAATCAGGCTCCTCATCATCGGCGGCGGACCTGCCGGATACACCGCTGCAATATACGCTTCGCGCGCCGCGCTCGCCCCTGTCCTCTACGAGGGCATGGAGCCGGGCGGCCAGCTGACCACCACGACCGTCGTCGAGAATTACCCCGGTTTCACCGACGGGATCGACGCCAACAAACTGATGGATGCCATGCGCGGCCAGGCCGCGCGCCTTGGCGCTGACATCCGCCGCGGGACCGTGGTGAAGGCGGACCTTTCGTCCAGGCCTTTCCGGTTCACGCTGGACAACGGCGGGGAAGTGGAGGCCGAGGCCGTGGTCATAGCCACCGGAGCCGCCGCGAAATACCTCGGGCTGCCGTCCGAGCGCAAGTTCCGCGGCATGGGCGTGTCGGCCTGCGCCACCTGCGACGGCTTCTTCTACAGGAAGAAGGACGTCGCCGTGGTGGGCGGCGGCGACACCGCCTGCGAGGAGGCGACCTACCTTGCCGGCCTCTGCCGCAAGGTCTATATGATCGTCCGCAGGGACGTCCTGAGGGCCTCCAAGGCCATGCAGCAGCGCGTCGCGGACACCCCCAACATCGAAATCCTCTGGAACTGCAATACCCAGGAGGTGCTCGGCGACGATTTCGGTGTCACCGGAGCGAGGCTCGTGAGGAAGGATGGTACTGTTTTTGATATCGACATCGACGGCTTCTTCCTGGCGATCGGCCACCACCCCAACTCCGACCTTTTCAAGGAGTGGCTGGAGACCGACGCTCTCGGATACATCGTGACGGACGGAAAGTCCTCCCGCACGAGCGTGGAGGGCGTTTTCGCCGCCGGAGACGTCCAGGACCCCACCTACCGCCAGGCTGTCAACGCCGCGGCGTCCGGATGCCGGGCCGCCCTTGACGCCGAGAAGTTTTTGTTGGGCATTTAATTGAAGATGATGAGACATACCAAGCTTTTTGTAACGCTGCTGCTGGCCGTCTGCGCCGCCGTCGCCTGCAAGTCCGAGTTCGAAGTACTCCTCGAGGGCAACGACGTGGATGCCAAGTACGCCGCGGCGTTCGACCTTTTCAACCAGGGCAAGTACCTCCGTTCCGCGCAGATGTTCGAGTCGCTGTCGTCCCTGACCAGCGGCACCGACCGCGCCGACACGGTCCAGTACTACTGGGGTCTCAGCAACTACCGCTACCGCGATTATTACACTGCCGAGACCAATTTCAACAATTTCCTTACCATGTATCCTCTCAGCCCGTTCGCGCCCGACGCCGGATATTTCCGCATCGACTGCCTGTTCCGCCAGACGCTGCGCTACGAGCTGGACCAGAAGCCGACGCACACGGCCATCGCCGCCATAAACCAGTATCTCACCGAGAACCCCGGCAGTCCTTACCGCGACCTCTGCGAGAACATGCTCACCGAACTGAACGGAAGGCTTGACCGGAAGGCATACGAGAACGCCCGCCTCTATTACAAGATGGAGGACTACCAGGCTGCGACCGTGGCCCTCAAGAACGTCCTGAAGGACAATTCTGAGAACATCTACCGCGAGGATATCCTCTACCACATCGCCATGTCTTCCTACAAGTACGCCTCGATGAGCGTGGTGGAGAAGCAGAAGGAGCGCTATCTGGTCTTCGTAGACGACTACCTCAATTTCGTCGGAGAGTTCCCCGAGTCGGCTTACCGCCGGGAGCTCGACGGCCTCTACAGGCGCGTGCAGAGGATACTCGGCCGCAGTTCCGTCATCCCCGGCATGACCCCTGAGGAGGAGACGCCTGAGGAGGAGATTGAAAAATAATGAAACTTTCCGGCGGGAGCCGGGAGTATTCAATTTGAAAGAGAAAATAGAAACGAATATGGAAAGCAAGACAAAGAAAGTCCCCACCAACACCATCACCCGCGACGTGAAGGAGCTTGCCGCACCGACCGGCAACATCTACGAGTCCGTGGTCATCCTTTACAAGCGCGCCAACCAGATCGCCCTCGCCGAGAAGAAGGAGCTCAACAAGAAGCTCGAGGATTTCAAGAACGAGCGCGACACGATGGAGGAAGTGTTCGAGAACAAGGAGCAGATAGAGATATCCAAGTATTACGAGAGACAGCCCAAGCCCGACCTCGTGGCCATCTCCGAGTTCGAGAACGACGAACTCTTCTACAGGAAGGCCAAGCAGGACTGACCCCCACATGCTCAAGGCCTTAAGTGTCAGGAATTACGTATTGATAGACTCTCTGGAGATCAGTTTTCCGGAGGGTCTGATCATTATTACGGGGCAGACCGGAGCCGGCAAGTCCATCATCCTCGGCGCATTGTCGCTCCTGATGGGCGCTAAGGCTGACGCCGCAGCCATCGCCGACGGGGCGGATTCCTGCGTGGTCGAGGCCGTTTTCGAGGCTCCGGGAGACGCCGTCCTGGCGCACATCCTCGAGGAGAACGACATCGAGGGCGGGGAACTTACCATACGCCGCGTCGTGAACCGTTCGGGGCGCTCCAGGGCATTCGTGAACGACTGCCCCGTGAACCTTCCCCTGCTTACGGACATCTCCTCACGCCTCGTCGACATCCATTCCCAGCACCAGAACCTCGCGCTGGCCGACAGGCAGTTCCAGCTCTCCGTGCTGGACCTGTATGCCGGCGACCGCGCGCTTCTCGATGAATACGGCGAGGCCTACGGGACGCTCCGCGGACTCCGTTCGGAACTCTCCGCGGCGGAGGAGCGCCTGCGGCGCCTGAGTGCCGACAGGGAGTACAACGAAGCCCGTTTCCGCCGCCTGGAGGCCGCGGCGCTGCGCGATGGCGAGCTCGAGGAGCTCGAAGCCGAGCAGCAGCGTCTGGCCAACGCGGAGGAGATCAAGGAGAGCCTCTGCGAAGTGGAGGGCTTCTTCAACCCCGGCGACGACATCCCTTCCCCGGACAGCGGCCTCAGGAGGAGCATCGGCACGCTCACGAAGCTGTCGAAATACCTGCCGGAGGCCGGAGCGCTTTCTGACCGCCTGTCATCGGTGCGCATAGAACTCGCCGACATAGCCTCGGAAGTGTCAGGGATCAATTCCCGCATGGAAGTGTCCACGGACCGCCTGCAGGCCGTGGAGGAAAGGCTTTCGACCCTGTACGGGCTCCTGAAGTCCCATTCTTGCGATACCGTCGCCGAACTCATCGCTGAGCGTGACCGTTATTCCGACGCCCTGTTCGACACCGACTCGCTGGAGGCCCGCAGGCAGGAGCTGGTGAAGGCTGCCGGGGAAGCGGAGACGCGCCTCGGCGCTCTGGCGGCCAGGCTTCACGCAGCGCGTGCTGCCGCCGCCGTCCCCTTCTCCGAGGCGGTCATGCAGTCGCTCCGTTTCCTGGAGCTTGACCGTGCTGTTTTCTCCGTATCGCTGTCGGAAGTGCCCGCAGGGCCTGCCGGAGCCGATGCCGTGCAGTTCCTTTTCTCTGCCGACGGCAGGGACCCCGCCGACCTCGCAAAGTGCGCGTCCGGCGGCGAGCTCTCCCGCATAATGCTGAGTCTCAAGGCAATGATGGCCAAGTACATGGAGATGCCGACCCTCATATTCGACGAGATCGACTCCGGAGTGTCCGGAAGCGTCGCCGACAGGATGGGCTCGATGATATGTGACATGGGCCGCGACATGCAGGTATTCGCCATTACGCACCTGCCCCAGGTGGCTGCCAAGGGTGACGCACATTATCTTGTCACCAAGTCCGCCGGGCCCGGCGGCAGGACGGTCTCCTCGATCGAGGCACTCGACAGGGAAGGCCGCGTCCGCGAACTCGCGCGCATGCTCAGCGGCAGCGTCGTCACCGACGCCGCCGTCGCAAACGCGCGTGCGCTTCTGGGTTAGTTTACCAGCCTGATACTGAAATCCCGTCCGTAGACGACCCGTCTCACGGCCTTGTTGATGTGCCCGCCACTGCGGTCGAAGCTGAAATTGGACTGCAGGCCGCGCATCTGCTGGTCGTCGAGCTTGTCGGCCCAGCGCCTGCCGTACCTGGAGCACATCTTCATGAAATTGTAAGCCGTGTCATAGCCCTGGAAGGCGAACGGACCCGGCTCGGCGTTGAAGAGCGCGCGGTAGGACATCAGGAACTTCTGCACGGCGGGGGAATCGTAGTCCACGAAGTATGAGATGGCCACGTGGAGGTTGGTATTGTGGAGGCTCTCGGTCTCGATGGTATCGAAGGAGCGGATCTTGGACAGGCCGTAAACGATTATGTCCGACTTGCGGTTGTTCCTGAGGGCCAGGAGGTTGGCGTTGCGCATCACGTCGCTCACGAAAGCTTCGCTCTCGGAGGCGACGACCAGGCGCGTGGCGCCTCCCTGCGATGCCGCATTCTCGATGGCGGAGGAGATGTTGCGTCCCTCGAGTACGCCGTAGCTGATGTTGGAGTAAGGCAGGCCGGACTCCTGAAGCTTGCGGACCATTATGCCGGCAGGGGAGGTGAGCGTGACGTTCTTTTCCGTGAGGAGGATTATCCTGTCACCGCTGCGGAAATCCTCCGCCAGCCAGTCGATGAGGTCCTCGCTCTGGTTCTCGGCCGAACTGGGGGCCTGGACGAGGTTGCCGTACATCCTGGCGAGCTCGACGGCCTTGGGCTCGAGCGGGGAGACCACGGTCGTACCGAACGGGGCTATCCTAAGGGTGCTGGTAAGGTCTGCCGTGGATACCGGGCCGATGACCAGGTCGCAGGAAGAGAGCTTGTCTGCAGAAACGGGGATGTTGCCTCCGACGGCGTCATATACGCTGAGGTCGACGTTGATGCCCTCCGACTTGAGGTCGTATGCGGCCAGAAGCACGCCGCTGTAGAACTCGAGGTTGTTCTCACTGGGCGATTTCTGGGCATTGAAAGGCATTATGAGCGCGGCGGTGATGTCATCCTTCCCCGCATAGAGGAATTCGTCGGCCTTTTCGGAGATGGCCTCCCCGATGGTCTCGAATATGTTCTTGGGCCTGTCTTCCTCCTGTTCTTCCACTTCTTCGTCATCCGCCGGAGTTATCACTTCCACTACGGGTTCTTCGGCTTCCGCTCCGGTCGGGATGAGGAGCTTCTGCCTGCGGGAGACTGTGGGGGTCGTCATGCCGTTGGCACGCATGATGGCTTCCTTGGACACGCCGTATTTCCTGGCGATGGATCCGAGGTCTTCGAACCACTTGACAGTGTGCACGATATAATCTCCGGACTGGGGAGTCTGGGTGACGGATGCCTGCTTTTCAGCCGCAACCGGCCTGTCGGAAGCTCCGGCAGGAGCCGCGGCTTCCTCCTGCGCTGCGGGGGGATTGTCCACCACCGGGATCAGGAGGATCTGATAGGTCTTGAGGCCCTCGGTCTCTAGATTGAGCGTGGGGTTGGAGTCGTAGATGTCCTGGAGCGTGACGCCGTAGGCCTTGGATATGGAGAAGAGGGTCTGCCTCTCCAGCACGACGTGGGAGTAGAACAGTTTGCCGTCCCTGCGGACCTTGTCCCTTGAGATGGTGACGGGGGTGGCCTTGTACCCGCTGTCCTGCGCACTCGCCGGCAGGCCGGCTCCCGCGAGCAGGCATGCGGCCATCAGGGTCATCGCTATCCTTTTCATTTCTTCGTACTTTTTATGGTTCCGGCGAAGTCCAGCAGGTCTTCCGCGAACTTAGCCCAGCTCAGCCGCTTCTTCTCCTCCCGGATGTGCTCCACGCAATACTTCCGGATGCAGCCGTCGCTGAAATAATTCTCTATCTCCCGGCGTATGGCCTCGGGACTGACCTCCTCCGCTACAATCCCCGTGCCTCTCTCTCCGATGGTCTCCGTGAGGCCTCCCACGGCCGTGACTATCATCGGCACCTCGAAGTGGTACGAGACGGAGCTGATGCCGCTCTGCGTGGCGCTCCGGTAAGGGAGCACGGTGACGTCCGCGGCGGAGAAGTACTCCTTCACCTCGGAGTCCTTGATATATCTGGGGAAGACCTTGATCCTGTCCTTGCCCGGACAGGCGTCGATCAGCTCCTGGTATGGCGCGAACGGTCCGTAGGGCTCGCCGGCGATGACCAGCTGATAGCTGTCATCCAGCCCGGCGAAGGCCTTCAGGAGTATGTCCAGGCCCTTGTACTTGCGGATCAGGCCGAAGAACAGGAGGTTCTTCTTGCCGTGCTCCAGCCCCAGGGCCTCCTCTGCCTGCTCCCGCGGAATCCTCTCCCCGAAATGCGAGTAGAGGGGGTGGGGCATTATGGTGTGCGGCTTGAGCGTCCCGAAGGAAAGCAGGTCCTTCTCGACCTCCGAGCACATGCTTATGAATCCGTCGCAGCCAGAGAGGAAATACTTCGTGAAAGGCTTGTCGAAGAAGCGTGGCTCGTGGGGTATGACGTTGTCAAGTATGGCGACAACGTCGCAGCTGTCCTTCATGCGGCGTGCCACATATCCGAGGGACGGGGCGAACCAGGACATCCAGTAACGCATCACGAGGATGTCCGGGTCCCAGGCGCGTATGGCGCGTGCCGTGCGCCCGTAAGAGAACGGACATGCCGTATCCAGGAGTGCTTCCGACTCGATGGATACGGCTTCGTCGTCCGGTGTCACATACTGTGTCTTTCCCGGGAAGAGGAGGTTGGGATACTGCCTGGAGAAGTTGAAGGCCTTGACATCATGATGCCGGCCCAGTTCTTCATAAAGGTTGGCGTTAAACTGAGCTATCCCCCCTCTGTAAGGGTAGAAACTGGACAGTATGGCGATTTTCAAAGCTAGTTGCCCTGGTTCTTTGTCTTTACGTACTCGGCGTTGAGACCCTCGATGAGGATGTCGGTGATGTCGAGGCTGGGATCACCGGCCACTACGGGCTGGGGAAGTATGTCGCCCTGGGTGGCGATGATCATGGCATACTTCTTCTCCTCGTTGAACTTGTCGACATACTCCTTGACGGCGTTGGCGATCTGGTTCATGGTGACGGCCTGCTCCTCCTGCACCTCCTGGGCCTTCTGGTCACGGTAGGTCAGGAAATCGTTCTGCTGCTTGACGAGCTTCTCGTTCTGAGCCTCGGCAGTGGAACGGGTGAGAAGACCCTTGTTGACCTTGTCCTGGAAGGCGTTGGCGTCGCTCTGGAGTTTGTTGCCGCGCCTGGTGACCTCCTGGTCAATGCTTTCGACCTTGCTCTGGAGGACGGAAAGGAGATCGTTGGCCATGTCGTATTCGTTGATGACCCTGTCGAGGTTGAAATATACGATGGCGCCCTTGGCGGGGGCGGAGTCGGCTGCCACTTCGGTGGTGTCCTCCGCTGCCGGAGCGGTCTGCTGACAGGAGTTGAGGGTGGCGAGACCGGCCATGACGGCCAGTGCGCCGAGGAACATAGTTATCTTCTTCATTTTATGGATTGATGTTTAATTATTGTCGCAGACTGCAAAAGTAATCAAAAAATCTTGATCTTCGAAAGATATGCCCCAATAGTTTTCTCAAGGCCCATGTAGAGGGCGTCGGAGATGAGGGCGTGGCCGATGGAGACCTCGTCCGTCCAGGGGATGGTGCGGATGAAGTATTCCAGGTTGTCGAGGTTGAGGTCGTGGCCGGCGTTGAGGCCGAGGCCGAGCCCGCGGACACGCTCCGCACAGCGGAGGTAGTCCGCTATCGCGGCCTCCGGGCCGTCGGGGTACTCCTCGGCGTATGCGGCCGTATACATCTCCACCCGGTCGGCCCCGCAGGCCGCAGCCCCTTCCGCCATTGCGGGGTCGGGGTCGATGAAGATGGACGTGCGGATCCCCTTGGACTTGAAAAGCGTGCAGACATCCGTAAGGAAATCCTTGTGCTTCAAGGTGTTCCATCCTGCGTTCGAAGTGATGGCGTCGTGGGCGTCCGGGACCAATGTCACCTGGTCGGGTACGACCTCGCAAACCAGGTCGATGAAGGAAGGGATGGGGTTGCCTTCGATGTTGAACTCGGTGGTGATGTCCGGGCGGATGAGCCGGACGTCGGAATAGCGTATGTGCCTCTCGTCCGGACGGGGATGGACGGTGATGCCCTCCGCGCCGAAACGCTCGCAGTCCCTCGCGGCCTTCTCCACGTCGGGGAGGTTGCCTCCGCGGGAGTTGCGGAGGGTGGCGAACTTGTTTATGTTGACACTCAGTCTGGTCATGGCGTAGTATTTAGAATGGCGCCGGCTCCGGTGCCGGCGCGGCAACAAAATTACTCAATAATTTCAAAGTTAATAAATAAAGTTTTATTTTTGACGTTCCGAACGGAATATGAGACTTGCACTATATATAAAGAAGCGCTCCCTGGCGGGAGACTCCCGCATCGACGCCCTGCGTTCCGAACTGGAGGCAGGCGGATGCGAGGTCTCCGCCGTGAATTCGCGCGAAGACCTTGATGCCGGTTTCGACGCCCTCCTCAGCCTGGGCGGCGACGGCACGTTCCTGTCCGCCGCTCAGGTCGCCGGCGACTCCGGCATACCTGTCCTCGGAGTCAATTTCGGCCGGCTCGGTTTCCTTTCCGAATACAAGCCCGACGAGATCGTAAAGCCCCTGCTGGCCGGGGAGTTCACCGTCGAGGACCGCTCCCTCCTCCGGATGGAGGTGGAAGGGACGGGATTCTCCGACGTCTCCCTGAACGAAGTGGCCGTCCACCGCAAGGGCGCCGCGGTTCTCGGTGTGGACCTGGCCGTCGACGGGGAGTCCCTTCCGACCTGCTGGGCCGACGGCTTCCTCGTCGCCACCAGCTCCGGCTCCACGGCATATTCGCTGAGCGTAGGCGGGCCGATCTGCACCCCCGACGCACGCGTCCTCATACTCGCGCCGATAGCGCCCCATAACCTTAATATCCGTCCGATAGTGGTCCCTGACAGCACCGTCGTGTCGCTTTCGTTCCGTTCCCGAGAGCCCGAGGTGCTGGTCACGATGGACAACCGCAGCATCGTGCTGCCGGTCGATGAAAAGGTCACGGTCTCAGTGGCACAGTTTTCGCTCAAGAGAATTCGCCTCGACAGGTCAAATTTCATCCATGCCCTCAAGAGCAAGCTCTTCTGGGGCGAGGATGTCAGAAATCTTTAACGAATGGAAGCGGAAAGGAGAATCCCCACGCACGTGTCCATCATCATGGACGGAAATGGCAGATGGGCCCGCGAAAGGGGCCGGGAACGGGTCTTCGGACATTTCGAAGGCGTCGAAAGCGTGCGCGCCTGCACCGAAGCTTCGGTGGAGGCGGGCGTCCGCTATCTCTCCCTTTTCGCATTCTCGGAAGAGAACTGGGGCCGTCCTGACGAGGAGGTCGACGCCCTGATGAAGCTCATGTTCAAGTCTATGGTGGGCGAGTTCGAAACCTTCATGAAGAACCGCGTACGCTTCGTCGTGCTCGGGAACCGCTCCCGCCTTTCCGGCACGCTCAACGAAGCCATAGACGACATGATGGCGCGCACGTCGGACAACGACCGCCTGACGCTCATCCTCTTCCTCAGCTACAGCGGCAAATGGGACATACTCCAGGCGGCAAAGGCGCTTGCCCGCGAATGTGCCGGTGATCCTGAAAGGATTGATTCACTTGGATTTGCCGACATCGACTCGCATCTCGTTACCGCCGGCATCCCGGACCCGGACCTCATCATCCGCACTTCCGGGGAGCAGCGCCTGAGCAACTATCTCCTGTGGCAGGGTGCCTACTCCGAATTCATTTTCAGTCCCCTGCTTTGGCCTGATTTCAGGAAGGAGGCATACTTCGCGGCGCTCGACGAGTACGCAAAGCGGGACAGACGGTATGGAAAAGTCAAATAATTGGCGTATATTTGCAGATTATTAAATGAAACCTCGTTTGATGAGACATTTCAGGATAGCCAGCCTGCTGCTTCTGATGCTCGCGCCGCTTGCGGCACGCGGCCAGGAGCGGGAGGACATCATAATCGACTACAACAACCCCAGGAAGTATGTGGTCGCCGGCATCGCCGTGGAGGGCAATACCTACTACAGCGACCAGCAGATCATCACCGCGACGGGCATGCAGGAGGGCATGACCCTCACGGTGCCCGGCGACGACGTGTCTTCCATAGTCAACCGCCTGTGGCGCCAGCGATACTTCGAGAACGTGGAAGTCAGCATCGACAGCCTCTCCGCAGGCCGTGACTCCGCCTGGTTCAGGATCACCATACTCGAGCGTCCCCGTATGTCCCGCTGGACCTTCACCGGCGTCAAGAGCGGCGAGAAGAAGGACATCGAGGAGCGTCTCAACTTCCGCCGCGGCGGCGAGTTCTCCGAGTATGTGTCCAAGACTTCCTCGGACATCATCAAGCGTTTCTACATCGAGAAGGGCTTCATCAATGCCGTGGTCACCCCCCAGGTGACCCGCGACTCCCTCGTCAGGGGAGCCATACGCGTCAACTTCGACGTTGACAGGGGTGAGCGCATCCGCATCAAGGACATCAACTTCATCGGCAACGGCGACGTCAAGGAGTACAAGATCGCCAAGGAGATGAAGAAGACCAAGTCCAACAAGATCTACAACTTCTTCCACAGCAAGAAGTTCAACGCCAAGGAGTATGAGAACGACAAGATCGCTGCGATCAACGCCTTCAACGAGGCCGGCTACCGCGATGCGCGCCTCGTCCGCGACTCCGTATACTACGTCGACCATAACCGCCTGGGCATCGACCTCGTGTTCGACCAGGGCGACAAGTATTATTTCCGCGACATCACCTGGACCGGCAACTCCGTCTATCCCACCGATGCCCTGAACGAGATCCTCGCCATCAACAAGGGCGACGTTTACGACGTCGTCACGATGCAGAAGCGCCTGCAGGGCGGCGAGAAGGAGTCCGACTACGGCGTGCGCAAGCTCTACACCGACAACGGTTACCTCTTCTTCAACGTCACTCCGGTTGAGCTGAACATCCAGAACGACTCCGTAGACGTGGAGATGCGCATCGTCGAAGGCAAGCCCGCCACGCTCAACAACATCGTCATCAACGGCAACGACCTGACCAACGAGAAGGTCGTCCGCCGCCAGATCTACACCCGTCCCGGCTATCTCTTCAGCCAGACGGACTTCGAGCGCTCCATCCGTGAGATCGCATCCCTCGGCCAGTTCGACCCTGAGGCCATCATGAGCGAGGGCGGATACTCCGTCATCCCCAACCAGCTGAACAACACCGTCGACCTGATCTACAACGTCACCGAGAAACCCTCTTCGCAGCTGGAGCTGTCCGGAGGCTGGGGCGGCCGCACCTTCGTGGCCACGGCCGGCGTGAGCTTCAACAACTTCTCCACCCAGAGGATGTTCGAGAAGGGCGCCTGGCGTCCCGTGCCGCTCGGCGACGCCCAGAACCTTGCTTTCCGCTTCCAGACCAACGGACGGTACTATACCGCCCTCTCCGCAAGCTTCACCGAGCCCTGGCTCTTCGGCAAGAAGCCCACTTCGCTGAGCCTTTCGCTGTATTATACCAAACAGACGAACTACAATCCCTATTATGCCCAGTACTATGGAGGTTACTACAGTGCTGGCGGATCATACTGGGACAGCATGTTCAACGCCGACAAGAGCTTCGAGGTCTTCGGTTTCGCGGCCTCCCTCGGTAACCGCCTGAAGTGGCCCGACAACTATTTCGTCCTCTACAACGGCCTCAGCTGGCAGACCTACCGCCTTACCGACTGGTATTCCGGATACTTCATCTTCAACGACGGCATCACGCACAACATCAGCTATACGCTTTCCCTGAACAGGACCTCCACGGACCAGCAGATCTATCCCCGCCAGGGTTCGGAGTTCAGCGCGTCGATGCAGCTCACTCCTCCGTTCTCGCTGCTCCGCCGCAAGGACATCAGCCGCCTCGACGAAAAGGGCAATCCCATGCCCGTGGATTCCTGGCGTGACATCAACTACGACAATTACACCGCCCAGCAGCGCTACAAGTGGACCGAGTATCACAAGTGGAAGTTCTCCGGCGCCACCTATGTCAAGCTGGTCGAGAACCTTGTGCTCATGACCCGCGCCCAGTTCGGATACCTGGGCTACTACAACCGCAACTGGGGCTATTCCCCGTTCGAGGGATTCATGGTCGGAGGAGACGGAATGTCGGGATATTCGACTTATGGTACGGAAGTTGTTTCCCTCCGCGGTTACCAGAACTATTCACTCACACCGCGAACCGTTTCGAAGTACAATACTACCAATGCTACGTACTCAGGCAACGTCTATGACAAGTTTACTGTCGAGCTCCGCTATCCCGTGGTGCTCCAGCCGACTTCTACCATATTCGCCCTGCTCTTCCTCGAAGGAGGAAACTGCTGGGCTGACATCCGTGACTTCAATCCGTTCCAGATCAAGCGTTCCGCCGGTGTCGGCGTGCGCGTGTTCCTTCCCATGGTCGGCCTTCTCGGCGTCGACTGGGGCTACGGCTTCGACGACGCCGTCAACGGCAAGAGCCAGTTCCACTTCGTAATCGGACAGCAGTTCTAATGAATAAATCAAAAATGTATTGCAATATGAAAAGAATCCTCATGTTCGCCGCAATGGCGCTTGTTTCCGCCGCGGCTTTCGCGCAGCCCAAGTTCGCGCACGTCAATTTCCAGGAGCTCGTTTACCTGATGCCTGAGATGGATACTGCCCGCGAGGCCATGAACGCCTCCCAGAAGGAGGCCTCCGAGACCTACCAGGCCATGATCGAAGAGTATCAGGGCAAGGCTACCCAGTATCAGCAGAAGGCTTCCACGTGGACCCAGACCGTCCGCGAGAGCAAGGAGAAGGAGCTCATGGACATGGAGCAGCGCATCAACGAGTTCCAGCAGAACATCCAGCAGGAGCTTGCCGCCCAGCAGAACGAGCTGATCGCTCCCATCGAGCAGAAGGCCCGCGAGACCGTCAACAGCATCGCCAAGGCCGGCGGATACATCTATGTATTTGACGCCAACACCATGCTCTATATCGATCCTGCACAGAGCACGGACATCACCCCCGCCGCACGCAAGGCACTTAATATCCCTGACGGCAGGACTCTCGAGTCCCTGCAGGCGGAGCTTCAGGCCGCCGCACAGGCAGCACAGCAGTAATGAAACTCTTTTAGGGGCGGAACGGATTGTTCCGCCCTTTTTTAACCACATAAACTAATAACCAAAACAACCGTAATGCAACACAAGGTAATTGATACTAAAGATGTTGTAATTCGTTTTGCTGGAGATTCCGGTGACGGCATGCAGCTGACCGGGTCCCTTTTCGCCGACATGTCGGCAATCTACGGCAACGAACTATCCACTTTCCCGGATTATCCGGCGGAGATCCGGGCGCCCCACGGCACCGTCTCCGGAGTATCTGGCTTCCAGGTCCACATCGGCAGCGGTGACGTCAACACGCCCGGAGACTTCTGCGACATGCTCGTCGCGATGAATCCCGCCGCGCTCAAGGCGAACGCCAAATGGTGCAAGCCCACCGCGATGATCCTCGTCGATGAGGACGCTTTCGACGATGCCGGCATGAAGAAGGCCGGCTTCAAGACCGACAATCCCTTCACCGAGCTCCACGTCGAGGACAGGACCCTGATCGTGGCGGCCATCACCTCCCTCACCGAGGAGAGTCTCAAGGACTTCGGGATGGACGCCAAGGCCGTCCACAAGTGCAAGAACATGTTCACCCTCGGAATGGCCTGCTACATCTACAACAGGCCCCTGGAGTACATCTACCAGTACCTCGAGCGCAAGTTCGCGAAGAAGCATCCCGAGGTGATCGAGCCCAACAAGAAGGTCCTGAACGACGGTTTCAACTACGCTGCCAACATCCAGGCCATCGCCAACACCTACACGGTAGCTCCGGCGAAGCTCAAGAAGGGCACCTACCGCAACATCACCGGCAACCAGGCCACCGCATGGGGCCTGCTCGCCGCTTCCGAGAAGTCCAGCCTTCCGCTCTTCTGCGGCTCCTATCCCATCACGCCGGCTACGGCCATCCTCGAGGAGCTCGCCATCCATAAGAGCCTGGGCGCCAAGACCCTGCAGGCAGAGGACGAGATCGCAGGCATCTGTACAGCCATCGGAGCATCCTTCGCCGGCAACCTCGCCGTCACGACGACTTCCGGCCCCGGCCTCTCGCTCAAGAGCGAGGCCCTCGGCCTGGCCGTCATGGCCGAGCTGCCGCTGGTCATCGTGGACGTCCAGCGCGGCGGCCCTTCGACCGGCCTGCCGACCAAGACAGAGCAGACCGACCTCACGCAGGCGCTCTACGGCCGCAACGGCGAGTGTCCCATTCCCATCGTCGCCGCCCATTCTCCCGCGCACTGCTTCGACGCCGCATTCAATGCCGCTAAGATTGCCCTTGAGCATATGACTCCCGTCATCCTCCTCTCCGAAGGATTCCTCGGGAACGGTTCCGAGCCCTGGCGCATCCCTTCCATGTCCGACTATCCCGAGATCAAGCCTCCGTTCGTGGACGGCGTGCTCGAGGAAGGCCATAAGTTCTATCCTTTCCAGCGCGACCCCGAGACGCTCGTGCGCCGCTGGGCGGTGCCCGGCCAGAAGGGCTTCGAGCACCGCGTCGGCGGTCTTGAGAAGACCCACGAGGGCGTGCTCTCCACCGATCCCGCCAACCATGCGATGATGGTCGCCGAGCGTGCCGCCAAGGTGCAGAAGATCGCCGACTTCATCCCCGGTCTCGAGGTGGACGGTCCGGAGTCCGGAAAGCTCCTCGTCGTCGGCTGGGGCGGCACCTACGGCCACATCCTGTCCGCCGTGCACGAAGTGCGCGAGTCGGGCAAGGACGTGTCCTTCGCCCATTTCGACTACGTCCTCCCGCTGCCGAAGAATACCGCGGAGGTCCTTTCGCGTTTCGAAAGGATCATCGTCTGCGAGCTCAACAGCGGTCAGTTCGTGAATTACCTGCGCGGCATATTCCCGCAGTTCGATTTTCTCCAGTTCAACAAGGTCCAGGGCCAGCCGTTCCTCGTGAGCGAGCTCGTCGGGGCCATAACCGAGGCATTGTAGACTATGGCATATTTGACTTTCAAGGATTTCAAGAGTGACCAGGAAGTCCGCTGGTGCCCCGGTTGCGGAGACCATGCGGTGCTGGCCGCCCTCCAGCGGGCCCTGCCCAAGGTGAGCCAGGCCCTCAACTATGAGAAGGAACGCTACGTGGTGGTGTCCGGAATCGGATGCTCCTCGCGTCTGCCTTACTAT
>JAEEGL011284599.1_pt1 | contig 23280 bp, 20 predicted proteins | sample 9134231 | NCBI WGS metagenome assembly JAEEGL01 (sample SAMN16246548, study PRJNA631951) | gut metagenome | biome: gut microbiome; feature: rumen; material: fiber-attached | host: Bos | place: Iran: Karaj | collected 2018-10
ATCTGGTAATGCTATGGGGACATATTACATAGAAGGGAGTATTAATGGCAAGTACCCGATTGTAATGGTATTGCAGAGAGAAGGTAATGTCCTCACAGGTAATTACTATTATAATGCAATCATGAGAAAACAAGGTGTTGTGAAATCTACATACATCCTACTTAACGGCACTATAGAGAACGATGGCACCTTCTGTATGCGTGCGTCTTTTTACGAATCGGACTTTTTTGAAGAATGGAATGGATATATACGTAATGGTAACTTCTACGGGACATTTTATAACGAACATGGAGATTATTGTACATTGAAAGCGGTCGTTAATGCAGGCGTTTCTACCAAGCATGATGATAACAAGTACAGACAAAAAGGAGATACTAGCAAAAAGAGTTTAAGGAGGAATAGTGCGCGGGTTGGTGCCGATTGGGCCAACCGTACACGTCGTAGCAGTGGCAATCGGGGGCACAGTCCTGTGGCGAAGAAACAGGGTAAGCATAATCTCAAAGAGGAACAAGTAGATAAAGCGGAAGAAGCAAAAAAAAAATTAGGATTGTAAGAAATCTGTCAAAACAACATAGACAGGTAACGGCGTCGGTCACGCAGGGACCAACGCTGTTACTTGTTTTTATCATGTGTCGTCCCTGCGGAGATGTCGAAAGGGATGGTTACAAATGAACAGGATGGGGAAAAATAAAACCAGCCGCGAGGGGCTGGTTTTATTTTTTTTGTAATCAACGAAGCGGACCGGCTATCGGAAGAGCATGGGCAGGAACTGGTTGAGGTATTTTCGCCAGTTGCGCCACTCGTGGCCCCCGTCGGTTTCCACATAGGTGTATTTGTAGCCCTTGGCGTCGAGGCGCTTGCGGTAATCCACGTTGTCGTTGAAGAGGAAATCCTTGTCGCCGATGGCTATATAATAATAAGGTGAGAGGCTGAACTGGCGGGCCAGCTTGTTGTCGAGGTCCTGATAGATGGCGGCATAGGGGCCGCTGGGGTTCCCGCGGTTGATGGCCGCCGAGAAGAGTCCCACAAATCCGAACACGTCGGGGTTGTTGGCCGAGATGTAGAGCGAGTGGAAGCCGCCCATGGACAGGCCCGCTATGGCCCGGTGGCGGCGGTCGGCCAGGGTGCGATAGTGACCGTCAACGTATGCCACCACGTCTTTCACGAATGCGTTTTCAATGGCTCCGTCCATGGTCCTGGGGTTTCGGAACGACGGTTTGTACATCGACTCGGGATATTCGCCGGGCACGGCCTGCTGGGCTCCGTTGCCGTTGGGCATCACGATAATCATGGGCTCTGCCTTTCCCTGTGCGATGAGGTTGTCGGCAATCTGCGCCGTGCGTCCCAGCTCGCTCCATGCGTTCTCGTCGCCGCCCGCTCCGTGCAGGAGGAAGAGCACGGGGTATCGCTTTTGCGAGCTGTCGTAGCCCGGCGGCGTGTAGATGGTCATGCGTCGGCGCTCCATGCCCAGCGTGGGGCTGGGATACCACACCTTGGCGACGGTGCCGTGGGGCACTTCGCGCACGAAGTAGTTGTGCGAGGTCTCGCCTTCAACGAGGAAATAGTTCTGGAAGGTGGCGATGTCGCGGAGCATGTACACGTTGTTGGGGTCGGTGATGCGCAGTCCGTCCACGACGAAGGTGTAGGTGTAGAGTTCTCCGCCCAAGGGCGCGGTGGTGTAGGTCCACAGGCCCGAGGCGTCCTTGGTCATTTTCACGCCTTCGGCGGGAGCGAAGCTTCCCATCAGGCGCACGTCGCTGGCCCGGGGTGCCTGGAGGCGGAAGGTCACTGTGCCGTCTTGCCGAAGTTCGGGCGAGGTGATGTCGCCGGGGGTCATGCCCACGGTCTCCTGTGCCTGGCTGCCCATGGCCAGCAGGCAGGCCAGCCCAAGGCCGGCCAGTTTTGTTTTCAATTCACGGTTCATAGTTCACGGTTTTAATGATTGTTCTTTGAGGGGGGGGCGGCATGCGCCATGAACGATGCCGGGGCGGCGACGGGAGGCGTCGGCCCGGTGTCGGTGCAAATATACGCATTTTCTGCGACTTGCAGGCCCGTTGCCCTGTTTTTTCTGCGCTGACATGCAAAAAAAGCCGGCGCGGCTTGTGGCAATGGCATTTTTTCCGTAATTTTGCCCCATCATCCGTTTTGAATATCATTGTTGCATGAAAATCATCACCAACGGCCTCATCCGCCAGCTTGACCTGCCCGCCACGCAATATGTGGCGTGGGTTCGCGAGAGTTTCCTTATGAAACATACCGCCCAGTTGCCGCCAAAACTGAGCGTGCACCCCCGTGGCAGCGACTTTTTCAACACCATGCCCTGCCTTCTTCCCGAGGACTACGGGCGTTTCGGCGTGAAAGTGGTTCACCGCATCGACGGTGCCGTGCCCTCGCTGGGCAGCCACATCCTGCTCTATAGCACCGTTTCGGGCCAGTTGCTGGCGCTTCTCGACGGCGACATCATCACCTCGATGCGCACCGGAGCGGTGGCCACGCTGGCCATTCAGACGCTACGCAACAGCGCCGCGGAGCCCGTCTATGGCCTGGTGGGGCTGGGCAACACGTGCCGCGCCACCCTGCTCTGCCTGTTGGAGAGCGAGCCCGACACCATGCACCACGTCGCCCTTATGGAATACAAGGACCAGGCGCGGCTTTTCGAGGAGCGTTTCGCCGGCTACGGCAACGTCAGCTTCACCCGCGTTGAAAGTCGCGAGGAACTGGCGCGGCGGAGCGACGTGCTCGTGAGTTGCATCACCGCCGCCCATTGCAACTTTTGCGACGATGCCGATGCCTACAAGCCGGGCTGCACCATCGTTCCCGTGCATACACGGGGGTTCCAGAACTGCGACACGGTGTTCGACAAGGTGTTTGGCGACGACACCGGCCATGTGTGCAACTTCCGATACTTCAACGAGTTCCGCAGCTTTGCCGAACTTTCCGACGTGCTGGCCGGACGGAAACCGGGCCGCGAGCGCGCCGATGAGCGCATCCTGAGCTACAACGTCGGCCTGGGGCTTCACGACGTGCTCATTGCCTCTCGCATTTATGAAATGGTGAAGGACATGGCTCCCGAGATGTCCATGCCCAAGGAAACGGAAAAATTCTACGTATGATGCTTTCAAGCGACGACCAGGACTTGTTGCGCCGGCGCTTCAACCCCGACGGTTCGGTGCTTCGCCGACAACAACTGCGTATGCTCGAGCTACTGGTGGCGGTTGACGACATTTGCCGCCGCCACGACATCCGCTATTGGCTGAGCAGCGGCACGCTCATCGGCGCCGTGCGCCACGACGGATTCATCCCCTGGGACGACGACCTCGACATAGAGATGCTTCGCGACGACTACCTTCGGCTACTTGACGTCTTGCCGCGCGAATTGCCTGATACCATGGCCCTTCAGACGGAGCAGACCGACCCCAACTATTTCCTCCCCTACGCCAAGGTGCGCGACCGCCGCTCGCTGATGTCGGAGCCCAACAACTACGACCGCGCATGGAAGGAGCAGGGCATCTTCATCGACATCCTGCCCATGGAGCGCCAGCGCATGTGCCTCCACCTGTTGTCGGAAAAAACTTTCGGCCACCTTTATAAAATATGGCGCACCAGCACCGACGATGCCTCCGCCATTCGGCGCGTGCGGCGCATCTTCCGCCTGAACACGAAGGTGATTTTCCCCGTGTTGCGGCTGCTCAACCGCCTCAGCGGTGCGCACATCATCACCAGCGGCCTGGGCCTTCCCTACCACAAGCCGCGCTACGAGGCCGACATTTTCCCCCTTTCCTCGCATGTGTTCGAAGGCCGCCAGTTCCCCGTTCCGCGCGACACCGACCACCACCTGCGTTGCCTTTTCGGCGATTATACGCAACTGCCCGACCTTGACCGCCTTGCCCCCCACACCGCCCATATTGAGATTTGGCAATGACCATTTAGGGCATCGTGGGCAAAAAAGATGGCGAAACCCTTTGGCTTTTGCCGTAGAAACCGTATCTTTGCACTTGACTTTGTGAAGTACGTTGATGGAATCGTTGAAGGAAAAGACAGCCCGCGGCCTTTTCTGGGGCGGCATGAACAACGGCGTGCAGCAGCTCATCGGCCTGCTTGCCGGCATTATTCTTGGGCGGCTGCTCTCGCCTTCCGACTACGGCATGATAGCCATGATAACGATTTTCAGCGTGGTGGCCACCGAGTTGCAGAGCAGCGGTTTCAAGACGGCCCTCACCAACCTGAAGTCGCCCACCGACAACGACTACAACTCCGTCTTCTGGTTCAACATTGTTGTGAGCCTTTTCATCTATCTCGTACTTTTTTTCTCGGCGCCGCTCATTGCACGCTATTACCACACGCCGGCCCTTGTTCCGCTGTGCCGCTATGCCTTCCTGGGCTTTTTCATCAGCAGTTTCGGCATGGCCCAGTCGGCGTGGCTGTTCAAGAACCTGCGCACCAAGCAGCAGGCGAAGGCCGGGCTGACGGCCATTGTGGTGTCGAACCTGTGCGGCATCATCCTGGCGTGGCGCGGTTTTGCCTATTGGGCCATAGCCACGCAAACCATTCTCTACATTCTTGTCAACACCCTCATGCTGTGGCACTATTCGCCGTGGCGCCCCACCCTTTCGTGGGACCCGGGGCCTGTTCGCCGCATGTTCCCCTTCAGTTGTAAAATCATGGTGTCGGCCATTCTCACACAGGTCAACAACAACATTCTCAACATTCTTCTGGGCCGCTACTACACTGCCCGCGAAACGGGGCATTTCAACCAGGCCTACCAGTGGAACTACAAAGCCTCCTACACCCTGCAGGGCATGGTGCAGATGGTGGCGCAGCCCGTTTTCGTGGACCTTGCCGGCGACCCCGACCGCCAGTTGCGCGCCCTTCGCAAGCTGGTGCGCTTCGTGTCGTTCGTGGCCTTTCCCCTGCTGCTGGGCTTTTCGCTCGTGTCCAAGGAGTTCATTGTGCTCACCATCACCGAGAAATGGCTGCCCGCCGCCCATCTGCTGCGCATCCTGTGCCTGTGCGGGGCGTTCATGCCGTTGAGCGTGTTGTTTGCCAATCTGGTGGTGAGCCGCGGCCGGTCCGACATCTACCTCTACAGCACCCTGGCCCTGGTGGTCTGCCAGCTTACGCTGATGCTGCTGCTCAAGGACAACGGCGTGCGCATGATGGTGGTGGCCTACACGCTGCTCAACATTTTCTGGATGTTCGTATGGCATTTCTTCGTTTGCCGCATTACGGGCTACAGGCTGCGCCACCTGCTGGCCGACCTGCTGCCATTCCTCGTCATCGCCGCCGCCGTCATGGTTTTCGCGGGCTGGGCAACGTCGTCCTTTAACAACCTGTGGCTGCGCCTGTTCTCTCGCATCGCGCTGGCTGCCGGCTTGTATTTTGTCATCATGAAGCTGTTGCACGCCAAAATCCTCGACGAGTGCCTGCAATATCTTCGCAAGAAATAATTAAAAACAAACTAATTCCTTAAATTATGAGAAAACTCCTTACCTTTTTATTGATGCTGACCGCCTTGTCTTCGCAGGCGTCACCCATCGACAAGCAGCAGGCCCGCCAGGTTGCCGCGCAGTTCGCCGCCTCGCAGGGTCACCGCCTTTCTGCCGAACCGCTCCGTGCGCCGCGCACCTCTTCCGCCACCGAGTCGGAACCGCTCTATGTGTTCAACACCCAGGGCGACCAGGGCTTTATCATCATTGCCGGCGACGACCGCGTGGACGCCGTCATCGGCTACACCACCGAGGGCCGCTACGACGAAGCCAACCTGCCCGACAATTTCCGCAACTGGCTGTTAGCCAAGTCGGAGGAGATTGCCGCCCTGCCCGTCCACGAGTCTGGCGACCGCTCGCTGGCCCCGCGCCACGTTGCCCAGCATGCCGCCATTTCCCCGCTCATCAAGACAACCTGGAACCAGGGCGAGGCCACGGCCAGAGGATATATTTACAACACCACGACACCGACCATCAACGGGCTCCACTGCCTGACGGGCTGCGTGGCCACTGCCGGAGCCCAGCTTATGTACTATTACCGCTGGCCGGTAAAAGCCACCAAGGCCGTGCCGGGATATGTGTCGAACGACGACCTTGGCACCTTGCCCAACAAGCCCGCCACCACCTTCAAGTGGGAACAGATGAAGGAAAAATACACTTCTGCCGACACCCTCACGCAGGCCGAGGCCGCCGTTTCCAACCTCATGCTCTACTGCGGCTATGCCGCCCAGATGGATTATGGACTTGGCAGCTCGGGGGCCAATAACCCCACGTTGGCTAGCGGCATGGCCAATTATTTCGACTACGACCCCTACACCTGGAAATACGTTGTCAGGGAAGCCTATACCGTCGAAGGGTGGGACAATCTCATCTATAACGAACTGCGTGCCCGCCGCCCCGTGCTCTACAGCGGAAGCGCTTACCCGAAGGGCGGACATTCCTTTATCTGCGACGGCTACGACGGCAACGGCTTCTACCATTTCAACTGGGGATGGGGCGGAAACCACAACGGCTACTTCAAACTCCACCTCACCGACCCCTACCAGGGCGGAAATGCGGGTTCTTCTGTCGACACCTACAACACCGGATACGTGGTGGGCGAAACGGCAGTTATCGGCGTTCAGCCCAACACCGGCCAGGGGCCGCAGGACAACCCCGACGACAACGACACCTGGGACGTGCCCACCTCCACCGACATCGTGGCCACCGCCTCCAATGTTTCCATCGAGGGCACCACCATCACCATGCGCCTGAGCAATAATACCAGTGTTTCGCAACATTTCGGCTTCGGCTTCGGCGAAGTGAACGGCGACGGCACCATCACCATGGTTGACACAAGCCGCGAAAATTTAAAAGGCACCGAGTTGCCGTCGGGCTACGGATTCCCGAAGGTAACGTTCAACGTGGCCAACTTCAACCTTTCAGTGGGCACCCACCATCTGGTGCCCATGAGCATCCTGGCCTCCGAAACCACGTGGCGGCAGTGCAATCCCCTCCTCCTGTGGTTTGAAGTCACCGTGGCACAGGACGGAGCCATCACCATCGTGCAGCACCCCATTATCGACATTCGCCTTGAGAACATCGTGTGTACCAGCAGCCACCTTCCCCATAACCGGCAGGTACTCTCCTTCGACGTGGTCAACTATGGTGAGAACAACGACGGGCGACTCTATCTTTTCGCCAGCACCACCACCGACAAGGGCGACTATCAGGACTATGAGGTGGTGAAAATCAAGGCCGGCGGCACCAAGCACCGCACTATGGGCTTCTACACCGAGACCACTGGCACCTACAACGTGTGGATAACCACCGACTACAGCGGCGAGAACGTCGTTGCGCAGACCAAAGTGGTGGTGGAAAAGGGTGTCACCGCCTCTTCCATTTCCGTGGAGGGCACACGCTTTGCCAAGGCCATGCTCAAGCTGAAGACCACCATCAGCAGCAAGTATGAGTGCAAATCCCCACTCTACCTCTTCGCTTCCACCAGCAATGCCAAGGGCTCGCCCGTCTATTGCGTGCCCACGGCCATCGAAGCCGGCGGCACCGAGGACGTGCTGTTCCGCTACAAGCCGCTCACCGCGGGCTCGTGGTATTTCTGGATTGCCACCGACGAGGAGGCCAACAACGTCATTGCACAGACGGCAGTAACCATCAACAACGCCCCCACAGGCGAGGTGAATTTGTCGAAAGTCTCCATGGCCGTCACCACGAAGGCACGGCCCGACGACACCACGGCCCACGTGGACCTAAAAGTGAAAAATTCGGGCAGCGTCGTCTTCTATGAGAACCTCCGCTTCTACCTCTACTACAGCAACGGGAATGTGTATCCCTGGATGGACGAATATTTCACCGAGGAGCATACACTCAACCCCAACGCCACATGGCAGACTTCGGCCGATTTCTCAGGACTTCAGCCCGACTTCGACTACCTCGTGGTGGTCCACTATCGCAAGTCCTTCGGCAGCACCTCCTGGAAAGAACTGGCCCGCCAGTACTTCACTACCGGCTCCGTCCCAACCGCCATCCAGCAGGTGAACGCCGAGGGCGACGACCACTACTACACCCTCGACGGCATGAGGCTGAAAGAGCGGCCCGCCAGCCCCGGCATCTACATCAGAAACGGCAAGAAAGTGGTCGTGAAATGATGGATAGCAAAGTGCATATTTTTTATGAAAAATCTTTACAAAATCGGCTCTGTTGGGCCGATTTTGTAATTTATTGATAATCAATAGGTTCCAAGAGGCGCAAGGTTTGACCGCAAATTGAGGGGAGAAATTTGGCAAATCTCTCCCCTCAATTTGCGGTCAAACTTTTCAGGAAACAAGAATTTTTATGAAAAATCTTGACAAAACAAACTTCACAAGAGCGGGGAGAACAGGCGGACCACCGACTCCCAAAGTCGCTCGTGGAGCGGGCGGCGCAGGTTCTCGCCGTCGCTGAGCAGATGGCTTTGCGACTGGTCCTCGAGGAACACGGCCTTCATGCGCATGGCCATGGCGTGGTCGTAGATGAAGGCGTTGGACTCGAAATTGTTCTCAAACGAGCGGAAGTCGATATTCGACGAGCCGCAGGAGCAAAGCTCATCGTCGCACACCAGCAGCTTGGAGTGGTTGAAACCGGCGTGGTAGAGATAAACCTTCACGCCGGCCTCGAGCGTTTCGCGAACGTATGAACGGCTGGCCCACTCCACCAGGCGGGCATCGGTCTTGTAGGGTATCATCAGCCGCACATCCACGCCGGCCAGGGCCGCCGTGCGCATGGCGAAGAGCACCGGCTCGGTGGGCAGGAAATAGGGCGTTTCCATATAGACATAGCGGCGCGCGTCGGTGAGGATGCGCACATAGCCCTGCATGATGACGGGCCACGGGGCAATGGGGCTGCTCGTCACAATCTGTATGAGGCACTGGTTACTGGGCACCGTGAGCGGACGGCCCTCATCGCCGGTGCCGGGGGTGAAGTCGGGATAATATCGGCGGCTGGTAATGAGCGTGCGGTCCACGAAATACCAGTCGATGAGGAAGGCGCGCTGAATGCCATAGACGGCGCCGCCGCGAATGCGCAGGTGGGTGTCGCGCCACGACTGGCCGCGGCGCGTGCCGCCCTGGGTCTTCCATTTGCCCTGCACATAGCGCGTGGCAATGTTCATGCCGCCGATGTAGCCGGTATGGCCGTCGATGACGCACATCTTGCGGTGGTTGCGGTAGTTCACCTTGCTGGTGAACGCCGGGAACTTCACCGGCATGAAGGCGTGAACCTCCACGCCGGCGTCGCGCATGCGCTCATAGAAATCGGTCTTCACCTTCCAGTTTCCCACGTCGTCGTAGATGACCCTTACCTCCACGCCCCTGCGGGCATGGCTTATCAGGGCGTCGGCAATGAGGTTGCCCAAGGCGTCGTCGTTGAAGATGTAGCTGTCGATGTGGATGTGGTGGCGTGCGCCGGCCATGTCGCGCAAGAGGGAATGAAAGAAGGCGTAGCCGTCGGTGAAGATGTCCACCTGGTTGTCCTTGAAGGGCATGGCACCGTTTTGCTTCATAAACAAACTGAGAAGCGCGCGGTATTCCTCGGGCACCTGCAGGTCGGCCTGCTCCTCATATTCAAACATGGAGCGCTTGGCCAGCTGGTTGAGCGATTGCTGGGAGATGAGGCGCTCCTTGCGCGTGTTTTGTCCGAAGAAGAAATAAAGGATGATTCCCACCACCGGCACAAAAAAAAGCACCATCACCCACGCCATGGTCTTGGCCGGCTGGCGGTTGTCGAGCAACACGCGGGCCACGGTGCCGACAACGGCCAGCACATAGACGGTGATGATGAGCCAGTGGACGTAAATCATTTAAACCCTGCAAGTTTATGGGTTTGCAACGACAATCGCCACTTGGGGTGGCTTTTGATGTATTCCACGCAATCCATAACAAGGCGGCGGTTTTCTTCGGGGTCGCCGGTGTCGCAGGGTTGTAGGAAGTAGTGGTCGGCCTGGATGTCGGAGGGTATGACCATGCCCGGTAGGAACACCATTTTCAGTTCGTTGCACCGTTTCACCACACCGTGGCTCTTGGGCGAAAGGGTAATCCAATCGACGTTTTGCGGCAGGGGCAGCGTGCCGTTGGTTTCCATGGCCACGGTAAATGCCGCCTGGTGGAGGGCGTCAATCAGTTCGTCGTCGGCCTGAAGGGAAGGCTCGCCGCCCGTAAGCACCACGAAGCGTGCCGCGAAACGGCTCACGGCCTCCACGATTTCCGCGGCCGTCATTTCCCGGAAAGCGGAAAAGTCGGTGTCGCAAAACGGACAACGCAGGTTGCACCCGCTAAATCGCACGAAGGCCGCCGCACGGCCGGTGTGGTAGCCCTCGCCCTGGAGCGAGTAGAAAATGTCATTCACGCGATAGGTTTTCATCCTTGCTGGCCTGTTTGGGGGTTAAGTCTTGCATGAAGGCATTGCCGAAAGGCTCAGGGTTCCGCGATTTCGTCAACCACATAGGCGGCAACGTTGCCCTCGCTCTCCTGCACTTCGGCCTTGTAGCATTGGGGCACCTGCTCGGCGCACCACCGCGCAATGTTCTCGGCGGTGGGGTTGAAAGGCAGCACGTCGTTGAGAATCTGATGGTCGAGCACGCTTTCTATGCGGCGCTTCACCTCGGCAAAGTCCACCACCATGCCGTTGGCATCGAGCTCGCGGGCACGGCAATAGATGGTGATTATCCAGTTGTGGCCGTGCAGGCGGCAGCACTTGCTCTCGTAGTCGAGGTCAAGGCGGTGGGCGGCCGATATTTCCAGGGTCTTCTTGATGTAATACACGTTTATTGGGATTTTGTAATGAAGGGTTAGAAATGAGGAAATGGCAGGCGGGGCGCGGTCATACCACGATGTTGTTTCCGAGTTTCTTGGCCATGTTGTTTCTTATGAGCTGCATGTCCTTATATTGGCTCATCAGTTCCATCATGCGTGCCATGTCGTTTCCGGCCTGGCTGATTTGCCTTTGCAACGACTTCAATTGGTGCTCCACGTAGTCGAGCCTGAAGTCAAGTACGAGGCGTTCCACCTGCGCCCTTAGCTGCTCTTCGTCAAGGCTGAATTGCAGGCTTTTGCTGAGCTGCACCCGGTCTTCCACCATCTCCACGGCCAACCGGCTGATGTCCATGTCGGCATGGCGGGTGAAATATGTGGCGGCTTTGAACGACGGGTCTGCCGACATGTCGGCGGCTTCTTGCAACACGCGGTTGTAGATGGGCAAGCTGAAGGCCAGCCCGTCGGCGCCCAGGTCATAGCTGACGTATTGCGCCACGGTGAGGTTGACGTGCTGCCCGTCGTCGGTTTCCACGTCGCGGTAGATGATTGCTTCGCCATGGCGGATGATGGCCTGCATGAGCATGCGCTCCACCTGTGATGCCTGCACCATGGGCGCAGCCGGCTGCAAGGGCGGCGCACCGGGATTGGCGGGCACGGCGGCGGTGGGCGACGGCTGCACCTGGTCACCGCGGGCGGCCCGTTCGCGCTCGCGCTCGTCGTCGCGCCGACGTTGCTCCAAGTTGCCGCGTATCATCTGGTTCATGGTTGAAATGAGGGTGGCCTCGTTCCAGCCCAGGCGTTGCGCACAGTCGGTGAGGTAGGTGGCCCTTACAATCTGGTCGGGAATGACGCTGATGCTTCTCACAATGCTGTTGACGGCCTCGGCGCGCTTGATGGGGTCGGTCACTCCGCGCAACATGAGGTCGGCCTTGAACTGGATGAAATCGGTCTGGTGTTCGTCGATATACCGGCGGAAATCCTCGGCGCTGTGCTTGCGCGAGAAGGAGTCGGGGTCGTCGCCGTCGGGCAGCACCAGCACCTTGATGTTCATGCCCTCCTGAAGCAGCATGTCGGTGCCGCGCATGGCGGCATGGATGCCGGCGGCGTCGCCGTCGTAGAGCAGCACAATGTTGGGCGTAAAACGGCGCAACATGCGTATCTGGCTGAAACTCAGCGCCGTGCCCGAGTTGGCCACCACGTTCTCGATTCCGCACTGGTGCATGGCGATGACGTCGGTGTAGCCCTCCACCATATAGACCTTGTTCTCGCGGGCAATGGCTTTCTTCGCCTGGAAGATGCCGTAGAGCTGCTGGTCCTTGTGGTAGATGTCGCTGTCGGGCGAGTTGACGTATTTCTGCTGCACGCCCTTGGTGGCCTGGTCGAGTTTCCTTCCTCCGAAGCCCACTACCTTTCCGTTCATGCCAATCCAGGGGAAGATGACGCGGCCGGCATAGCGGTCCACGAGCCGCCCGTCTTTCTCGCGCTTGTAGCAAATGCCGGTGGCGAGCAGGAAGTCCTCCTTGTAGCCCTTCGACAGGGCCGTGGCGGGCAGGGCGAAGCCGTCGGGCAGGTCGTAGCCCAGCCGGAACTTCGCCACGATGTCGTCGCGTATGCCGCGCGAGCGGAAATAGGCCTGGCCGTAGGTCTGCCCGTCGCTGCTCTGCCTGAGCATTTGCTCGAAATAGGCGGCCGCCCACTCATTCACTATGAACATGCTCTCGCGGCGGCTGGCGGCATCGCGCTCCTCCTGGTTGAGTTCGCGCTCGTGAATCTCAATGTTGTAGCGGCGGGCCAGCCATCGCAGCGCCTCGGGATAGGTCATTTGCTCGTGCTCCATGAGGAAGCCCACGGGCGTGCCGCCCTTGCCGCACCCGAAGCAGTGGCAGGTGTTGCGGGCCGGCGACACCATGAACGACGGGGTGCGCTCGTTGTGGAAAGGGCACAGGCCCTTGTAGTTGGCACCGCTCTTCTTGAGCGACACAAACTCCGACACCACGTCAACAATGTTGGCGGCGTCCATGATGCGGTCCACGGTGGCACGGTCTATCATCGGTCGTTATTACTTTTTCGCGACTAAACCACCATAATGTTCAGTTGTTCACCTTCACGGTGCCTTCGGGGGTGTTGATGATGAGCACACCACGGGGCAGGCGCGAGAAATCAACCGAAAGGCTGCCGTTGTCGTCGGCCACCAGGGTGCTGACGGCCTTGCCGTCGGCAGTGAACACGCGTACACTGGCACCGGCGGGCAGCTGGCGGAACAGGATGGCGCCGGCGGTGACATCCACGTTGTCGATTTTCGTGGGAACGGAATATTCCTCGAGCGTGACGTTGGTGATGCCCTCCACGGGGACCGATGCCTCCCTGGCCTCAGTCGTCAGGACAAGGCTGTTGTCGGAATAGGTGATGACGGGATTGTCGGCAAGGAAGAACATGATGCGGGCGCCGTCGGACTTATGCACCACAACGGCGTTCACCTGGGCCAGTAAAGCCTGGGGCAACATGAGCCACAGGAGCAGAAAAAGAGTTTTTGTTTTCATCTTATCAGTTTTTTAATTCAAGTTTTACATTCGCTCAACTACTTGGAGTTTCAGGAGTTCAGGAGTTACAGGAGTTCAGACATTAGTCCTGAAGGCTCCCTTTTCGTCAGTTTGCAGAGGCTGGAAGTATTGTCTGAACTCCTGAACTCCTGTAACTCCTGAACTACATCAACTTGAGAAAGTTGAGTTTTTTATTATTAAACAATGTATTCAAAATGACGCCGGTGTTTCCACCGCGCCACAAAGATAGGAAGTTCTTTTCAAATACGCAAATTGCCGGCCCTCTTTTTTTTGATGGATATCCGGCGGGGTATTTTTTGATGAAAAATCTTGACAAAATCGGGAAATTTCGGCGAAAAATATAAACTGCTGAAATTCAGCAGTTTACAAAACCTTCGGAGTTTGACCGCAAATTTCGGGGAGAAAACTTCAAGATTTCTCCTCTCGATCTTCAAAATCTCTCCCCGAAATTTGCGGTCAAACCTTTTTGGGGAGTCCAAAAAACCATGAAAAATCTTGACAAAATGTTTTCTTGGGAATGTTGCGGCCTATCGGTAGAGGTGTTCGCGCTCTATGGTGTCGGCCACGGCCTTGGGCACCAGCCGGCGGATGTCCTGTCCGCGGGCGATGCGCTCGCGCACCTGTGTGCTGCTGATGTTGATGAGCGGGGTGTTCACCAACTGCACGCCGGGAGGCAGGGCGGCGGCGTCGATGTCGCTGCCCTGCCGCGGATAGACCACAATGTTGTGGTGGCTGAGAATGTCGTCGTGATGATACCATCGGGGGAAAGCCGCCCAGTTGTCGGCCCCGATGATGAGAGTGAACTGGCGGTCGGGATAGTCGGCGGCCAGGGCCTGCAGGGTGTTCCACGTATAAGACGGCCTGGGCAGGTGGAACTCGTAGTCGCTGGCGATGAGGCCGTGCTCGCGGCGCAGTGCCAGGCGCACCATCTGCAGGCGCTTGTCGTCGTCGAGGAGCGCCTGGTCGGCCTTGAAGGGGTTTTGCGGCGACACCATGAACCACACCTCGTTGAGCCCGGACTCGCGCAGGATATGGCGTGCCAGGCGCACATGTCCGAAGTGTACGGGGTTGAACGAACCGCCGTAGATGCCTGTTCGGAGGGGTGGTGTCATTGCCCGGGGCCGTTGTTGATGAACTGGCTCACGATGTCGTAGGCCTCCTGCTCGGCTACCGCGAGGTCGTCGTTGACCACCACGCGGTCGAACTTTTCGGCGAAGGTGAGCTCGAAGGCGGCGCGCTCCAGCCGCTGAGCAATCACTTCGGGGGCGTCGGTGCCGCGCTTTTCGAGCCTGGAGCGCAGTGCCTCGATGCTTGGGGGCTGGATGAAGAGGCTGAGGGCCTGGTCGCCATAGTGCTCCTTGATGGCGCATCCGCCTTTGACGTCCACGTCGAAGACCACGTTCTTGCCTTCTTCGCGCAATTGCTCCACGGGTGCTTTCAGCGTGCCGTAGAAGCGGTCGGCATAGACTTCCTCATATTCGAGGAACTCGTTTCGGGCGATGCGCTCGCGAAATTCCTCGGGCGAGAGGAAATAATACTCCACGCCGTGCTGCTCGGTGCCACGGGGCGGTCGGCTGGTGCAGCTCACCGAGAAGGTGAGGCAGAGCTCGGGGTGCTCCTGCATAAGCCAGTTGATGATGGTGCTTTTGCCACTTCCGCTTGGGGCGGAGATGATGAGGAGGCGGCCTTTTTCGGGGGTTTTCATTATTTATTGTTTTTAGGGGGGCTAGGTTTTCCTAGGTTTTCCTAGGTTTTCCTAGGATTTCCTAGGTTTTCCTAGGATTTCCTAGGGCTTCCTGGGAGTTCTTGGTTTTTCCTTTCTCTAAAGCACGTTGAGCACCTGCTCCTTGATTTGCTCCAGCTCGTCTTTCATCATCACCACGATGTTTTGCATCTCGGCCTGGTTGCTCTTCGAGCCGGTGGTGTTGATTTCGCGGCCCATCTCTTGGGCAATGAAGCCCAGCTTCTTGCCCTGGCAGTCGGCCTGCTTCATGGTTTCGCGGAAATAGCGCAGGTGGTTGGTCAGTCGCTGCTTCTCCTCGCTGATGTCGAGCTTTTCAATGTAGTAGATGAGCTCCTGCTCCAGCCGGTTCTTGTCGTAGTCGGCCTCGGGAATGGACTTGAGGCTCTCGAGGATGCGCGAGCGGATTTTCTCCACGCGTTGTTTCTCAAAAGGCTCGATGCTTGCCAGCAGGCGCTCGATGTTGTCGATTTTCTCGGCAAATTTCAGTTGCAAGGCGGCTCCCTCCTGCTGGCGGAAGGCGATGAGGGCGGCAATGGCCTGGGCGATGGCCGATTTCACCGCCTGCCATTCCTCGTCGGTGAGCACCTCGGTGTCGGTGCGCGTGGTGACGTCGGGCAGGCGGAGCAACGTGGCATACCAGTCCTGCGGCTCGGGAATGCCGGTGCGCTCCGAGATGGTCTTCAGCTGGCGGTAGTAGTTTTCCACCAGGGCGGCATTGATGGGCGTGGCGTCGGCCCCCGCATCTTTTTCAATCCACACACAGCAGTCAACCTTCCCCCTCACCAGCGCGGCGGCCACCATTTGGCGAATCTCCATTTCCTTCTCGCGGTAGAGGGGCGCGATGCGCGTGCCCAGGTCGAGCTGCTTGGAGTTGAGCGACTTGATTTCAACATTGATTTTCTTCTCTTTGTAGGCGGCGACAGCCTTGCCGTAGCCCGTCATTGACTGTATCATATCTTGTTTTTCGTTAATTTTATGATGCAATGTCCTAAATTATGTGCAAAAGTAAACATTATTTCCGAAAAATGAGTAATTTTGCACTTTAAAATTAGTAAGACCACCAGTTTATGCCCTGCATACTGCACCTTGAGACGAGCACGAGTGTGTGCTCGGTGGCCGTCAGCGAGGACAGCCACGTTATTTTTCACGACGAAGACCGCAGCGGTCCCAACCATGCCGAACGCCTGGGCACGTTTACCGACGCGGCCCTGTCGTTCATCGACAGCCATGCCATTCCGCTCGACGGGGTGGCCGTGAGCAGCGGTCCCGGCTCCTACACCGGGCTGCGCATCGGCGTGTCGATGGCCAAGGGCATCTGCTACGGCCTGCACCTGCCGCTCATCAGCGTGCCCACGCCTGAGCTGCTCTGCGTGCCGGTGCTGCTCAGGAAGGCCGACGAGCTGGAGGACGACGCCCTGCTCTGCCCCATGCTCGACGCGCGGCGCATGGAGGTCTATGCCGCCGTCTTCGACCGCGCGCTGAAGACCGTAAGGCCCGTGGGCGCCGACGTGGTGGACGCCGACACCTACCGCGAATACCTTGACAGCCACCCCGTCTATTTCTTTGGCGAAGGGGCCGCCAAGTGCCGGCAGACCATCACCCACCCCAACGCCCGCTTCATCGACGGCATAGAGCCCCTGGCCAAGTGGATGCAGCCCCTGGCCGAAAGGAAATGGTGGAACGAGGATTTTGAGGACGTGGCCTATTTCGTGCCCTTCTACCTGAAGGACTTCGTGGCCAAGCAACCCAAGAAACTGTTATAAACGAAGCATAACAAGAAACGACATGAACATAGAAGGCTTAGACTACAACACCAGCCGCACCCGCCTCGTGCTGCCCGAATACGGCCGCGAGGTGCAGCAGATGGTGGAATACGCCAAGACGCTGCCCACCAAGGAGGAGCGGCAGCGCTGTGCCGAGGAGATAGTGAAAATCATGAACCGCATGTTCCCGCATAACCGCGACGACGTCAACTACCGCCAGAAATTGTGGGACCACCTGGCCATCATGAGCAACTTTGAACTCGACATCGACTACCCCTACAACGTATCGGAGGCCCGCAGCATGTCGAAGAAGCCGCAACCGCTGGGCTATCCCATGAACACCATTCCCATGAGGCACTACGGAAGCCTGGTCTTCGAGCTCTTTGAGCAACTGAAGACCATGCCGGCGGGAGAGGCACGCGACGAGCTGGTGCGCCAGACGGCCAACCAGATGAAACGCGACCTGCTGCTGTGGAGCCACGCCAACAACGTGGAGGAGCGCATCGCCGGCGACCTGGCACGCTTCACCGACGGGGCCATTCAGATAGACCTCGCCACCTTCCACTTCGAGAAAATCAACGAGAGGGAACTGCTGGCACAGAAAATGGGCGGCAAACGCAAGAAATAACCCCGGCCATCATGCAGTCATTCATTATTGAAGGCGGGCACCTGCTCAGCGGAACCATCGAGCCTCAGGGAGCAAAGAACGAAGCCCTGCAGGTTATCTGCGCATCGCTGCTCACCAGCGAGGAGGTGGTCATCAAGAATGTTCCCGACATCCTCGACGTCAACAATCTCATACAACTGTTGCGCGACATCGGCGTGAGGGTGGAGCGGCAGGCACCGGGAGAATTTCTCTTCCAGGCCGACAACGTCAACCTGGAATATCTTGGAAGCGACGAATTTGTAAGGAAATGTGCCGCATTGCGCGGCTCGGTGCTCATGATCGGCCCGCTGCTGGGACGATTCGGCAGGGCCGTGGTGGCGGAGCCGGGCGGCGACAAGATTGGGCGCCGCAGGCTCGACACGCACTTCCTGGGGTTCAGGAAACTGGGTGCGCGGTTCGATTTCAACGAGCTTCGCAACGTCTATGAGATACACGCCCAGCAACTGAAGGCGTGCTACATGCTCCTCGACGAGGCATCGGTCACCGGCACGGCCAACATCATCATGGCCGCCGTGATGGCCCGCGGCACCACCACCATCTATAACGCCGCCTGCGAACCTTACATCCAACAGCTCTGCCACCTGCTCAACCGCATGGGAGCCGCCATTTCGGGCATCGGCAGCAACCTGCTCACCATCGTGGGGACAACATCGCTCCACGGTGCCTCGCACCGCATACTTCCCGACATGATCGAAGTGGGCTCATTCATCGGAATGGCAGCCATGGTGGGCGACGGCATACGCATCAAGGACGTGTCGCTGAAGGACCTCGGCATCATTCCCGACGCCTTCCGCCGACTGGGCGTAAAGATACGGACCGAGGGCGACGACCTCGTGGTGCCCCGACAACCGCACTATGTGGTTGATTCGTTCATCGACGGCTCCATCATGACGCTGGCCGACGCACCCTGGCCGGGGCTTACTCCCGACCTCTTGTCGGTGCTGCTCGTGGTGGCCACGCAAGCCCGCGGGTCGGTGCTCATCCACCAGAAAATGTTTGAAAGCAGGCTATTCTTCGTTGACAAGCTCATTGACATGGGCGCGCAAATCATTCTCTGCGACCCCCACCGCGCCGTGGTCATCGGCCACGACAGGAAATTGCGGCTGAGGGCAGGGCGCATGACCAGCCCCGACATCCGCGCCGGCATAGCACTGCTCATTGCCGCCATGAGCGCCAACGGCACAAGCCGCATCGACAACATTGCACAAATAGACCGCGGCTACCAGAACATTGAACAAAGGCTCAATGCCCTGGGAGCCTGCATCACCCGCGCCACAAACTGACAATGATAAGACCCGAAGAAGTGTTCCGCATAGGCCGCCTGGGAAAGCCGCACGGCGTGAAGGGCGAGATGGTGTTCATGTTCGACGACGACATCTTCGACCGCACCGACGCCGACTACATCGTGGTGGAAACGGAAGGCATCCTCGTGCCTTTCTTCATCAGCGAATACCGTTTCCGCAACAACGAAACGGCACTGATGAAACTCGACGGCGTGGACACCGTGGAGCAGGCGCGGCAGCTCACCAACTGCGAAGTGTTCTTCCCAAGGCGGCTGGCACAGGAAGAAGACGAGGAACTGACGTGGGCGCAAATTGCGGGCTTCACGCTTGTTGACGAGCCTTCGGGCACCAACATCGGCGAAATACGCTCGGTCGATGATTCCACAGAGAACGTCCTTTTTGAAGTGCTCACGCCCGAAGGCCGCGAATTGCTGGTCCCCGCCGCCGATGAATTCATACGCGGAGTGGACGGTGAAGGGCGGCAAATTTTTGTCGAACTGCCCCAGGGGTTGCTCGACTTGTAAACCACAAACAATTTCCCCAGAACAATGAAACAACAAATAGCCATTCTCGGTTCCACCGGAAGCATAGGCACCCAGGCCCTGCAAGTCATTGAAGAACATGGCGACAGGTATGAGGTCTATTGCCTGACGGCCAACAACCGCGTGGAGCTCCTGGCACAGCAGGCCCGCAAGTTCAGGCCCGCCGCCGTAGTCATTGCCAACGAAGCGCATTACAACACCTTGCGGCAACTGCTCGCCGACCTTCCCGACATCAAGGTGTATGCCGGAAAACAGGCCCTCAACGACATTGTCACCGCCGGGCCCATCGACATGGTGCTGGCCGCCATGGTGGGCTTTGCCGGATTGTCGCCAACCATCAACGCCATCCGTGCGCACAAGAAGATATGCCTGGCCAACAAGGAAACGCTCGTGGTGGCCGGCGAACTCATTTGCCGGCTGGCCGCCGAGAACCATGCACCCATCCTGCCCGTGGACAGCGAGCACTCGGCCATCTTCCAGAGCCTGGTGGGCGAGGGCGACAACAACGTGGAGAAAATCCTGCTCACCTGCTCGGGCGGACCGTTCCGGAACATGGATGCCCGGCAACTGGAGCACGTCACCGCCGCCGATGCCCTGCGACATCCCACTTGGGACATGGGCGCCAAGATTACCATCGACTCGGCCACGCTGATGAACAAAGGCTTCGAGGTCATCGAGGCACGGTGGCTCTTCGGCGTGCCGGCCGAGAAAATCCAGGTGCTCATCCACCCGCAGAGCGTTGTACACAGCGCCGTGCAGTTCTGCGACGGCTCGGTGAAGGCCCAGCTGGGCGTGCCCGACATGCGGCTGCCCATCCAGTACGCGTTCTCGTTCCCCGAACGCCTGACGTTGTCGGGGCAACGCCTCAACCTGTTCAGCCACCCGCTAGAGTTCTTCGAGCCCGACATGCAGAAATTCCGTTGCCTGGCGCTGGCCTTCGACGCCCTGGCACGCGGCGGAAACATGCCCTGCATCCTCAATGCGGTCAACGAGGTGGTGAACGAGGCCTTCCGGCGCGACCGATGCTCGTTCACCCAGATGGCCGACGTGGTGGAGCAGACCATGGCCCGCGCCACCTTCGACGCCAACCCGTCGCTCGACACCTATTTCAACACCGACGCCGAGGCACGCGCCATTGCCGCCGAATGCCTCGCACAAAATAGTTAATAACAGTAAACACCCAATAAAATAAATCATGGAAGTTTTTATTATAAGACTACTTCAGTTCATGTTGTCCATCTCCCTCCTCGTGCTTCTTCACGAGGGCGGACACTTCTTTTTCTCTAAACTCTTCGGCGTGCGCGTGGAAAAGTTCTATCTTTTCTTCGACCCATGGTTCCACATCTTTGAGTGGAAACCCAAGAACAGCGACACGCGCTACGGCATGGGATGGCTCCCCCTTGGCGGCTATTGCAAGATTGCCGGAATGATTGACGAGAGTTTCGACACGGAGCAGATGAAGCAACCCGTGCAGAACTGGGAGTTCCGGGCAAAACCCGCCTGGCAGCGCCTGCTCATCATGATTGGCGGCGTGCTGGTCAACTTCCTCCTGGCACTGTTCATCTACGCCATGGTGCTCTACGCATGGGGCGACCAATACATGTCCACCGCCGACATGACCATGGGCTATAAGTTCAGCCCCGAGGCCAAGGCACTGGGATTCCAGGACCACGACATCCTCATGGGCTACGACGGCAAGGAGTTCAAGAAATTCGACGTGGACCTCTACCGCCATCTCACCGACGCCAAGACCGTTGAGGTGAAACGCAACGGAAAAACGGTCACACTCGACATGCCCGGCGACCTCAGCCTGCTCAACATGCTGCAGAGCACACCGCCCTTTGCCCGTCCCTTCGTGCCGGCAGAAATCGACTCCGTGATGCCCGACTCGCCGGCTCAGTCCATCGGGCTCCAACGGGGCGACCGCCTGCTGGCCGTCAACGGCAAACCGGTGGATTCATGGAACGAATTCACCTACCAAATAGGCATCCTCAACGACATGATGACCGAGGCCAAAACGCCGGCCGACAGCCTAAAGCTGCGCACCATCCAGCTGGTGTTTGCACACAACACCGACACGGCGGGCATCAGCCGCGAATGGCCACGGCAGCTCTCAGAGCAATTGTCCGCCCCCGACACCGCAACCGTGGTGCTCACGCCCGAACTGCTGCTCGGCGTAGGACAGACAAGCATCTACACCTACTACAAGCCCACCGAGGTGAGCTACGGATTCCTTGAAAGCCTGCCGGCAGGCATAAAATATGGGTGGAACGTGCTCAGGGGATACGTCGGCGACCTGAAATATGTGGCCACCGCCGACGGTGCCAAGAGCCTGGGAGGATTCGGAACCATCGGAAGCCTCTTCCCCGCACAATGGGACTGGCACCAGTTCTGGCTCATGACGGCCTTCCTCAGTATCATACTGGCATTCATGAACATACTGCCCATACCGGCACTCGACGGCGGACATGTGCTCTTCCTGCTTTATGAAATCATCACGCGCCGCAAACCCTCCGAAAACTTCATGATAAGGGCCGAGTACGTGGGCTTCGCCATCCTCATACTGCTCATGGTGGTTGCCAACCTCAACGACATCCTGCGGTGGCTGCATATCATGTAATGAAACCTTTGGAGTTGAGGAGTTGAGGAGTTTAGAAGTTTAGGAGTTTAGACGATAGTCTTTCAATGCTCACAAGACAATTTTTAAAAACTAATGTCTAAACTCCTAAACTCCCAAACTCCTAAACTCCCTCAAAAAAAGAATTTGAGAAAAATGAAAGTCATCACAATGGCCATGCTGGCCCTGTGCCTGCTCACGGCCTGTAGCAGCACCAACGACATAGAGGACGGTAGCACGCCCGGAGAACTCTATGCCGTCATCCAGCCCGAAGGGACACAACCGAAAGACATCTCCCCCGCCGACTATGTGCTGACGCTCGACAACATCATTGCCGTGAACCCCGAAACTGGAGAGTTCAAGTTGAAAAACACGGAGAAAATCAACTCGAAAGCCTTCCCCATTCCCACGCAATACCAGATTCTTTTCTACTCAAACGGCCAATTCCTCTTCGATGCCAAGCTCAACAGCGCCATCTCAAGCTATCTTCCTCAAGGCCTCACCTTCTGCCATTTCCTTACGGACAAGAACGGCCTGGCAAGATACGACCTTGGCGCCACCCGCATCGTAAGCCCGGATGGAGCGATTGAGGGTGAACCCACGCAACAACAGCAACAGGGCATGCGCCACCTCTATGAAATACTGAAAAAGGCCGGCAAAACCACCGCCCACATCGACTACGACTTCCAATATTAGCGCAGCGCTACCATTTAGCGAAGCGCAATCGCCTTGTCAAGATTTTTTACCATTTTTGCACCCCCAAAAATACTTTGACCGCAAATTTCAAGGAGAGATCTTGAAGATCGAGAGGAGAGATCTTGAAGATTTCTCCCCGAAATTTGCGGTCAAACTCCGCACAATCTTCAAACCATTGAATTTCAACAACTTACAAAACCCAGGCAAAAACGCCCGATTTTGTCAAATATTTTTACCAGATTTTCCCTACCCTGCTATCCATTCCAAAACAAGTAGGGACGCGATGTATCGCGTCCGCAAACGAGGACATTCGGCTAATCGTGAGAACTGGCGGACGTGATACATCACGTCCCTACAGGAGGCATAAACCCTAACCCGTTCTGCCGAATTTACAATTCGGCAGTAGTGAGCATAAGCATTTAAAATGCGAGAAAAGGGTTATTCATTTTTTCGGATTACAAATCCTGATACTCAACACAGGCGAATTGCAAATTCGCCTGAACGGAGAGGACAGAATACGGTCAAATTTGTCCAAAACGAATAATATTCCACCAAAAGCGCTGATTTTCTCAGATTTTTGTTGTATCTTTGCCATGTTATTGATGATTTTGCTTGTCTTTATTTGCAGCACTAAGG
>JAEEGL012409421.1_pt1 | contig 23280 bp, 17 predicted proteins | sample 9134231 | NCBI WGS metagenome assembly JAEEGL01 (sample SAMN16246548, study PRJNA631951) | gut metagenome | biome: gut microbiome; feature: rumen; material: fiber-attached | host: Bos | place: Iran: Karaj | collected 2018-10
ATTTCGGCCCGCCCTTGAAGTCGGGGACCAGCCCTTCCATTCCCTTCTCGTTCCAAAGCTCTTGGACGTTGTATCCCGTCTTGGTCGTGAACCCGACGGCCGCGGACGCCTTCTCCACGGAATATCCGCTGTATCTCATGCGGACGAAAGTCACCCTCTGGAGCAGCCTCTCCGACTTCTTCAGGCTCCTGATGCTCTCGGACAGGCGGCGTTCCTCTTTCTGAAGGGACTCCAGAGGGACGTGCCTCACGATCTGCAGCTCAACTGGTCTTGCCATGAATAAGAATAATAGTAGTTATTGAAATATGTTAGGTAACTAACTATAACCAATGAGTAACTATTTTACGACCCATCATTTCTACATGCAAATTCTTCAGGTATTTCATCCCTGCAACAATACATTTCAATTAATCTTTTTCCGTCTTCTGTAATAACGTACGCATTATGGTTACTTGAAGACTCGCGGATCCATCCAAACTCAATCCAACGCTTAAGATATAAATTCCTAAACTGAACTTTTTGCTTGGCAAGTAATCTTTTCTGATCTTTCTTTAAACTGGATGTCCTCTCCACTGGGGTCCATAAGTTGTGCCTAATCAGGCAATCAACAATTTCCGTGTTTGTTCTGTTAATATTCTTTGAATACTCTCTAAGTGCATAAATCATCAATATGTCAGGTATTGTCGGTACAGGTTCCGAATAAAACACAATAATCTGCTTATTTTTTGATTCGACAACCTCGTCAGATATGTTTTGGCCTTTGATCGGAATAGTTTTCAATTCTTTTGCCAAGGTTTGTAGTAATTCACCAGCTGTTTCAGACGAAGCACTTACCCCAGTGCTTACGATTGTAACTTTCCTGTGCTTCCCTCTGTATGAATCGAGTGATGAATCCATCATAACCGCGACAACAGATCCCGATGAATACTCGGGCGTTGCCCCGGAAATGTTAACATATATTGAGTTGTTTTGATTTTCATTAATTAAAATGGAATAAACTTCTTTAACCACCGGATCTATCTTTACTGTATCACATAACACCTGCATTATTTCAATGCCTGGAATATTTTTTTTCAAAATGATTTCGATATTATCATAAATCCAGTCATAAATCGAACTCCGATTTTTATGTAAGGAATCCCTTCTTCTTTTGGGATCTTCGTAACATAAGAGGTAAATCCTGTCAATTTTGTTTTCAATAGCGGGTTTTGTAATTGCAAATATGTCTTTAGTGACACAGGATATCATTACATTCAAGGGTTTATTTCCATACATCTTATTACACAGCCAATAGATTAACAAACTTAATTAGGTTAATTATATTAATTAATTATATATAAATAATCGTATAATGATAATGTCAATTAAGTTTGAAACCATTCATGACCTAATGGGATCAAACTAAAACTAGGAGGTTGACAAATTGCCGACATTCAATCGGATTAGTGGAGACTACGACAGCGAAACTGACACTCTGTATAATGTACACAGTACATACAGCGAAAATGGCAGCATACACGAACAATACGGCAGCATGTCTTCCCAAGAATTTCTCGAAATGGGCATCGAGAATGGAATGACAGAAATCGAAGAGAAAAACTACGAAGACGGTAGCGATCACTTCACCATGCACTACTAAACATCTAGTGGGGATCAAATCCCCACATAAACCTCCCCAACTCCCGATTTATGGTACTATGCCTCCGCCGACGATGTCCGGTGTTGTCGATGGAACATGCCCTCATCCGGCAGCGGGAACCCGAATTGGCCGTAGATGTCCCTGCATTTCCGGGACCTCGTTTATCATCCGTCCGCCCCTGAGCTCCGTGGCCGTCAGAGACCTGAGCCTCTTGAATATCATCGGTATCCCGAGAGCCTTCATCTCCCCGTCCGTGGACCGGCGCATGAGCATGCGCACGTAAAGGCCCACGAACTGAACGAAGAGCAGCCTCTTGGCCGCATCCGGGCTGTGGACGTACCGGATGCCGCCGTCCATGTAGTCCTTCAGCGACCCGTATTCCTTCTTGTCCTCGTCCCGCTTCCTGCACAGCTCCAGAATCTCCTCAGGGCTGCAGCCCATGTTGGTCACGAAAACAACCTTGCCAAAGTTCCTCGTGGCGATAACGGTTATAGGGCCGCTCCGCCTGATCATATCATGGACACCACCAAGGTTATTCTAGCCACGATTGGCGCCGCGGCCATAATCGCGGCTTCCTGCTTCACCATCGGCCTGATGGTTTCGAACGACGAGCGCCCATCAGAGGATTGGGCCTCGGACGCCTCTTCCGACGGCCTCACATACAGCCAGATCCAGTCGAAGCTGAATCGCTATGCCGACATCCTCAACTCTAAGGACGCATCCATAATTATCTCAGGCGATGTGTGGTCCCGGTATTCCGGAAGCTCCTGGATTACGGATACGAGCGGGAACACGATAAAGCCGATAGCAGGTTCGGCGAAGGTCGTCGATGGGGACCTCGCCATCACGACTACCCTGAGATCCAACATAACGAACGGTACGTATTCCACCAGCGATTACGAGCTCATCATCCCGTACCATTCGATAGTCGCGATAAAAATCGGTTCGGCGTGACTTGTCCGCATCTGGAAACCGGATGCCTCAGGCTCCTCCCTTGTGCGCCGATTATTTCATGCCGCCATACGATTCCGCTACGATTAAAATCCCCACCCCGCATACGTGGTTATGGCCCTCATATCCCTCAAATGCCCCAACTGCGCCGGCGACATAGAGCTGGACGACTCCCGCAAGTTCGGGTTCTGCATGTACTGCGGATCCAAGGTCATGATAGCCAGGGACGTCAACAACATAAGCGTCGAGATGTCGGTCAAGGACCAGAGGGCCAGCCTCAAGCCCCTCGCGACGGCGTTCTGCCAGAGGGGGGAGTTCTCAAAAGCCGAGGAGATAACGAAAAAACTCATAGCCGCCAACGCCGCGGACGCCGACATCTGGCGCATCGACGGGGCCTGCGAGCTTCTGAAAAGTGATTACCCCTTTGCAAACCCTTCCGGCCAGGCAATTCGCTCGCTCGAATACAGCTGCCTTCTCTCCGGCATCGACTACGGAAAAGAATTCATTGAGAGTATTTCGATAGATCTTTTCCTTCCTCTGGCTAAAAAAGGGGACGTCTAGTCGATGTACAAACTTTCCTATTTGTATTCCAACAGTGACATTTTCCGCTCCGAGAGAGAATCATTGGAATGGCTAGAAAAAGCTAGGAAAATCAGAGGATGCACACAACCGCTGAGTGCCTTTGTCAAAGGATTCAAAACGTACGAAATACTGCCCGGGTCCAATAGCATCGATAATGAGATGTTCAGTTATTGCAGAAAACTGGAATCGATTAGAATACCGCCGTCGGTCACTTATATCGGCAATGGCGCATTCAGATATTGCACATCCTTGGCCTCCGTAGAATTGCCGTCCTCAGTAACTTCAATCGGCGATAGCACATTCTACAAATGCGATTCCTTGGCCTCCGTTTCGATACCGCCGTCGGTCACCTCGATCGGCGGAAGTGCCTTCTATGGATGCAGGTCCCTGGCCTCCGTTTCGATACCGCCGTCGGTCACCTCGATCGGCGGAAGTGCCTTCTATGGATGCAGGTCCCTGGCCTCTGTCTCGATACCGCCTGCGGTCACGTCCATCAATAATTACACATTCTGCGCTTGCAGTTCCCTGACCTCCGTTTCGATACCGCCTGCGGTCACGTCCATAGGAGATCATGCCTTCTCCAACTGCAGCTCTCTGTCTTCGGTGTCCATACCGTCTTCGGTCAGATCCATCGGCAATGGCACATTCCACAATTGCACCTCCCTAGCATCGGTGTCGATTCCGGCTTCATTGGTTTCCATCGGAGAAGATGCATTCCCTGCTGGATGCAGAATAAGCGGTTCCATAAAAACTGTTCCGGAATCGAATGGCCAGGCGACAAGAAAAAAAGGTTTCGGCAGGATCTTTGGATTCAGGCACTGACTAGCCCTTTGCTCAACTATGGTATCTTACCTGAATAATTACAACCTAAATCTGCGGTTTGCAAGGTACGTTTGACCAGGGCGACCTTGCCAAATCCGGGAGCCTTCAGGCCCAACATCCTTGTGGATCTTCTTGTTCTTGGACACCGCCACCAGCCAATCGGTAAAATCGTCAACGACAATGATAAACTCAGGATTCAACACAGTCTTAGAAAAGCGTGGGAATCTTATGCTTAAGAGTTGTTATTTATCAGTTCCCAATCCAGTCAATCGGATCTCCGGAAAAACAAACACATCATCCATGCGATGACTTGGGGCCAACATTCATCACAGACGGCATCCGATGAGCCTTGATCCGTTAAAGAACTCGCTTTCGAACCTCTGGCCAGATGCGCCAACAATAATTAAATGCAGCCGAGTCGAGGCGCCCGTTGAGGAGGCCTTTTCTCGGCTGCGGAAACGGTTTAGTACCGGCGGCGTCTCGTCGCCGGCGCCTCGGCGGCCTTCGGTTTAACTAGTGGTAGTTCTGATATCCCATTTCTTCGACAGCTCCCCATAGTCGGCCACATATAATGCATAGGGGCTGCCTTTTCCCGTGCTATGCTTGCCGCTCTCGTAAGTGCCGACATTCAATGTAGGATTCCCTCCGCAGCCGCTTATCGTCGCGCTGGAAGCCATCGCTCCGGCGATCGAGCCGGCATACCCCATTCCGTTCGTCGCACCTCCTCCATGGCACCTCGCGGTGGACTTGTAGTCCCCCCAGGCGTTGCAGTTGGTGATTTTGGCTTTATGGATAGCCGCGCCGGCGATGCCGCCGCAGTATGCGGCGCCCCCTCCGGCGCGCAAGGTCACATCCGCAGAGCATCCGGTGATCACGGTGTTGTTCTCGGCTAATCCGACGATACCGCCGACGAGCTCGCTCCCCTGATCGTATTTGGTCGCATCACCGCAGGTGATGCTTCCGTACACGTGGCAGTTAGTTATCTTAGTATTATCGTAAGAGTTTCCGACGAGGATCCCGACGCGGATCTGCCTCTCATCCTCATTGCTGAGCGTGATCACGGCAGCGGAAATGACGAGGTCCCTGATCTCCGCGTCGCCGCGGGTGGCGGAGAAGAGCCCGCACCTGCCGATGCCGTCGTCGAAAACGCTCCCAGAGGTGCCGGAATAATTTAGGCCGCTTATCGTATGCCCGTTGCCGTAGAGCTTCCCTGAGAACTCCTTAGGATTATAACCGGAAAGGCGGATGTCTTTCTGAAGCCTGTAAGTAGCTTCGGCGTAGGTCATATGGTTCATATTGCCGGCTGTGTTGATTGGAAGGTCGATACTGCCGGAGACGGTTCCTACATACGGGTTCGACATGCATTTGTTCCAATTCCCGTATACTAATGCGAGAACCAATGTTTGATCGGCACATTCGTCTTTTGAGTACAGTCTATGCCACAAGACATTAAAATAACAATACTTGCAGTTCGAAGTGCTGCTGCCGTATTTCTCTCCGCTCCCGGCGAGCACAAGATCCTTCCCGGCACCGACGAGGAACCCGTGATTCGCGGATGCTCCCAGGCGGATGCCGTCCACGGAGCAATCCTCCAGCCTCAGGCCGATCGCGTGTCCCGCGATGCCCCCGGCCTCGGTACCCACGCCGAAACTGGATCCGTCCGCGTGCGCGTAGGAGCAGCCGGACACGGTGGCGCCTTTGTTTTTGCCTCCGTCTATCCATCCGGCTATTCCGCCGAAATAGCCGACGGAGGATATCGCTGTCTCAGTCACCGAACAATTGTCTATTGAGCCGAAGCCCAGGCTGCCGGCGATGCCTCCCGCACAATAGCCCGATAACTTGCATCCAGTAATAGTGCAATAGGATATTATGGAATAATTCTCTGCTGATCCCACTATTCCACCAATTCTCACAAGTCCTTCTGTAGTTCCAGACTCACATATTACTGTACAATTTTTGGCACAGCAACTGTATATGTTAGTTTTGTCATAAGTGTCACCTGCTATTACGCCTATTCTTACTGTTTGATCTTTATTTGTCACGGTAATCTCGGCACCCGATACTGTTAGATTACTGATGTATGCCCCATATGTGGATGAGAACAAACCATACCTCACAACTCCGTCGCTTCCAGGACTGACACTTCCATTGCAATACAATCCAGTAATTGTATGACCGTTGCCATCTAGAATTCCGCTAAAAGCACTGATCGGAACCCATTGACCAGTAAGGTTGATGTCATCGAGGAGTATGTATTTTCCTGATGAGTTGCTACTTATTGCTATCAGCCCAGCTTCGTCATTGATCGCTGTATATCCGTCAGGAATGTCACCGTTCAGAACTTCCCAGTAGGCATATAGTGTCAAATCTGAGATTATCGTAGTTCCAAGATCGAACGGGCTCCCGCCGGCCGCATCGATATACCATCCGGCAAAAGAGAATCCGGGGTTTGTGGGAATCCCTGGGTCTTCCGCACAACTTCCTTTTTCGACGGCCCGGACGACCGCCGATCTGCCGTCGAACGACCCACCGTTGGCGTCGAAGGTCACAAACCTGACGTTCCTGTTGATGTCCGCGAGAATGGATTCGATTTCCTCCCCGGTCATCCCGAACCAGACCTTCGTCCTGTCGTTGTCTCCGATCATATCAGAAGGATCTGCCACTACATCCGACAGGTTCTCAAGCGCCATCACGGGGGTCGCCGTGAATTTGAGGAACCTGTCCGACGGGGCGATGAGGTAGATGTATTCGATGCCGTCGAGGACGTAGCCCTTTTCCTTGTCGAAATAGACGTCCAGGCTGACGAACACGTATATAGTGCAGGTCGCGACCTCCGTCGCGTAGGTATCAGCCCTGACCACGTAGGAATGGGTGTCGGTCCTAGAGCTCATCTTAGATATCGCGGAGGACAGCTCTGACGCATACGTAGAAGATGACTGCACGGTCTCGTTAGATTCTACTCCCGTCTTCAGAGCATCCCTTATCCCGAGGGAATCCTTCACCCCGGCCGAAGCCTCATTCCCAAGGAACGACGCCTTGGCGCTTGCCTCGACCGTCAGTTCATTAGATATCTCCAGCGTGTTCTCGACGGAGACTCCGACGCTGAAGGTCTTGCTGACCATGTCCGAAGTGGTGGCGGATATTTTGTAGTCCCTGGTCTCGGAATTCTCGAGAGAATACGTCCAATCGTGAGTCTTGTTAGAACCTCCGTACCTCTGGAGGATCTCGTACACGATGTTGTCTATCGTCCCCACATGGTAGACCAGATGCCCGTCCTTCGCGGAATACCCGGGCATCGGATCGAAATTGCCCTCGGGCTTGCTTACGGTGAACCCGTAGTCAAAGACCGGGGACCAAGATGCGTACAGAGTCATATTCTTCGTGACCGGCCAGTCAATGTTCCATTCATATCCAGGCGTACAATTAGGGTCCGTGTACCATCCGGCGAATTCGTAGCACTCCTTGCTGTATTCCGCCGGGACCGACACGGCACTCCCCTGCGGGACCGTCCTTACCCTGTCCCCGTTCGCGGCGGCTTGCTCGTCGAGATAGTCGGTGAGATAGTTGAATGTCACGGACACCATCCTGACCCAGTGCGCGTAAAGCGTATGGGGCGAGGCGTTCGAGACGATGGTGTCCTGCTCCACCAACTCGCCGCCTTCCCTCTCCGTGTACCACCCGGCGAACGAGTAGTCGGCGCGGGACGCGTCGTCCGGGAGCCCGGAATAGGTGTCGCCGAACTCGAAGATGACGGAGCTGGTGCCCACCCTGCCCCCGTTGGGATGGAATGTCACCTTCACCGTTTTGGGGGTCCAGTGCGCGTAGGCGGTCCTGTCCCCTGCCATGGGAGCACCGAAATCGAACTTCGTGCCCCCTTCGCGCTTCGTGAACCATCCGAGGAAGGAATACCCGTACCTCTCCGGGTCCGTCTCTGGCTCTTGGGCAGGCTCACCCTTTTCCACGGCCTGATCGGGCACGGCGGACCCGCCGTTGGAATCGAATCTCAACGTACAAATCTTGGTCGATTGTTTGAATATGGCGGACACGGTCATGTCCCCGCTTACGGATTCGGAGGGGACCCTCCATTCGGAGAATTCATAGTCGGAATTTGCCGTGGCCACAGATTGTTTCCCGCCCGCGGTCAGAACGTTCCCTTCCGCGTATATCGCCGTCCCGTATCCCGCCTCGAAGGACGGCACGGAGACGGTCCCACCTTCTCCGGGCTGCGTCACCACGGTCACCGTATATGTTCTGGGGAATTTATCGAACGAAGCGGTATAAACCGCATCCCCCGTGACCTTCGATACTTCCGGCTCCCATCCTCTGAACCCGTAGGAATACTGCCCGTCGGATTCCTTGGCAGGCTCCCCGATGGACGGCAGAGCGCCCCATTCGAGATACTCTTTCGCAATGACGCTTCCGTCCTCGTTCAGCCAAGTGACCTCGTACTGGTTGGCCTCCCTGTAGAACACCGCCGTCACGGCCATATCCCCTCCGACGACCGAGCAGGGGACGTCCCATCCGGTGAATATATATTTGTATTGGGGCGTGTCTGCCGAAGAGTAGGCCCTCACGGTCGACGATCCGATCGTTAGCGCGTTCTCTTCCAATGTTATGGAAGCTCCGGCTTCCGCGCTTACGCGCGACACGGAAACATATCCGTAGCCTTCCTCCCGGACCAGGATCGTGATCTCGTACGTCTCGTGGTCGACCTTCTCCGCCAGGATCCCGGACGAACCGGCGAACGCCTTCCCTGCCAGGTTCTCGGCGCATGCCTCCATGGCTTCGCCCGAGGCGCCGGCGAACGTCAGCTTCCAGAACGCGTTCTCCCATACCTTCCCCAGGGATTCGGGGAACGATATGCGGCTGAGCCCTGTGCAGTTCCCGAACGCGTAATCGCCTACCGAGGACGCGCGGACGTCCGCCTCGGCGAGGTTCGCGCAGTTGGCGAACGCTTTGAACCCGATGTCCAGGGCAGATTCGGAACCGACCGACCTCAGGGATTCGCATCCGTAGAACGCGTATGCGCTGACCGAAACCACCTGGTACGTCTTCCCGCCGTAGGCGACCGATGCCGGGATGACGATGTCCTCGGGCGCGCCGGCATACCCTCTCACAGAAACGCTTCCTTCGGATACGACTCCATAGACAAGCCCTCCGGAAGCGAATTCCGCGGGTACTGCGGCCAGGACGCCGCCCGCGCCCTCGAAGACGCGCCCGAGCAGATCTTCGGCGGAAGCCGCAGGCATTCCCGCAGAATCTTTCAGAGATAATTTGTAGAACGCGTTCTTCCCCACGGAACACAGGGATTCGGGGAACGATACATGGGCCAGGCCCGTGCAGTTCGCGAAGGCATAGTCGCCTATGGCCGATGAGGGGATGTCCGCAGATTTCAGATTGGCGCAGTTCGCGAACGCTTTGAACCCGATTTCTTTGACATCTCCGAAGTCTACGGATTTGAGGGACTGGCAGCCGTAGAACGCCTTGTCGCCGATGGAGACCACGGAATAATGCTTCCCGCCGTATTCCACGGAGATCGGGATTGTTATGGAGACGGGATTCCCGGTAAAGCCGACGACCGAAGCGGTCCCGTCGGTACAAGCAGAATATCTGAGGCCCCCGGAAACGAATTCCGCGCTCGTCGATTTCTGCTCCGAAAGGATCCCCGGGGAGCCGGCGAAGACCTTCCCTCCGAGTTCGTCTGCGGATGCCGGTAGGCGGTTCCCGGACGCGTCCGAGAGCGAGACCTTGTAGAACGAATTGGCGCTCACCGACGACAGCGAATCGGAGAAGGACAGCCTGCAGAGGCCCGCGCAGTTGGCGAAGGCGTAGCCCCCTATCTCGGATGCGGACACGTTCGCAGAGACCAGGTTAGCGCAGTTGGCGAAGGCCTTCATCCCTACGCTCTGGACGGACGCGATTTCAACGGTTCTCAAAGATGAGCATCCGTAGAACGCATACGCGCCCACGGATTCCACGGCATATATGACTCCCCCAAGCCTGACGAAGGCCGGGATTGCCACGTCGACAAGGCTTCCGAGGTATCCTGTGACCGATGCCTTCCCTTCGGGCGAAACGGAATAGATCAGACCCTTGGATATGAATTCGGAGCCGCCGAGGCCGTATTCGGTGAGCTCTCCGGAGGTTCTAGAGAATGCTTTGCCGCCCAGGGCCTCAGCAGAAACTGCCATGCGGCCCCCGTTCACATCATAGAGAGGCACGCCGTATAAGGCGCTCTTGCTGACTAGATCCATGCCGTCGGCGAAAGAAACGTAGGAAAGCCCGGTGCAGTTGGCGAAGGCATAGTCGTAGACCCTGGAGGAGGGGATGTCGATGGACCTGAGGCTCTTGCAGTTGGCGAAGGCCTTCAACCCGATCTCCCAGACGCTCCCGAGGTCCACCGATTCCAGGGATTCGCACCCGTAGAAAGCCTGCGCCCAGACCGAGACGACGCGGTACGTCCTGCCTCCGTTCTGCACGGAATCGGGTATGGCAACGTCCACGGGGAACCCCACGTAGCCGGTGACCGAGGCCTCCATCGACGATACGGCGGAATACTTCAGGCCGCCGGAAACGAACTCGTCCGAGACGGCGGCCAGGGTCCCGTCGGACCCCTCGAAGGTCTGGCCCCTTAGGTCGCTGGCCGAAGTCAAGCGCGCTCCGTCGGCGCCCAGCAGCGCGATATTGTAGAATGAATTCTTCCCGACGGAAGCCAGGGATTTGGAGAACGACAGATGGGTCAGGCCGGTGCAGTTGGCGAAGGCGTAGTCGTCGATGTCCGACGCGCGGATATCCAAAGAAGATATCCCCGCGCAGTTGGCGAAGGATTTGAAGCCTATGCTTCCGACGCCGCCGAGATCCACGGACTCCAGCGAAGAGCACCCGTAGAAGGCCCGCGCGGCCACCGACACCACCTGGTATTCGGCCCCGGAGCGGGAGACGCTGGAGGGGATGGCGATGCTGGCTGGCTCCCCGACGTAGCCGACGACGGAGACGCCCGACGGCGACACGACGGAATACCTCAGCCCGCCGGAAACGAACTCCGACGTCCCGCTGCGCAGGATGCCGTCGGAGCCGTCGAAGCTCTGCCCCTTCAGCGCCGCGGCGGAGGTCACGCGCTTCCCCGCGGGATCCTGCAGGGTCACCTTGTAGAACGCGTTCTTCCCGATGTACCAGAGCGAGTCCGAGAACGACACGTGGTACAGGCCCGTGCAGTAGGCGAAGGCGTAGTCGGCGATCTTCGAGGCCGGGATGTCGGCCGAGCCTATTCCCCCGCAGTATGCGAAGGATTTGAGGCCTATCCTTTCCACGGAGCCGAAATCGACGGTCTTCAGGCCCTTGCAGCCGTAGAACGCATAGGAATTTATGACCGAAAGATTCTCGGAAGTTCCCAGCGACAGGTCGGTGAGGCTTACGCAGTTGCAGAAGGCGTAGATCCCGATGGACTCCAAAGAATCGCCTATATCAAGCGACCTGAGGTTTGTGCAGTGGGCGAAGGCCTTCATGCCCACTTCGGACACTGAGCCAAGGTCGGCGGAGACCAGGGCCCTGCAGCCGTAGAAGGCCTTGGGCCCGATGCCGGTCACCTTCACGGCCATCCCCTGGAACTCGACTTCCTCCGGGACCACCAGATCCGTCGGATTGCCACCGTATGCGACGGACGCCTCCAGCGGATCGACGGAAGTTACCGCGTACCTCATCCCGCCGTCGGAGAACGCATCCCCGACGCGCGGGGAGGCGTCGGACGTATCCGCCAGCGCCAGAGCGCCCCCCACGACGGCCAGCAGCGCCGCCAGCAGCAGATATCCGTATTTGTTCACAATACCGGGCCTCCTTCGCGGAAGCGCGATCTGAATCCGAATGCCTCTGCCCGCCGTTTCCACCTTTCAGGATGGCAGCGGATGGAGGCAGCACATCTGAGCATCATATGAACGCCTCATTCATCAAGCGCCAAAAAGCCGCTATGATGACCTGACTGCATTTTCCACTTATATAATGCCCGACAATTGTTTCATAAACTTCCCTTGCCAGATCTCGCCAAAGCCGGCTGAAATACGCGCGGTCACGCTCGCCCCCCAGGATTCCATTAATCGGAAGAGAATCATCTATCAGGGATCAAAAAGCATGAAGTCGAGCGTGGACCGGCTGCTGCCAGTCAGCCCCCATATTGGAACCGCATGTGATTTTTCATATCATGCGGCTCATGCCATGATGGCCCGTCACTTAAATGGTCAAACATAGAGAAGGATTTGTCCCCGCATCAGCGCTCGTTCTTTCTGAACTTCTCTCGACAAAAATCGTTGCCCAAAGCCAAAAACACTTCAGAAGTTATGGCATTCACTGTGTGGGCGCGTGCTAGCGGAGTGACATGCGCCCTGAGGCACGACCGAAGGCAGACGACCGCCAGCGGATCCGAGGTGAGAAAAAGTATAAGGCGCCGACCGCCAACACACAGGCCCTGTCCAGCCCGCATACCTGCGCAAAGCATTCCGATGCGTGACCTATTTCAATCACTTTACGAAAGGTTTGCCGTCTTCGATGCAATCCACGAAGGAATAATTATTCAACTTCGACTTATCAGTAAATGTGCAGTTCATGAACGTGCAATCTTTGAAGGACGCAGACCCGGCCGACCCTTCAAAGACCACCCCTATAAAGGTCATGCCAGTGGCGGTGACGTTTCCCACCTTGCAATCGCGGAAATGGCACGAATCCACGATGGAGTTTCTGATATGCAGATTCGTGATGAGACAATCTACAAAATCGCAATTCTCTAGGTCACCATCGTCAATCTTGTTGGATGCAAACCTGCAATTAACAAAATAGCCCTTCACTGTGACAGAATTGGCCACGTCTATCTTTTCGAAACGCGTGCCCTCGAAATCGGTGTTGAAAAAGGACGATCCGAAGAAACTACAATCGCGAAAATCGATACTCCTCATGTTGCACCCGTCGATCTTGGAGTCCCAGATTCTGACGCGGTTGTATTGTGAACCCTCCATGTCGCATATCCTGTCTTTGCAAAATGATATTCCCCTGCTAACTTCGAATGCGCGCCCGGCATCCATGTAGCAGGGGGCATATACAAGTTTGCTGTCTAAATCTAGAGGAGTCAGGCACAGGGTCAATTCATTGTCGCCACATTTTATCTCCACACTGTATGACGGATTGAACTCCCAATTCGGTTCTATGTTGAATTTGGAACATCTGAACTCTGAAACAGATTGTTCCTACTCGCCCCGGTCCGAAAATATCACGGCCTCCACCATCTTCTGGGTATCGAAGACAAGGATTTCTCTATCGCCATCCATGCGCACTATTTTGAGTCTCGCCATTTTTTCTATGACTTTTTCTGTCCCCATCCTGATTCTGATCCTTATTTTTTTGTCGTATGGCCTTCCGATATAACACTCCTGGAAGACGACGTCTTCGACGGTGGAATCATCGAAGGGGCAGCCTATCAATTCCCCCGCTATCATGGTGACGTTGTCCGCTTTTATCCCCAGCAAGCACGTTCCGTCGAGCTTGGGAGACCTGAGAACGCTGTTCGAGAGGATACAGTTTTCCAGGCAGGCGCGCTCATCCAAACTCACGTTCCCGAAAACTGCTCCCGAGAGGTCGGAACCCGTCAGCAGCACGCTATCGGCTTCCACGCCAATCCACCTCGTTCTGGCCAAGATAGCGTATGACATGTCGGAATAGGACAACCGGCAATGGTTGAACACCACATTCGAGAGATCGGAGCAGTAAAAGGACGAGCCCCTGAGGTCCATTCCAGACAGGTCCATACCCGTGAGTGACTTCCCCATCAGGAGTTTCTTCAGAAGGGCGGTGCATTTCAAGTCCTCGATGACGTCATTGCCCGATCTTTGACCCGAAACGTGCCCATATTGCCCCATGGTCTCCAACAGCTCATACTCTTTCGAATTGTTCAGATATCCGCTTATTATCTCCGAACGTCTAATATTAACGACGTCCTTCAAAATGCTGTACTCATAGGCCCATCTGTCTTCGTTCACGGAAAAGCCAGGGGTCTCGGACACATGAATATATGTATTTGAGTTTATTATTATTTTATAGCTTCTTATATTGTTTTCCTGTTTTTTATCAGATGTTATAGGCTGTAGATTATATAACTCATTATTAACATAGAGGGTTCCTTCGATTACTTCAACTTTAATCTCTGCACCCATTCTTACGGTCAGGAGAGCGTTTTTACAATCGGCATACTCCGACAGGGTAGCATGAGCGTACTTGGCCACGGTAAATAGAACTATCGCTTCTGCGCCGTATTCATTGTTCGGCCTCGATACAGGGTTGATATTGAGTTTTCCGAGTTTCTCAGAAATATAATCCTCAGTATCTTTTAGAGTTTTTCCTAGGGATTCAGCTATGTCCTGGCACTCCCTATCAGAAGAGGAGGCTATCCTTTCAACGACCCTCTTCATGGGCGGGACTACGCTCAGGAAATCGCCGCTGGCGGGCATCATCGAGCCGCTGGTCACGGCGATTTCCTTAATTAAGTTCTTAAATTCCTTCTCTTGTATGGTGTCTCTGGTCTTGCCCCCTTCACCACCACTTCCCTTGGCGTAGGTTATAGTTTCGAGTTCCTTGTTGGCCATGCAGCTGATCATTTCGCCGGATTGAATGATGCTCAGCAGTACTAAGAGATTGCACACCAGTATGGAGATAGACCCGCCCGAGACGATTTCGTATGCGATGCGCATATCGCTGTAATGGTCGAAAGATATTAGGGGTGAGAACAGAAGGACGCTTCCGATGACTATGATGATGGAAAATGAGGTAATCTTCGACAGCGTCGACCTGACTAAGGACTCATAACTCTTGGTTATTTTGGAGTTGTAACTGTTAAGGCTCCTCAGCGATCTGTTTGTCTCGTACATGAAGATGTACGCGGTGATGGACGTCGCTATCACGGACAGCAAAATCCCCCAGGTAAAATCGACGATATCATCGCCATGACTGAAAGGGAATTTCGTGAACGAGACAATGAGCGCTTCGACAGAGAAAAACAAGAGGGTGAGCGCAACTAGCGTGACGATCGGATGACCGAGTATCAAGCAGATGAAGCGGTACATGCGGGGTATGTCGCTAGCCATGTTCACCGGTCCCCCTAGACTGAAGACTCCAACAGCAATAACAGAATAGCAACGATATCTGCCCCCTAGCCCGCAATAACTGCGTGGCGACCGATAAGTCATATGCGTCTCTTCCCTATCAACCTTGCTAAGCGCGGCTAATTAACGGCCGCGAAATGACAATGCCGTGAACCATGGCAGCGATTGGTGGACGAGCGAGCTAAACTGGGCAACTGTGCCACTATTGCAAAGCCAAAAAGGAAGACCAGAACCTGGCAGGTTCATCCTGGCACTCGAAAGACTGCAGCTCTTGATTGAACTGCTGGGTCTGCTCTTCTTAGGAGCGGTCCCCAAACGATTTCGTTAAAAATGGTCTCTTGCTTCGTTTGAAGCGAAACAAACCAAAAGAGGCAAGAGACTATGAACTACATTGGAATCGATGTACATAAACAGATTCGCACCGCAGTCGTTCTGGACGACAACGAGAAGGTCATCAACCAGATCGTGGATTTCGAGACAAGCGACGAGGGGCTAAAATGCGTCTCCGAGCGCTACGCGCCCGGCGACACCAGAATTACTATCGAGAACCTCACGACGGCTCATAGGGTGTATCACTGGTTCAAGGATAGGGGGTACGAGATAGGGGGCCTCCATACCGGGCACGGATGCATAACCGAGATATCCAAGACGGACTTCAAGACCGACTTGGAGGACGCCTTCAAGCTTGCGAGGGTATGCAAGGACCATTTCACCGGACGCAGGTCGTATGCGCTGGCGCATTTCTCCGACATCGAAGATATGAAGGCCAAATCCCTCTGCAGGGTCCTCAACGACTGCTACGAGGAGAGGGACAAGCTCAACCTCAGGATCCAGAGCTACATGGACGAGTTCGGGATCAGGCTCCCGGGGAGGCTGAAGAGCGTGTCGTCGAAGTCCGCGACGGACTACCTCCTCGGGCTGGGGCATCCGGCGCTGAGCATAATGGTGGGCAGGATGCAATCCTGCCTGAAGGACATCGAGCAGGCGAAGGAGGACCTCGAAGTTCTCTTCAAGGACAACGAGGACGTCCGGAACCTGATGTCCATCAAGGGGATAAGCGTCCAGACCGTCGCCACGATATACACGGCCATAGACGGGATGGAGAGGTTCGAAACGCCCTAGAAGCTGGTGTCGTACTTCGGACTGAAGATAACCAGGCACAAGTCTGGCGGCGAGCACGACGAGCACGGGCACATCAACAAGCGCGGGATCCGCTGGTCCGGAAATACATGGCCAACGTGGTGGTCAAGCATCCCACGTACTATCCGGACAGTGATTTGGCGAAGTTCTTCAAGCGGAAGAAGGAGGCCATGTCGCATTGGAAGGCTACATTTCCGCCCTGATCTCCGGGAACATGGACTACATCGAGCGAAACATTGATGAGTGGACATGTGCGAACGATTTTTTGGCACATCATCCGTCGATTGCGATGGCCACGCCCATAAATAACAGCGCCCCTTCATCCCCCACATGGATGCAAAGAAAGTATTTGCCGCCATAGGCCTGACTTCGATAATCGCTATCGCAGGCGTCTGCGTGGCCATGATGCCATCAGGAGGGGACCACCCGGAAATCCCCGGCTCCCCGTCGGAAGCTGATGCCAGCACAGATGGCCTCACAAAGAACGAGGTGCAGGCGAAGCTCCAGCATTACGCCGACTTGCTGAACACCGACGACGGGAAGACGCGTTATCTCGTTGTCTCCGGATCCGTCCATACATTCAACAACGAGTCCAGCGGCGTCGTGGGCGATTGCATGATCGGGGTCGCCCCCGGCTCAGCAAGCGTCGCTGATGGGGATCTCCTAATATCCGCATCGGAAACGTATACGAACTGGACTGGCAGCCGCCACATTTCATCAGTCTATGCCTGCGACTATGTGGTCCCATACCATGCTATAGTCGGCATAAAGATTGTCAAGACTTCTTCAAACTCGGTTTCCTGAAATGTCCCCTTCTCGATAGTATCCGATCTGAAAAAGCTCTAAAGCACAAACTAATGCGCTTGATGACTTTCCGATAATCAAGCGCCATATTCCTTTTTTAAAGAATGTCAGAAATCAATTAGCCTGACTAGCCCTTATAATCGATTTGCAACCTTTAGATATCCGCCCAAGACGATATGGCCAGCCTTTATCATGATTGACGGCGGGTTCCCCCGCCTGTCAGGTTTCACTCGAGCTCCTCGACTGTCTCCGCGTCGGGGGCGTTCCTCTGGATGGAGTCGATGCCGTTCAGGGCGCTCTTCTTCGCCTTGTAGCCCTCGCTGACGGCGATGATCTGCCCGTTGGCGGCCTTGAGCCTGAACCTGGTCTCCCCGGCCTTGTCGGTGTAGACCTCGTACTTGGGGTTCTTCTTCGCCTCGTATCCCTCGGCGGTCTGGTCCTCGATCTCCGCCGCGCAGTTCTTCTTCACCGACTCTATCCCGTTCCTGGCGCCGTCCAGGGCCTTGTAGGTCTCGGAGGTGCATATCACCTGGTTGTTGGCCGCGAGCAGGTTGAAGACGTACTGGCCGTTCTTGCTTTTCTTGATGACGAACTTTCCCATGTTTATCGGAGAAGAAACTACGGTGTCTGTATTTAAAGGGGGATGGCAGAAGGCCGCATCCCGGCCGGCCGGGGGGCGGGCCCCCTGAGTTGGACAACATGGGGAAATTCATCCGCGGAGGGGCCTACCCCGGGGCGCCCTAGCGTCGCCCGTATTTATGCCTGGCGGACGGCTGGGCGAGCCTATAGGGGCCCCGGGCCCTCCACCCACTTGCGGTCGGGCCTCCAGCCTCTGCCACACCCTTCTGTACAGCCCCCTAGCGGCGTCGATTATTCCGGAAGTCAACGCCTGCGCCTAGACCAGAAGGACTTTCTCTGCCTCTCTGGCTCGCCAGACGACGGAGTGGAAATGTCTTTATCTACACCGTCACTGGCCTTGGCGTCATCCTTCATCATCCTTTTCACCTCCCTGATGTTATCCTCCAATGACACTATGTCCGGGTGGCCCCTGGGCAGGACCTTCTTGTACACCGCCAAGGACCTGCGCATATATTCCAAGGCCTCGCCGTAATCTTTCAAAAAGAGGCAGTCGACGCCGATATTATTCAGAGATTCAGCCACTGCAAGATCCCCGTCGGGGTAGGCCATCTCGAATATCGTCAGAGCCATGGTGTCGGATTTCAAAGCCTTGTCATAATCGCCCAGATTTCTGTACTCGTTGCCGACGCTTAGATAAAGCTTCGCTGCCTGTAAAACACCCCCCGGCATTGACCCATTGCTCTCCTCCAGCGCCTTGGTCATGTACTTGACGGCGTTCTCATGATCCCCCAATTTCTTGTACTCAGTGCCGATGTTAGAATAGTTGGTGATTAGCAATGAGTGGCCTGCGGGCAGTTTCTCCTCTAAGATGAATTGTGCCCTAAGAAAATGATGAAGAGCCTTCTCGTGATCCCCGGACTTTGAATAAGAAATTCCGATATTATTCAGAACGGAGGCTATGTCGGGATGGTTAGCAGGCAGGCTGCCCTCCATAATTGACAGGGCGTTCGTAAAGCATTCCGAGGCTTTTTTATGGTCCCCAGCATCCGCATACTCTGCGCCCAGATTGCACATCGACGAAGCAATGTCGGGATGGTTAGCAGGCAGGTTCTTCCTACGATTCTCCAAGGCTCCATACAAATACTTGAGAGCTTTCTCATGATCGCCAAGATTCCCGTAAATGACACCTATTGTGTCCATTGTACTGGATATGAAAGGATTGCCCTCAGGAATGCACCCCATACTTTTATCAAGTGCCTTGAGTGAGTATTCAAGGGCCTTCTCATGGTCGCCGAGTTTCTCATATGTTACGCCGATGTTTCCCATTGCCATTACAATATTGGGGTGCCCTTCTGGGAGGACCTCTTCCATCATGCTGATAGCCATTTTATCGAACTCCGAAGCTTTTGAGTAGTCGCCCAATGCTTCGTATTCCCCGGCGACATTCATTAACATGTTTGCAATTTCTGGATGACTTTCATTATACACGTCCATAAGAATTCCAAGGCCCTCCAGCCCATAGTCAATGGCCTTCTCGTGCTCGCCCAGCGCACCGTAATTGATGCCAATGCTGTTCATAGACAAGGCGATATTTTTGCGGTTCTCAGGATCTTTCTTAAAGATTGCGAGTGCCCTGAGATGGTATTTCAGGGCCTCCTCGTGGTCCCCCTTCATATCGTACACGTTGCCCACGCTGCTTAGAGACTCGGCTATTGTCGGATGGCCTTCTGGAAGGGCGCTCTCTAGGATCTTCAGAGCCTCGAGCATGCAGGTCAGCGCCCTATCATAGTCGCCACGCATCAAGTATCCATTTCCGACCATGTTTAAGGCGTCTGGGAGCCCATATTGACAGTGATTCTTGGCGATGTCCATGCACCTGAGGGCTATTTCCATGGACTCCCCATAGAGCCCGAGTTCGAATAAGCTCACAGAGAACAGACGGCAGGCGTAGAACTCCGCATCAGGCGACCCTGAGCCGTCTAGAAAACTGGCGACGCTGGCCATGGCCCCAGCGTAAGGGAGCAGGTCGGCCGGCCTGGGGGAATCGGAGACCGCCTCGATAAGCCCAGAGAAAGAATCCAGGAACCTCCTGCATGGTTCCCCATCCGCGAACGAAGGGCGGCGCTCGGCACGGATGAAATCCGCCACCAGCGGGTGCATCTGTATGTCGATGCCGTCGTCGCGATACCTTTTGGCTAAGATGCCTTTTTTAGACAGCTCCGACACTACACCGTAGTCAATTCCGGATAGGTCGGCGAGTGCCTTCCTTTCCATACCCTCGGCCGGCAGTATTGACATCACCTCGAGGGCATCCCACTCCATCTCGGATAAATCGAAGCCCTCCATGAGTCTGCGGAAGTGCCCTTTTGTATCCGCTCCCCTGGTCCGCCCGTCCTTCGTCAGGTCCACCTCTTCGGTGAATCCGAACAATCCCGCGGCCAGTGCTCCCGGCTCTGGGCGAACCTCGTTGATTAGCCCGGCCATCATGGGTATCATCACCGTCAGACGGCCGACGCTGTCCAGAGCCTCCTCCAGCCCACGTCTGTTGGCATCGACCCAACCTCTCAGCTGTCCGTCAACGCTGCGCCTGAGCAGGTCGAAGGCTTCTCCCATGGGCAGCTCTCCAACGGTTACTGTCCTGTAAGGTATGTCCGTCGAGCGGGTGGTGACCAGCACCTTGCACCCCAAATCCCTAAGATCAGACACGTCCCCGTCCCATCCGCAGTTGTCGATGACCAGCAGAACCCCATCCTCTCCGGACAGCGCCTTGACTTTGGCCTCGAAGAGTTCGTCCTCGTCCTTGTAAGAGGACTCGTCGATACTGCGGAATCTCAGTCCGGAGGCTATCGTCCCCCTGATTGTTCCAGAGAAGTCCAACCAAGCGATCTTGGCCCCCGTGTCCCTCCTCTGCCTCGAAGCGTACTCACGACAGAGCTCGGACTTGCCGATGCCGCCGAAGCCGTTTACGAAAACGATATTTGTGCTCTCAAAGGCTTCGTCAATCTCTCTGATCTTGTCTTCCCTGCCGACGAAAGAAGATGTCACGGAAACAGAACTCTCAACTAAGTCGGATCCGGTTCCGCCGCTCAGCCTGTCCATGGCCGCCTGGATGCACTTGACCTGGATCCCGACCTCTTCCAACTTCGCCTTGGTGTCCTTGAGGTCCTCCATGAGCGCCTGCACCTCGAACTGGATGACGTCTTGATACCTCTCGTTACCCATCAGTTCCTTGAATCTTTCGTCACCCCAGAGCCTGGATCTTATGGCCTTTATGAGATTCTTCAAATCGTCTGCCACGGCTTCGAGGGTTCCCTCCCCGCAGGGGGGCTGTGTAACGAACTCGACATCCACCTTCGCGCTCCAATTCTTGATTATGGAGTAGGCGAAGCTTTTCCTTATCTTTTTGAAGTTCCTGAATCTCTCGTTGTTCTTGTCGAAAATAGCCCTGGTTTCCGAGCACAAGACGACGTTATTGGCCGCCGCAGCGGACTCTTCGAGTATGTATGCGGACAGCATCCGGTTTCCAACCATCTCGAGGCCGGCGTCCTTAACCTTCGCCATGACCTCCCCCTCGACATACCCTACTATCGTCTCTGCTACTAACCCGCCCAAAAGCGCAAACATAGGGTGTCAACAGATTACGGTTTCTTTTTTCTTGTGATTGATGTGACTCGCCGAAACGCTATTCCCGTTCCGGACGATAATAAACGCCCCCCCCCCAGGCACCATCGACTACCACAACAATATGTTAAACACAGATATAAGAGTGCAATCCGACTTCCCTGACCTTCCACAACGGCTCGGCCAAGGCCCTGCCCCGATGGGGAAGGAGGGCACCAATATTGTCAGGTCGGGAGCAGACTCCAGAGGATCGTCAGAGTCTAGGGCTTTTCGGCGACTGCCGGTCGCTTGTTTCCATTGACATCCCGCCCTCAGTCACATCGATCGGGGACCATGCTTTCGACTGCTGCAATTCCTTAGCTTCCGTCGACATCCCGGATTCCATCACATCCATCGGGGACCATGCGTTTAGCTGCTGCAAATCTCTATCGTCGGTGTCCATCCCGCCCTCGGTCACTTCGATAGGGAACTACGCGTTCTTCGGCTGCGATTCCTTGGCCTCCGCCTCGGTCCCGCCCACGGTCGCGTTCATCGGCGAGCATGCGTTCCCCGAAGGCTGCAATGTCGTTCGCCACGGGGGCCCTCGACTAAGGCTGACGAACCTCCCGGAGAGAGAAAGGGCCTGAGAAAGCTGTTCGGACTCAAACGCTGATACGATCCGCCTTTGTCCGGGGTATTCCGACGCGCATACGTTCCGCGCAGACGTGCGGATCCGCACATATGTGCGTTTTTGCACGGACATCCTTATTTCCGGGAGCCCTATGTTCACGGCCATGACCTTCGAGTTCCACAGGAACCATTATCGGTCGCCCCGCGGGCCCAGCGACGCCGCCGTGACCGTGAGGATACCGAGGTCGCTGAGCTACGACCTCACATCCCTGAGCCTTGCCTACGAGGAGCCGAAATGCTCCATCCTCCTCCGCATAATCGAGCAGTACGTGGACTCCCACCGTGACGACGTCGAGCTGGGGGAGTGGAGGCTGGCCCATTACCGCCCCGGCGGATGGGGGGATGAAGTCGGGGCACGGGAGGACGGAAAGGATGCGGGCGGAGCGGAAGACCGAGGGGGCAGGGCATATTACGGCTGAGGTCCGGCCGGCGGAAACGCACGGACAGATGCCCGGGGCCCGGAGGGCCCCGGAAGGTTTGGGATCAGACAACCGCAGTCAGTACCCTGCCCTGGCCGGCGAAGGACTTGCCCGCGAGGTTCCCGGGGGCGATCTTGATCTTGACGCCGCCCGCGTCCTTGAACGCATATCCGAAGAATGCCTTGGGGTCGGCATGCGAGAGGGCGAGAGAGAACGTGACTTCCTGGAGGTCGGTCCCGGTGAACGCGCCGTACCCGATGGATTCCGCATTGCTCAGGTCGGCGCATGTCAGGGAGCCGCACCCGAAGAAAGCGTGCTTCCCGACGGATACGACGTCCCCGAGGTCTATGAAGGCCAGCGACCCGCAGCAGCTGAACGCGCTCGTGCCCAGCTCGGCTTCGCCGCCGAAGTGAACCGATTCGAGCCCCCTGCAGCCGAAGAAGGCGTACGATCCGACGGATATGGGGCCGCCGAAGGAGACGGACCTCAGGCTCTGGAGGCCGCTGAAGGCCTTGAACCCAACGGAGGCCACCTCCCAGTCGAACCCCAGATAGCTTATGAACGCGGGGACGGAGATGTCGGTCGCGCCGTCTCCGGCCGGGCGGGCCGCCGCGACAGTCTTGGATTCGCCGTTTCCGGTGATCCTGTACTTCACGTCCCCGCTCACGATGGTTCCGCCGGCCTTCGGGACGTAGAGATCGAGATGGGCGGCGTCCGCGCCGGTGAACTTGTGGCCTGCCAGGGCGTCGTCGAGGGCCATCTCCGTCTCGCCGTCGAAGAATCTGCATCCGTAGAATGCGTAACCGCCGACTTCCGTGAATTCAGCGCCGAACACGACGTAGTTGAGGGCGGAGCATCCGGCGAAGGCGCTTTCGCCCACGGAGACTTCGCCGCCCGCGAACTTGAGGCATTCGAG
>JAEEGL014443400.1_pt1 | contig 23280 bp, 19 predicted proteins | sample 9134231 | NCBI WGS metagenome assembly JAEEGL01 (sample SAMN16246548, study PRJNA631951) | gut metagenome | biome: gut microbiome; feature: rumen; material: fiber-attached | host: Bos | place: Iran: Karaj | collected 2018-10
ACCGTGGTTGCCCTGATGCTGGTGGGCAAGATCTGAGGAGGGAATTCCAGAAGGAGGCAGGCGCTATGAGCATAAACATATCCGAGGTGATCTGGACGATCATCTGCTTCTTTGCGCTGCTGTTCGTCTTGAAGAAGCTCTTTTTCGGCCCCCTGATCCGCCACATGGACCAGCGCCAGAGCAAGGTCGACGCCGGCATGGAGGAGCTCCGCCGGGCTGACGAGGCCCGCGAGACCGCCCGCCGCACGGCGGAGGAGCGGTGGCAGGAGAAGAACGCCGCAGCCCGCCATATGCTGAACGAGGGCATGGCCCGGGACGACAAGGCCCGCGCCGAGGCCCTGGAGGAGACCCACCGCCGGGCGGTGGAGTCCCTGGAGGACGCGAAGAGGGAGACGGAGCGCGAGGAGGACCTGACCCGCGAGATCGTCTCCGGCCGCGGCGATGAGCTGGCCCGCGAACTGGCGGACCGCCTGCTCGGCGGCGGGGAAGAGGGGTGAACGGCACGGAATGAGCGGAATGGAAATACTGTATGCGCTGATCAATTTCGCGATCCTGGCCGGCGGCGTTGTCATCATCGGCCGGAAGCTGATCGGCGCGATGATGAAGGACCACCGGGAGCAGGTGGTCAAGGAGCTGCAGACCGCGGAGGAGGCCCACGATCAGACGAAGACCCTGGACGCCGAGCTGGAGGAGATCCACCGGCAGGAGGATCGCCGGGAGGAGGATCTCCTGGCGGCCACCCGGCGCCAGGTGGAGGAGAACACCCGCCAGTCGGAGGCCATGGGCCTGGAGGAGCGCCATACGGTGCAGTCCGCGGCCGCCGCCGAGGTGCGGGTGCTGCGCCGAGACACCTGGAGCAGGGTGCGCAATAACGCCGTGCGTCAGGTGCTTGAGCAGACGGCCGCCCTGCTGGGCGGCGAGTCCGCGGCTCCCGCCAGGGCCGCGCTGACGGAGCGGCAGCTGTCCCTTGTGGCGGAGGAGATCTATCCCACCGCCAACGACCTGCTGCGGGCGGGCCGGGGCGGCCGCCTTGAGATGACGGTCACCACCGCCGAGCCTCTGACCGCCGACCGGCTGGAACAGCTGGAGAAGGCGGTCCGGAGCCGGCTGCGGCTCCCCGGCGGCGGGGAACTGGCGGTCCGCAGCGAGACGGACGAGAGCGTCATCGGCGGCATCCGCCTGACGCTGGGGGACACCGTATACGACGGGACCCTGGCCGACCGTCTCCGCCGGATTGAGAGCCGGGAGGACAGGGAGCTGCCCCTGCGGGACCCCTGTGAGATGATCCGCAGCCAGCTGCTGGCGGACGACAAGATGTTTTCCGTGTATCAATGCGGCCGGGTGATCCGGGTGTCCGACGGCATCTGCCGGGTCTCCGGTCTGGCCGACGTGATGTCCGGCGAGATGCTGGCCTTTGACGGCGGCCTCCTGGGCATGGTCATGGACCTGGAGAGCGACAACGTGGGCGTGGTCCTGCTGGGCGACTATACCCGGGTGCAGGAGGGCGATATGGTCCGCCGCACCGAGCGGGTGATCGAGGTGCCCGTGGGCGAGGCGCTGCTGGGCCGGGTGGTGGATGCCCTGGGCCGTCCTCTGGACGACGCCGGCCCCATCACCGCCTGGGCGCGGCGGCCCATCGAGAGTCCCGCCCCCGGCGTGCCGGACCGGCAGGGGGTCAGCGTCCCGCTGCAGACCGGCATCAAGGCCATCGACGCCCTGGTGCCCATCGGCCGGGGTCAGCGTGAGCTGATTATCGGCGACCGGCAGACCGGCAAGACGGCCATCGCCCTGGACACCATCCTCAACCAGAAGGGCAAGGACGTGATCTGCGTCTACGTGGCCATCGGCCAGAAGGAATCCACCGTGGCCGGCGTGGTGCAGAAGCTGCGGGAGCACGGCGCCATGGAGTACACCACCGTGGTGTGCGTCCCGGCGTCTGATCCTGCGCCCATGCTGTACATCGCCCCCTATTCCGGCGCCTCCATCGGCGAGTATTTCATGTATCAGGGCCGCGACGTACTCATCGTCTACGACGACCTGAGCAAGCAGGCGGCGGCATACCGGGAGATCTCCCTGCTGCTGCAGCGGCCCCCCGGACGGGAGGCCTATCCCGGCGACGTGTTCTATCTGCACTCCCGTCTGCTGGAGCGCTCCGCCCGGCTCAGCGACGCCCTGGGCGGCGGCAGCATGACGGCTCTGCCCATCATTGAGACCCAGGCGGGGGACATCTCCGCCTATATCCCCACCAACGTCATCTCCATCACCGACGGCCAGATCTTCCTGGAGTCGGGTCTGTTCCACAACGGGATCCGCCCCGCCGTCAACGTGGGCCTGTCCGTATCCCGCGTGGGCGGCGCCGCCCAGATCGGCGCCATGAAGCAGGTGGCCGGCCGTCTGCGGATGGACCTGGCCCAGTACCGTGAGCTGGCGGCCTTCGCCCAGTTCGGCTCCGATCTGGACAAGTTCACCCGCGACGCCCTGATCCGGGGCGAGCGGATGACGGAGCTGCTCAAGCAGGAGCAGTACGCCCCCATGGACGCTGCGGACCAGGCGATGGTGATCTTCGCCGGCGGCGAGGGCTATGCCGACGACGTGGCCGTAGAGGAGATGGCCCGGTTCGAGAAGGAGCTGCTGGCGTACCTGCACGAAAACCTGCCCGGCGTCTTCACCGCCATCCACACCGGCAAAAAGCTGCCGGAGGAGAAGCTGAAGGAGCTGCGGGAGGCCATTGAAGCCTTCAAGCGGACGTTCTGACCGCTGACAGGCGGGAAGGAGGCGAGGAAAAACGGCGAATATGCGTGAGATCCGCACCCGGATCAAGAGCGTTCAGGGCACCCGGCAGATCACGAAGGCCATGAAGATGGTCTCCGCGGCGAAGCTGCGGCGCTCCCAGCGCAACGGGGAGAGCATGCGTCTCTTCTCCGACCGTTGCCGGGAGATCCTCGGCTCCCTTCTGACAGGCGAGAACGTGGACCATCCGCTGCTGACGCCCCGCCTGCCGGTGAAGAACGTCACCTATCTGCTCTTCATGGGCAACCGGGGCCTCTGCGGCAGCTACAACTCCGCCCTGGTGCAGTATATGCACGATCTGCTGGAGTCCTCCGACAAGATCCCCTACGTGATGGCCGTAGGCCGCTGGGGACATGACGCCCTGACCGAGGCCGGGGTCCCCGTGGCCGAGGAGTACGAGGACTTCGGGGACGTGCCCGTCATGGGGGAGACCGTAGCCCTGGCGGACAAGGTGAAGAAGCGCTACCTGTCCGGCGAGGCGGACGAGGTGTACCTGGTGTTCCAGCGCTACGTCAGCGCTCTGCAGCAGGCCCCGGACTGCGTCCGTCTCCTGCCCGCCACGCCGCCGCGCCGCCATGAGGCGGGTGAGCGTGAGTATATCTTCGAGCCGTCCCGGGAGGCGGTGCTGGACAGCGCCGTGCAGATGTACGTGAACTGCGAGGTGTTCTCCGCCCTGCAGGAGGCCCGCTCGGCGGAGCAGGCGGCCCGCCTGAGCGCCATGACCGCCGCCACGGACGCCACCGACGAGCTGATCGGGCGGCTGCGGCTGGAGCTGAACCGGGCCCGCCAGGCGGCCATCACCACCGAGATCTCCGAGATCGTCGGCGGCGCCAACGCGCTGAAGAACAAGGACGGCGAGTCCTCCCGATAAGGAGTAGAGTATGCAGCAAGGAATCGTAAAACGGGTTATCGGCGCCGTGGTGGACGTGGAGTTCCCCTCGGGCCGTCTGCCGGAGATCTATCACGCCGTGGAGGCCCGTCTGCCGGGCCGCCGGGTGGTGATGGAGGTGGTGCAGCAGCTGGGGGAGAATACCGTCCGCTGCGTGTCCCTGTTCTCCACGGACGGTCTCTACCGGGGCTGCGCCGCGGTGGATACCGGCTCCTCGGTGACCGTGCCGGTGGGCGAGGCCACCCTGGGCCGCATGTTCAACGTGGTGGGCGATCCCATCGACGGCAAGGGCCCCGTGGAGGCGGAGAAGCGTCTGCCCATCCACCGGGATCCGCCCTCCTTTACCGACGTGCTGCCCGCCACCGAGATCCTGGAGACGGGCATCAAGGTCATCGACCTGCTGGCGCCGTACGCCAAGGGCGGCAAGATCGGCCTGTTCGGCGGCGCCGGCGTGGGCAAGACGGTGCTGATCCAGGAGCTGATCCGCAACGTGGCCTATGAGCACGGCGGCTATTCCGTGTTCGCCGGCGTGGGCGAGCGCTCCCGGGAGGGCAACGACCTGTGGAACGAGATGACCGGCTCCGGCGTCATCAGCAAGACGGCCCTGGTGTTCGGCCAGATGAACGAGCCCCCCGGAGCCCGTCTGCGGGTTGCCCTTTCGGGCCTGACCATCGCGGAGAACTTCCGGGACGAGGGCGGCCGTGACGTGCTGCTGTTCATCGACAATATTTTCCGCTTTACCCAGGCCGGCAGCGAGGTGTCGGCCCTGCTGGGCCGCATGCCCTCCGCCGTGGGCTACCAGCCGACGCTGGCCTCGGAGATGGGTGCCCTCCAGGAGCGCATCACCTCCACCCAGAGCGGCTCCATCACGTCGGTGCAGGCGGTGTACGTGCCCGCCGACGACCTGACGGACCCGGCGCCCTCCACGGCCTTCGCCCACCTGGACGCCACCACCGTTCTGGAGCGCAGCATCGCCGAGCTGGGCATCTATCCGGCGGTGGACCCCCTCAGCTCTACCTCCCGGATCCTGGAGCCCCACGTGGTGGGCAAGCACCACTATGATATTGCCCGCACCGTCCAGCGTGTGCTGCAGAAGTACAAGGATCTCCAGGACATCATCGCCGTGCTGGGCATCGAGGAGCTGAACGCCGAGGACCGGGCCATCGTCAGCCGCGCCCGCCGGATCCAGCGCTTCCTGTCCCAGCCCTTCCACGTGGCGGAGAACTTCACCGGTCTGCCCGGCAAGTACGTGCCTCTGGAGGAGACCATTCGCGCCTTTGAGATCATCCTGGGCGGCGAGTGCGACGACATTCCCGAGCAGGCCTTCCTGATGTGCGGTACCATCGACGACGTGCTGGCCAAGCGGGACCGGATGTAAGGAGAGGCCTATGGAGGATCGGATCCATCTGCAGATCGCCACAGGGGGCGGCCCGGTGTTCGACGGTTACGTCAGCGCCGTGCAGCTGCCGGTGGAGGACGGCTATATGGGCGTCATGGCCAACCACGCGCCCATGCTCTGCGCCGTGGTGGAGGGCGTGGTGAAGTGCACCCGCGCCGACGGGCAGGTCCGGTTCGTGGCCATTACCCACGGCCTGGCCCACGTGGCGGACAACCGGCTGTCCGTGCTGGTAAACGCCGCCGAGCAGGCGGAGAACATCGACCTGGCCCGGGCCCAGGCGGCGGAGCGCCGCGCCCGTGAGTGGCTGAAGAAGCGGACCCCGGACACGGACGTTGTCCGCGCCGAGGCGGCTCTGCACCGCTCCCTGGCCCGCCAGATGGCCGTGCGCCTGATGAGAAGGAAATAACGGCGGCGCGCCCGATGAGAAGGGCATGAAAAGGGAATAAGGAGGGGCCGGACGCACCGCGTCCGGCCCCTTTTTGCCGCCTCCCACCTCCACCGCGCCCGCCCGCCGCCCTCCCACCGCCAGCCGAAGAGACAGGCGCCGCCGCGCCTGTCTTTTTCTCTTTCCATCCCGGAGGAAATGGGGTATAATGGGCACAGAATGAGAAGTGTACCCCTGCGATGTGAGAGGATTTCGGGACACCTGATCTGATAGGCTGTTCCGGAAAGGAGGTGCGGCGATGTTATCCATCTGGATCGGGCGGGCGGGCTCCGGCAAGTCCCGCCGGGTGCTGGAGTCCATTGCGGAGCGGCGGGCCCAGCGCCGCCAGGTGCTGCTGGTGCCGGAGCACGTGTCCCACGAGGCGGAGGTGGACCTGTGCCGCGCCTGCGGCCCCACCGCCTCCCGGGACGCCGAGGTCCTCAGCTTCCGCTCCCTGGCCGGCCGGGTGCTGGCCGAGTGCGGCGGCGCGGCGGATTTCACCCTGGACGGCGGCGGCAAGCTGCTGACCATGCGCCTGGTGCTCCAGGAGCTCCACAGCCGGCTACAGGTCTTCGGCCGCCCCTCCCGCCGTGCGGCCTTCCTGGAGCAGCTGACGGAACTGGCCGACGAGTTTTACGCCTTTGCGGTCACCCCGGAGCAGATCTGGGAGCAGGTGAAGGACGTGTCCGGCGACTCCGGCGACAAGCTGCGGGACCTGGCCCTGATCTACGCCGCCTACGACGGCAAGCTCCGCGCCGGCGGCATCGACCGCCGCTCCCGGGTCCAGAAGCTCCGGGACAAGATGGCGGAGTCCCGCTATCTGGACGGGGCGGACGTGTATTTCGACGGCTTCTCCTACTTCAACCGGACGGAGGAGGACGTGATCGAGACGATCCTCCGCCGGGCCGAGAGCGTCACCGTGACGCTGCTGGGGGAGAAGGGGAACGACGAGCTGTTCTATAACGCCGTCCGCCAGCGGGACCGGCTGGTGCGCATGGCGGCCCGCGCCGGCGTGCCCTGCCGGATCCTGTACCTGACGGAACGCCCCGCCGGCCCCCTGGGCCATCTGGAGCGGGGTCTCTTCGGCTCCGACGCCCCCTGGGAGGGCCCTGCCGACAATATCGAACTGTACGAGGCGTCCACCGCCTTCGCCGAGGTGGAGTACGTGGCCGCCCGGATCCGGGAGCTGACCTGCGGCGGCGGTTACCGCTGCCGGGACATCGGCGTCATGGCCCGGAACATGGACGTGTACGGCCCCATCCTGGAGAACGTGTTCCGCCGGGACGGCATCCCCGCCTATATCAGCCGCCGCAGCGACATCCTGGAAAAGCCGGTGCTGACCATGCTGCTGGGCGCCGTGGAGGCGGTGACCGGCGGCTTCGACTACGAGGACGTGTTCCGCTGTCTGAAGACCGGCATGGCCGGCGTCACGGCGGAGGAGTGCGACCTGCTGGAGAACTACGCCGTCACCTGGGAGATCCGGGGCAATATGTGGCTTCGGGACGTGGACTGGACCGCCAATCCCGACGGCTACGGCGTGGAGATGACGCCCGAGCACCGGGAGCGCCTGGCGGCGGTGAACGCCGTCCGCCGGAAGGTGCGCCAGCCGTTTTTGTATCTGAGCGACGGCCTGAAAGCCGAGAGCAGCGCGGAGGGTAAAGCGAAAGTGCTTTACGAGTTCGCCCTGCGCTCCGGCGTGCCGGAGGCCCTGGAGACCCGGTCCCGGGAGCTGCTGGAGAGCGGCCAGGTGCAGCTGGCGGAGGAGTACGCCCAGCTGTGGAGCATCTTCTGCGGCGTGCTGGACCAGTTCGTGGAGATCCTGGGCGGCAGCGAGGTGAGCGCCGAGGAGTTCGCCCGGCTGCTGCGGCTGGTGCTGGGGGAGTACAGCGTGGGTACCATCCCCGCCACGGTGGACCAGGTGAAGGTCAGCGACGTGACCCGCAACGACCGCCACCCGGTGAAGTGCCTGTTCCTGCTGGGCGCCAACGACCACGTGCTGCCCCAGGTGGACGGCGGCGCCGGCCTCCTGGACGACCGGGACCGGGCCCTGCTGCAGGAGCGGAAGATCCTCCTGTCCGACGCCACCTTCGACAAGCTGGACAACGAGCTGCAGAACATCTACGCCGCCCTGGCCCAGCCCACGGAGCGGCTGTGGGTCAGCTGGCCCGTCACGGACCAGACCGGTGCCGAGCTGCGCCCCTCCTTCGTGGTGGGCCGGATCGAAAAGCTCTTCCCGTCGCTGACGATCCGCCGGGAGAACGGCGCCTACCGGCGTGAGCTGCCGGCCACGGCCCTGGAGCTGGCGGGTGAGGAGCCCGGCGGCGCCCTGTGGCGGTATTTCGCCGCCGACGGGCGCCATGCCGCCGCCCTCTCCGCCATGGAGCGGGCCCGGTCCATGGGCCGTGGCAGGCTGTCGCCGGAGGCGGTCCGCACCCTGTACGGCCGCTCCATCCACATGTCCGCCTCCCGGATGGACCGTCTGCGCAGCTGCCACTTCAGCTATTTCATGCAGTACGGCCTCCGGGCCAGGGAGCGCAAAACCGCCGGCTTCGAGGCCCCGGAGGTGGGCACCTTCATCCACTACCTGCTGGAGAACGTCACCTCCGAGGTCCGGGACCGGGGCGGCTTCGCCGGGATAGACCGGGAGGAGCTGCGCCGGATCGTGAAGCGCTGGGTAGACGAGTATATCGCCCGGGAGATCCCGGATTTTCCCGCCCGCAGCGCCCGCTTCCGCTACCTGTTCTCCCGCCTGCGCCACCGCGCCCTGGCGGTCATCGAGAACGTGGCCGCCGAGCTGGCGGTGTCGGATTTCCGCCCCATGGAGTTCGAGCTGGGCTTCGGCGGCAGGGACGGCAAGCTCCCGGCCGTCACCGTCCGGGACGCCGACGGGGACCTGTCGGTCACCGGCAAGGTGGACCGGGTGGACGGCTGGATCCGGGACGGCAAGCTGTATCTGCGCGTGGTGGACTACAAGACCGGCAAAAAGCGGTTCGACATGGCCGACCTGCGGGCCGGCCTGGGCCTGCAGATGCTGCTGTATCTGTTCACTTTGGAGAAGGAGGGCGCCCCCTATTTCGGCATGCCGGTGGTGCCCGCCGGCGTCATGTATACCCCCGCCCGGGACGAGATCGTCAGGGCGGACCGGGACGTGACGGAGGCGAAGCTGGAGGCCATGCTGCGCCGTGAGACCCGCCGCACCGGTCTGGTGCTGGGGGAGCCGGAGGTGCTCCGGGCCATGGAGCACAGCGCCCTGGAGTCCCCCTGCTACCTGCCCATCGTCGTCTCCAAAAAGGGCGACGTTACCGAGGGCGTGGCCTCCGCCGCCCAGCTGGGCAAGCTGAGCCGCTACGTGGACAACGTGCTGGGCCAGATCTCCCGGGAGCTGCGCCAGGGGAACATCGACGCCGACCCCTGGGTGGAGGATCCCCAGAAGAGCGCCTGCACCTATTGTCCCTTCGCCTCGGCCTGCTACTTTGACGAGAGCCGCGATACCCGCCGCTACAAGAAAAAGACCGACGCCGAGGAATTCTGGGCGTTTGTGGACCGGCAGACAGGGGAGGAGGGAGACCGTGTCTGAGATCAAACTGACCCCCGCCCAGCGGCAGGCTGTGGAGGACCGGGGCGGCGCCCTGCTGGTGTCAGCCTCCGCCGGCTCCGGCAAGACGAAGGTCCTGGTGGAGCGCCTGTTCTCCTATATGGAGCGGGAGGGCTGCCGGGTGGACGACTTCCTCATCATCACCTATACCCGTGCCGCCGCCGCGGAGCTCCGGGGCAAGATCGCCGCGGAGCTGAGCCGCCGGGTGGCGGAGCGCCCCGACGACGCCCATCTGCGCCGCCAGCTGTTCCGGGTCTACCAGGCGGACATCAAGACGGTGGACGCCTTCTGCGCCGCCCTGCTGCGGGAGAACGTCCATCTCCTGCCGCCGGTGGAAGGCCGCAGCCTGACCCCGGACTTCCGGGTGCTGGACGAGCAGGAGTCGGAGTTGCTGCGCCTGCGGGTACTGCAGCGGATCCTGGAGGACTTCTATCAGCGGCTGGAGGCGGGTGACGACCGCTGCGAGCTGCTGGCGGAGACCCTGGGCGCCGGCCGGGACGACCGGAAGCTGGAGCAGCTGGTGCTGGAGCTCCACGGCCGGATCCAGAGCCACGCCTATCCCGGCCGCTGGCTGCGGCGGGTGGCCGCCTCCTGGGAGACCCTGCCGGAAAAGCTGGAGGACACCGCCCACGGCCGGGTGATCCTGGCCGACACCGTGCGCCGCGCCTCCTTCTGGGCCCGGCGTCTGCGCCGGGAGGCGGACGACCTCCGCTCCGAGCCGTCCGTTTACGATTGCTACGCCCCCGTGTTCCGGGATGCGGCCGACAGCCTGGACCGCCTGGCCGCCGCCGCGGAGAGCGGGGACTGGGCCGCCGCGGCCGCGGCGGAGCCGACGTTCGCCTCCCTGAAGGCCGTCCGGGACCCGGACGCCGCCGTCCGGAAGGAGGCGGCCCAAGCGGTGTGGAACCGCTGCAAGGAGGAGATCAAAAAGGAGCGGGCCGTCTACCGGACGGACGCCGCCTCCTGGCTGGCGGATCTGCGGATGATGGCCCCGGCCATGCTGGCCCTGGTGGATCTGACGGAGCGGTTCGCCCTGGCCTACCAGGCGGAGAAGGTCCGCCGGAACGTGCTGGACTTCTCCGACCAGGAGCACTACGCCGTGGAGCTGCTGCTGGACGGGGAGGGGGAGCCCACCGAGCTGGCCCGCCGGGTGAGCGGTCGGTACCGTGAGGTGATGGTGGACGAGTTCCAGGACACCAACGAGGTGCAGAACTGGATCTTCCGTGCCGTCTCCGGCGGCGGGCGCCGCCTGTTCGCCGTGGGCGACGTGAAGCAGAGCATCTATCGCTTCCGCCTGGCCGACCCCACCATCTTCCTGGAGAAATACCGCTCCTACCGCGGCGCCGGCGAGGCGGCGGAGGGGGAGCCCCGGCGGATCCTGCTCCAGAGCAATTTCCGCTCCCGCGCCCAGATCCTGGACGCGGCCAACTTCGTGTTCGCCGGCATCATGTCCCGGGACATGGGGGAGATGGACTACGGCGCGGACGAGGAGCTGCGCTTCGGCGCCGACTACTATTCGCCCCGGACCGACGCGGACGTCGAGTTCCATCTGATCAGCGTGGAGAACACGGAGGACGAGACCTTCGACCGGGACGCGGTGGAGGCGGGCTTCATCGCCCGCCGGGTCCGGCAGCTGCTGGACGAGGGCTGTCCCGTCCGGGACGGCGACGCCGTGCGCCCCGTCCGCCCGGAGGATATCGTGATCCTCATGCGCTCCCCCCGGGCCCGGCTCGGGACCCTGGCCGCCGCCATGGCCCGGGAGAACGTGCCCTTCGCCGCCCAGGAGGACGAGGACTTCTTCTCCTCCATGGAGGTGGCGGTGATGATCTCCTTCCTGGAGATCATCGACAACCCCCGCCAGGACGTGCCTCTGATCGCCGTCCTGCGCTCGCCCCTGTTCGGCTTCACCGCCGACGACCTGGCCCGGATCCGGGGCCGGCAGAGCGCCGGCGACTTCTACGATGCCCTCTGCCTGGACGACGCCCCGGCTGCCGCCGCCTTCCGGGCCCTTCTGACGGAGCTGCGCCGGGCGGCCCGGGAACTGCCGGCGGACCGCCTCCTGTGGCGGATCTACACCGACTGCCATGCCATGGCGGTGTTCGGCGCCATGGAGGGGGGCGAGCAGCGCAAGAGCAACCTGATCGCCCTGTTCACCTACGCCGGCTCCCTGGCCGCGTCGGGGAAGGGCGGCCTGTTCGACTTCATCACCTTCCTGCGGGGCCTGCTGGACCGGGACAAGACCCCGGCCGTCAGCGCCCGCCGGAGCGGAGGCGGCGTCCGCCTCATGTCCATCCACAAGTCCAAGGGCCTGGAGTTCCCGGTGGTGATCCTGGCGGATCTCCAGCGGAAATTCAATGAGGACGACCTGCGCCGGGCGGTGCTGGTCCACCCGGATCTGGGCCTGGGCCCCGAGTGCGTGGACCGGGAGCGCCGCATCCGCTACGACACCGTCTCCAGGCTGGCCCTGGCCGGTCAGCTGCGCCGGGAAAAGCTGGCCGAGGAGATGCGCGTCCTCTACGTGGCCATGACCCGGGCCAAGGAGAAGCTGATCCTGGTGGACTGCATGCGGCAGGCCGGGACCCGGATCCGGAGCCTGGCGTCCCTGGCCTCCTATCCCGCGGACCCGGAGGCCGCCGGCGCCGCCAAATGCCCGGGCGACTGGATCCTGCTGCCCCTGCTCTGCGCGGCGGAGGCCGGCGCCGTCCGCCGCTGGGCCGGGGTGGAGCTGCCCTCCTCCGTGTCCCTGCCCGGCTGGCAGATCCGGGTCTGGGAGAACCCAGCGGAAGAGAGGGCCGCCGCCGACGGCGAGATCCTCTCCCGCCCGGAGACCCCCTTCGACCCCGCCCTCCTGGAGCGCCGCTACGCCCATGAGCGCGCCGCCCTCATCCCCACCAAGGTGACGGCCACCCAGCTGAAGGGCCGGGAGCTGGACGAGGAGATCGCCGAGGGCGCCCCCGTACAGCGCCGGACCCCCGGCTTCGCCGCGCCCCGCTTCCTGCGGGGGGAGCGGAAGCTCACCGCCGCCGAGCGGGGCACCGCTACCCACCTGGTCATGCAGTACCTGGACTTCGCCGCCTCCGGCGAGGCGGCCGTGGCGGAGCAGGTGCGCTCCCTGGCGGAGCGCCGTCTGCTGACGGAGGAGCAGGCGGAGGCCGTGGACTGCGCCGCCGTGGCGGCCTTCCTGGCCTCGCCCCTGGCCCGGCGGATCGCCGGCGCGGAGCGGGTCTGGCGTGAGTACCGCTTCGCCCTGCTGATGCCCGCCGCCCTGTACGATCCCGCCGCGGCCGACGAGGAGCTGCTGCTCCAGGGCGTGGCGGACTGCGTGTTCGATACGCCCGCGGGCCTTGTGATCGTGGACTTCAAGACCGACCGCATCCGCCCCGGGGAGGAGTCGGACCGTGCCCGGACCTACCGCCCCCAGCTGGAGGCCTATGCCGCCGCCCTCAGCCGGGTGCTGGAGCGGCCCGTGGCGGAGCGGATCCTATACTTCTTCGCCACCGGCCGGGAGACGGCGGTGTGATTCGAAAAAACCGCAAAAAAACCCTTGCATTCCCGAAAAGAGTGTGCTATCATTACCGTTGCGTCTGTGGGTACACAGGCGACGAATGTACCGGAAAGGGGTGAACAAGAGCAATGAAGGAAGGAATCCATCCCAATTATCAGCAGACTACTATTAAATGCGCCTGCGGTAATGTGATTGAGACAGGTTCTACGAAGAAGGATATTCGCGTGGAAGTCTGCTCTAAGTGTCACCCCTTCTTCACCGGCAAGCAGAAGCTGGTGGATACCGGCGGCCGTGTGGCCAAGTTCAACAAGCGCTTCGGCCTGGGCGGCTGATCGCCTTCTTGACACAAAAAAAGACCCGTATCTTCGGATACGGGTCTTTTTTCCGTTTTAAGGGTGCTTTAAGGTACGTCTGTTATCCTGATCCCGGAAAGATCCAAAGAACGTCTGCGATCAGGAAAGGAGTACCCGCCATGCCGAGACCCGAATTCATTTCCGCTGAAGAGAAAGCGCCGGAGACCGCTCCGGAGACCCCGGCCGTCGACCTCCCCGCCGGGGAGACCGCGGAGCCCCAGACCCCGCCCGAGCCCCCCAAGGACGAGAGCGGCAACCCCGTCGCCCCGCCGGAGGGCTTCCGTCCTCCGTTCCCCGGCCACGGCGGCAGACCGCCCGAGCCCCCCAAGGACGAGAACGGCAATCCCATCGCCCCGCCGCAGGGCTTCCGCCCTCCGTTCCCCGGCCAGGGTGCGCCCGTCCCCGAAGAGACCGCTCCCGAGAGCGGCGACCCCGTCTGATTTCCCTTTCTCACCGGGAGATACCCCCGCGGACTGCCTGTCCGCGGGGGTATCTCCTTTGCTCCGCAATTTTTCCTCCGCCGCCGCGCGGTTTTTGTTTTACATTTACGCCCGGATATATTATAATCATTCCGTATAGATATCTTTGTGAGGTCAGTATGGAGCAGACGACGGAAAAGAAGAGAGATTACGCGGTGCTGGTGGGTCTCCGCTCCCAGGTCCTGGGCGGCGACAGCGCCGATGAGGAGAGCATGGCCGAGCTGGCCGCCCTGGTGGATACCGCCGGGGGCGAGGTGGTGGGCGTGCTGCTCCAGGGGCGGGACAAGCCCGACCCCCACAGCTTCATCGGCGAGGGGAAGGTGGAGGAGGTCCGGACCATGGTCGCCGACCAGGAGGCCACCATGGTGATCTTCGACAACGAGCTGTCCCCCTCCCAGATCCGGGTGCTGACGGAGCTCACCGGCGTCCAGGTCATCGACCGCAGCGGCCTGATTTTGGACATCTTCGCCCAGCGCGCCCGGACGAAGGAGGGCTGCCTCCAGGTGGAGCTGGCCCAGTACCAGTACCTGCTGCCCCGGCTGATCGGCATGTGGACCCACCTGGAGCGCCAGGCGGGCACCAGCGGCAAGGGCCCCATCGGCTCCAAGGGCCCCGGCGAGACCCAACTGGAGACGGACCGCCGCCACATCCACCGGAAGATCGACAAGCTGAAGGAGGAGCTGGAGGAGGTGCGCCGGGTCCGCAGCACCCAGCGCCAGCGGCGGCTGAAGAACGAGATCCCGGTGGTGGCCATCGTGGGCTATACCAACGCCGGCAAATCCACCCTGCTCAACGCCCTCACCGGCGCGGCCATCCCCGCCAACGACCGGCTCTTCGACACCCTGGACACCACCACCCGCATGCTCACCGTGTCCGACACCCTGGACGTGGTGATCTCCGACACCGTGGGCTTCATCCGCAAGCTGCCCCACCAGCTGGTGGAGGCCTTCAAGGCCACGCTGGAGGAACTGGAGTACGCCGACCTGCTGCTCCACGTGATCGACGCCTCCCACCCCCAGTGGCAGACCCAGCAGCGGATCGTGGAGGACCTGATCGCCGAGCTGGGGGCGGAGCGGATCCCCTGCATCCGGGTCTACAACAAATCCGACCTGGCCTTCTCCGAGGCCGGGCGGCGGGGCGAGGACGCCGTGTCCATCTCCGCCAGAACGGGGGAGGGCGTCGGGGAGCTGCTGGCCCTTATCGACGCCAAGCTGGACAAGGGCAAGCGCCGGGTGACGCTGCACCTGCCCTACGACAAGACCGGCCTGCTGGACGCCCTGTACCGGGAGGCCAAGGTGGAATCCGTGGAATACGGCGCCGCGGTGGACGTGACGGCGGTTTGTCCGCCCCGTCTGCTGGGGCAGCTGAAGGACTATATTGAAGACTGGAAAGCTCCAAAGGAGGAATGGGAATGAATATCGTCACCGAACGGCTGATACTGCGCTCCTGGCAGGAGGGCGACGCGGCGGACCTGTACATGCTGGCCCGGGACGTGGACATCGGCCCCCGCGCCGGCTGGAAGCCCCACGACAGCATCGCCGTGAGCCTCAATACCATTCGCACCATTATGGCCGGCCCCGAGGTCTACGCCATCACCGACAAGGATACCGGTACCCTCATGGGCAGCATCGGCCTGCGCCCCATGATCGAGAAGGGGGAAGGGGAGTGGGAGCTCACCTTCTGGATCGGCAAGCCCTACTGGGGCCGCGGCCTGGTGCCCGAGGCCGCCCGGGCCGCCCTGCGCCACGCCTTCACCGAGCTGGGCTGCGAGGCCGTCTGGTGCAAGCACTTTGACGAGAACCAGCAGTCTCGCCGCGTCATCGAGAAGTGCGGCTTCACCCGCCTGCCGGAGCTGGACCGCCGGGACAGCCTGGCCGACGGCGTGGTCCACCTGATGCGGATCTACCGGATGACGGCGGGGGAGTGGAGAGCGAACAATGGCTGATCCCGTCCGGGTCCCCTTCGCCCCGGCGGAGAGCGAGTTTACCGAGAAGCGTTCCCGCTTCATCAGCCATATCTGGCCGGTGGACAGCGAGGAGGAGGCCCAGGAGCACATCCGGGCCATGCGGTCCCGGTACTACGACGCCCGCCACAACTGCTGGTGCTATATCATAGGCGCCAATACCGTCCGCTACGGCGACGACGGGGAGCCCCAGGGCACCGCCGGCCAGCCCATGCTGAAGGTCTTCGAGCGGGAGAACGTGCGCGGCGTGTGCTGCGTGGTGACCCGATATTTCGGCGGCGTCCTGCTGGGCGCCGGCGGCCTCACCCGTGCTTACAGCCGGGGCGCCCGGGACGCGCTGGCCGCCGCCGGCGTGGCGGAGCTGGGCCTGTGGTCCGCCGTGACCGTCCCCTGCGCCTACCCCCTCTTCGAGCAGGTGAAGCTGGAGCTCGCCGCCGCCGGCGGCACCGTGGACGCCGTCACCTACGGCGCGGCGGTGGAGATCGCCGCCTCCGTCCCCGCCGAGGGTGTGGAGAGCCTGCAAAAGCGCCTGACGGAGCTGTCCGCCGGCGCCGTCGCCCTGACGGAGCTGTCCCGGGACTACCGCCCCGGCCCCCGCCTGGAGCTGTGAGCGGATACCGTCGGATACCATTATAGAATAACAACGACAGAATATAGATTGCACAGCGCGGGCCCGGCCCGCCGAAAGGAGAGATCACCTATGGCTGTTCTGGATCATCTGGAACCGAAAAACGTCTTCCGCTTCTTCGAGGAGCTCTGCTCCATGCCCCACGGCTCCGGCAACACGAAGATCGTCAGCGACTGGCTGGTGCGCTTCGCCCAGGAGCGTGGCCTGGAGCACTACCAGGACAAGCTGAACAACGTCATCATCATCAGGGAGGCCGCCCCCGGCTACGAGAACGCCGAGCCGGTGATCCTCCAGGGCCACATGGACATGGTCTGCGAGAAGGCCCCCGACTGCCCCAAGGACATGGCCGTTGAGGGCCTGGACCTGGCGGTGGAGGGCGACACCATCCTGGCCAGGGGCACCACCCTGGGCGGCGACGACGGCATCGCCGTGGCCATGATGCTGGCGGTGCTGGACGACGACGCCATGGCCCACCCCCGGGTGGAGTGCGTCTTCACCGTGGACGAGGAGGTGGGCATGGAGGGCGCCGAGGGCCTGGACGTGAGTCCCCTGAAGGGCCGCCGTATGCTGAACCTGGACTCCGAGGACGAAGGCGTGTTCACCGTCAGCTGCGCCGGCGGCAACCTGACCACCTGCACCATCCCCGTGGAGCGTGCCCCCTATCCCTTTGACGGCGGCGTCTATCTGACCATCCGGGTGGACGGCCTTCTGGGCGGCCACTCCGGCGCCGAGATCCACAAGGGCCGTGCCAACGCCAACGTGCTGCTGGGCCGCATCCTGTACAACGCCGCGCCGAACCTGGCGCTGGTCTCCGTTGACGGCGGCCTGAAGGACAACGCCATCCCCGTCAGCGCCGCCGCCGTGGTGTGCGTGAAGGACCCCGACTTCGTCCGGACCGTCTGCGCCCTGAAGGACGGGGAGTTCCGCAACGAGTACGCCGTCACCGACCCCGGCGTCCGGGTGACCGTGACCCCCGGCGGCAGCGGCGTGCCCATGGACTGGGAGTCCACCATGAAGATCATCCGCTTCCTGGTCGCCTGTCCCAACGGCGTCTACGCCATGAGCGCCGACATCCCCGGCCTGACCCAGACCTCTCTGAACCTGGGCATCCTGACCACCCGGGAGAACGAGGTGGCCGCCTCCTTCTGCGTCCGCAGCAGCATCGAGAGCCAGAAGGAGATGCTGGTGGAGAAGATCTGCGCCCTGGGCGCCGGCACCGTGACCGTGGCCGGCGACTATCCCGGCTGGCAGTACCGCCAGGAATCCCCCCTGCGTGACCTGCTGACGGAGGTGTTCACCGAGCAGTACGGCCGCCCGCCCAAGGTGGAGGCCATCCACGCCGGCGTGGAGTGCGGTCTCTTCTGCGGCAAGCTCCCCGGCCTGGACTGCGTGTCCGTGGGCCCGGATATGCGGGATATCCACACCTTCCGTGAGCGGCTCCACGTCGCCTCCACGGCCCGCCTGTGGGCCATGGTGGTGGAGGCCCTGCGCCGCATGAAGTGAGGGCGCCGCCATGGATGAGAAGACCACCCGCGTCGTCCGCGCCAGGATCTATATCGCCTTTGCCGTCATCGCCGCTGTGATGGCCGTCGCCCTCACCGGCACCATCCGCCGCGTGGCCCTGGCGGCCACGGCGGTCTACTGCGTGGTGATGGCCGTGGTGAACTTCCGCAAGGCGAAGGACGAGGACGGCGGCGAGCAGTGACTACCATATAATATAATAAGAAGAAAGAATCGGCAGCCGTCGGCGACGGCGCGGAAAGACGCCCCTCGGGGCGTCTTTCTTTTTTCGCACTTTTCCGCGGGGAAATATAAACAATCCGTGAACTTAAGAAAAATTCAGAAACTTTAAGGCTATTTTCAGTTTTCCCCCGTACAATGGCCCCAGAACGAAGGAGGTGATCCCCATGCCGGATATCTGCATCTTCCGCCGGGTGGAAAAGAAGTACCTGATCACCGGCGCCCAGCGCCGGGTGCTGACGGACCGGATCGAAGCGTACCTGCAGCCGGACGAATACGGCAGGAGCACCGTGTGCAGTCTCTATCTGGACACGCCGGATTTCCGGCTGATCCGGGACTCCATCGAGGCCGTGAACTACAAGGAGAAGCTCCGGGTGCGGAGCTACGGGACCCCGGGCCCCGACAGCCGGGTGTTCCTGGAGCTGAAGAAGAAGCTGGACGGCGTGGTCTACAAGCGCCGGGTGGCCGTCACGGAGCGGCAGGCGGAGGCCTACGTCCGCTCCGGCATCAAGCCCTTCGACTCCCAGATCTTCCGGGAGCTGGACTACGTCATGCGCTTCTACGGCGGCCCCCGTCCGGCGGCGATGATCTCCTGCGAGCGGGAGGCCTTCACGGTTCCGTCCGAGCCCGGCCTGCGGCTGACCTTCGACGCCGACGTCCGCTACCGGGCGGAGCGGCTGGCCCTGACCGCCGGCTCGGCGGGGAAGGCCCTGCTCCCGGCGGACACCTTCATCCTGGAGATCAAGACCTGCGGGGCCATGCCCCTGTGGCTGGCCCGGGCCCTGGACGAGAGCTCCATCCGCCCGGCGTCCTTTTCCAAATACGGCGCGGCCTACCTCGACATGCAGCAAGGCCGCACATTCCAAAACACGGAGGTAAAACGATATGCTTGACCTGTTCACATCCATCAGCGCCGCCGGCGCTACCACGTCTTCCTTCCTCATCGGCCTGGCGGCCGCCCTGGTGTGCGGCGCCGTCACCGCCGCCGCCTCCACCTACCGCAGCCGGATCTCCGCCGGCTTCGCCGCGTCGCTGATCCTGCTGCCCGCCGTGGTGATGACGGTCATCGCCCTGGTCAACGGCAACGTGGGCACCGGCGTGGCGGTCATGGGCGCCTTCTCCCTGATCCGCTTCCGCTCCGTGCCCGGCCGGGCCCGTGACATCGTGTCCATCTTTCTGGTGATGACCGCCGGCCTGGCCTGCGCGGGGGGCTACGTGGCCGTGGCCCTGACCGTCACCGCCGTGGTCTGCCTGGGCATGATCCTCTGCACCCATCTCCCCATCCGGGGCAGCCGGCTCATGGATCTGCGGATCACCGTCCCCGAATCCCTGCACATCGACGGCGCCTTCGACGAGGTGTTCGACCAGTATACCCACTTCCACGAGCTGCTCAACGTGAAGACCAGCAACATGGGCAGCCTGTACAAGCTCCACTACCAGGTGGAGCTGAAGGACAGCCGGCAGCTGCAGGCCTTCATCGACCAGCTGCGCTGCCGCAACGGAAATCTTGAAATCGCCCTGGCACGGGCGGAAGAGAGGAGCGATGCCCTGTGAAAAAGAAGAAACGCTTGACGGGCCTTCTGGCCCTGCTGACGGCCCTCGTCCTTGTGCTGACGGCCTGCGGCGGCGCCTCCGCCGCCTCCGGCAGCGACACCTCCGGCGCCGTCTCCGCCGTCTCCGGCGAGACCGCCGACGACGCGTCCGGCACGGACCGGACCCAGGCCTCCGCCGCCGGCGACGGCCCCGCCGTTACGGCGGTCTCCCTGACCGCCGGCGACCTGTTCTCCGACCGCGACCTGGACCCCTCCTATGACAAGGTGACCGCCGCGATCACCCTGGCGGACGGCGCCGTGTCCTTCACCGGCTCCGGCGTCGCCGTCAGCGGCGACGACGTGACGATCACCGCCGCCGGCGTCTACGTTCTGACCGGGACCCTCACCGACGGCAGCGTCACCGTGGCGGCGGGGGAGGAGGACAAGGTCCAGCTGGTGCTCAACGGCGTCTCCGTCACCAACAGCGACGGCCCCGCCCTGTACGTGAAATCCGCCGACAAGGTCTTTCTGACCCTGGCCGACGGCTCCGACAACGCCTTCGCCGACGGCAGCGGCTATACCGCCCAGGACGACGGCAAGGATCTGGACGCCGCCGTGTTCAGCCGCAGCGACCTGACGATCAACGGCGCCGGCCGCCTGACCGTGGCCGGGAACAACAAGCACGGCGTGGTCTCCAAGGACGACCTGGTGATCGTCGGCGCGACGCTGACGGTCACGGCCCGGAACTCCGCCCTGTCCGGCAAGGACTGCGTGAAGATCGCCGCCGCCGTCCTGGAGCTGACCGCCGGCACCGACGGCGTCCATTCCGACAACGACGAGGACGCCGACCGCGGCTTCGTCTATATCCACAGCGGTGACATCACCGTCAAGGCCGGCGACGACGGCGTCCACGCCGTCACCACCCTCACCGTGGACGGCGGGACCCTGACCGTCACCGCCGCCGAGGGACTGGAGGCCACGGTGGTCACCGTCAACGGCGGTCAGATCACCATCGCCGCCTCCGACGACGGCATCAACGCCGCCCGGAAGTCCTCCGCCTATACGCCCCTGGTGGAGATCAACGGCGGCGAGATCACCATCACCATGGGCGCCGGCGACACGGACGGCGTGGACTCCAACGGGAACATCGTCATCAACGGCGGCACCATCTCCGTCACCGGCAATTCCACCTTCGACTACGAGGGGACCGGCGTCATCAACGGCGGCACCGTCATCGTCAACGGCCAGCAGGTCAGCACCCTGCCCAACCAGATGATGGGCGGCCCCGGCATGGGCGGCCCCGGCATGGGCTGGCGCCCCTGATCGGCGGAAAAGGAAACAAACCGCAAAAAGATCCCGGCTTCGGCCGGGATCTTTTTGGCTCTTCTGTCCCTTGCAAGAGAAGGGCAAAAAGGATATAATTCCCATATTGATCATCCGGCGAAGGAGGACCTCCCATGAAGACCATCTATCTGGCCGGCGGGTGCTTCTGGGGCACCCAGCGTTTCTTCGACCAGTTCCCCGGCGTGCTGCGCACGGAGGTGGGCTACGCCAACGGCCGCACCGCCGCCCCCAGCTACGAGGACGTGCGCTACCGGAACACCGGCCACGCCGAGACGGTGCGGATCGACTTCGACGAGTCGGTCATCTCTCTGACGAAGCTGCTGGACTACTACTTCCTCACCATCGACCCCCTGTCCCTGAACCGCCAGGGGGAGGACGTGGGCACCCAGTACCGCACCGGCGTGTACTACGAGGACCAGTCGCTGCTGCCGGAGATCCGGGCCCGGATGGCGGCGGAGGAGGCGAAGGTGGGCGCTCCTCTGGCGGTGGAGGTGCTGCCCCTGGCCAACTTCTGGCCGGCGGAGGAGTACCACCAGAACTATCTGGTGAAGAACCCCGGCGGCTACTGCCACATCCCGCCGGCCCTGCTGCGCCTGACGAAGAGGGACTGACCGTCCGCGCCGCGCCGCCGGCGGCGGGGAAGGGGTGCTTTTCCGTCCCGCCGCCGCATATGAGAGGGAACGAGCTCCCCTGCGGGCGGCCCCGCATTTTTTCTCCCGTCCGTTTGTGCGAAAATTGCAGAAAAAGCATTGCGTAAACCGCGAAACTGTGTTATTATCTCTAAATAGAGTGGATGATCATAGATGATCCGCTCAAATTCTCTGCGTCAAGGACGTTTTCGAGCCCGCTGTCTGCGGACCGCGGATACCTTTTTCTTTCCCCAAAGGAGCCGGTTATGAAGTTTTCTGAAATGCCCTATACCCGTCCCGATGCGGACGGCGTAAAAGCCGCCCTGGCCGCCCTGACGGAGCGTCTGAAGGCCGCCGGCACCTATGCCGAGGCCCGGGAGATCTTCCTGGAAAAAGAGGAGAGCCAGAAGCACGTGATGACCATGTCCGTGCTGGCCAGCGTCCGCCACTCCATCGACACCCGGGACGAGTTCTACGATGCGGAGATGAAGTTCTGGAACGGCTATCTGCCGGAGCTCCAGGAGTACAGCCAGGCCTGGACCATGGCCATGCTGGCCAGCCCCTTCCGGGCCGACTTCGCCGCCGAGTTCGGCGATCTGATGTTCGTCAACGCGGAGATCGAGCTCAAGTCCTTCTCCCCGGAGATCATCCCCGAGCTGCAGAAGGAGAACGAGCTGACCCAGGAGTACGAGAAGCTCCTGGCCTCCGCCCAGATCCCCTTCGAGGGGCAGATCTACACCCTGTCCCAGCTGACCCCCTTCAAGACCGACAGCGACGACGCGCGCCGCCTGGCGGCCTGGAAGGCCGAGGGGCAGTGGTACAAGGACAACCAGCCCCGGCTGGACGCCATCTACGACGAGCTGGTCCACCTGCGGGATCAGATGGGGAAGAAGCTGGGCTACGAGGGCTATACCACCCTGGGCTATTACCGCATGGGCCGCAACTGCTACACCAAGGACGACGTGGAGAAGTTCCGCGCCGCCGTGCGCGAGTACCTGGTGCCCGTGGCGGAGGACATCTACCGGGAGCAGGCAAAGCGCCTGGGGAAGACCTATCCCCTGAGCTTCGCCGACGCGGCCCTCAGCTTCCGCAGCGGCAACCCCCGTCCCGCCGGCACCCCCGACGACATCCTGGCCAACGGCCGGAAGTTCTATGACGAGCTCTCCCCGGAGACCGGCGAGTTCTTCCGCACCATGCTGGACGGGGAGCTGCTGGACGTCCTGTCCACCGAGGGCAAGCAGTCCGGCGGCTACTGCACCGGCCTGCCCGACTACGAGGTCCCCTTCATTTTCGCCAACTTCAACGGCACCCAGGGCGACGTGGAGGTGGTCACCCACGAGGCCGGCCACGCCTTCGCCTACTGGATGAACCGCAAGCGCGTGCCTCTGGAGTACGCCTGGCCCAGCATGGAGGCCTGCGAGGTCCACTCCATGAGCATGGAGTTCTTTGCCTGGCCCTGGGCCGGCGGCTTCTTCGGCCCGGACGAACGCAAGTTCCTGTACAGCCACCTGGCCGGCGGCGTCACCTTCATCCCCTACGGCACCATGGTGGACCATTTCCAGCACGTCGTCTACGAGCACCCCGAGCTGACCCCCGCCCAGCGCCACGCCGAGTGGAAGCGCCTGCTGGGGATCTACATGCCCTGGATGAAGCTGGACGGCGACATCCCCTTCTACAGCGAGGGCGAGGGCTGGCAGCGTCAGCACCACATCTATTCCAGCCCCTTCTACTATATCGACTACTGCCTGGCTCAGACCGTGGCCCTGGAGTTCTGGGCCATGATCCAGAGGGACAGGGACGACGCCTGGAAGCACTACATGACCTATACCCGCCAGGGCGGCAGCCGCACCTTCACCGATCTGCTGAAGAACGCCGATCTGGAGACGCCCTTCGACGAGAACTGCCTGCGGGGCGTCTGCGCCGCGGCCCGCAAATGGCTGGCCGACTTCGACCTGACCGGCATCGAATAACGCCGTGGCCGAGAAGAAAAAGCGCAAGGGCCGCCGGGCC
>JAEEGL012064310.1_pt1 | contig 23278 bp, 20 predicted proteins | sample 9134231 | NCBI WGS metagenome assembly JAEEGL01 (sample SAMN16246548, study PRJNA631951) | gut metagenome | biome: gut microbiome; feature: rumen; material: fiber-attached | host: Bos | place: Iran: Karaj | collected 2018-10
AGTCGGTCTTCTGATCTGCTCTTTGACGATGGCGGTTTCAATCTCGGATTTCTGTAATTCCAATTCATTGAGCCGCTTTGTCAGCGTGGGAGAATTGGCGCCGTTTTGTATCGCCACAATGATGTTGCTGATTTCACGTTCTTTATCTTTCAGTTGCTGTTCCAATTGCGGAATTAGCGTGCTTTCTCTGTACTGTAGTCATAGAGTCGGGCGGAGAGTTCATCAATCACACTGTCTTCTTTCAGCAAACCCATTGTTCTGTAAACCACGAAGTTTTCAAGTTTCTCCTTAGGCACCATCTTTTTATCGCACAGGTGCTTTTTCTGCCGTACGCAAGCGTAATACCGATATACATTCCCCATGTGGCTCGTCCCGGTTTGTGCTACCATCATAGCACCGCAGTGTCCGCAGAAGAGCTTCGTTGTCAAAAGATAATCGTCATCTGCGGTATGCCGTGCTGGAGCTTTGGCATTTTTTTGAAGTTCAAGCTGCACGGCGTTGAAAATATCATCGTCAATGATTTGCGGTACGCCGTGTTCGATTACAACGTCGGCGTGCTTATATTCTCCGATATAAGTGCGGTTGGAAAGAATGTATCGGACCGCATTATAAAGAATCGGCTTTCCGTTCGGTCTGGTTACGTTCTTTGCCTTAAGATATTTGTAAATATCTTTTACGGTCTTGCCGTCGTTCGCCATTTCGAAGATTTCTTTTACGATCTGTGCGGCAATGGGTTCAATTTCTAACTTTTGGCCTGCCCCGACTACATACCCGAACGGAATCCCGCCACCGTTCCACTTCGCTTTGAGAGCGTTTTCTTTCATCCCGCGCTTGACCTTTACTGCAAGTTCGGCGGAATAGTATTCCGCATAACCTTCAAGCATGGATTCAAGCAAGATCCCTTCCGCACCTTCCGAAATCGTTTCTGTGGCAGAGATCACCTTTACACCGTTCTTTTTTAGCAACTCCTTGTAGTGTGCGGAATCAAAACGGTTTCTTGCAAAGCGGTCAAGGAAGACTGAGAAGGACAACGCTGATTCCATCCATACGTCCGGCTAAGGATGAAAATAGCCTCGGACAGTCCTGTGCTGCCCGAGGCTCTTTCTCTGAATATCGCTTTTATTTTGAAACATTCAATTATTTGTTCAAATAAAGTTCATTGTTCCTTTAGTCCAAAACTCACCCAAAGCGGTATTTTTTGGAGCAATCGTTTTTTCGTTAGCTATAAAAAGAAATTGATTATAATTACCATTTACTGCAACGGATATTTTTTCATGTTCAATTAACTTTTTTTCATATGAAAATCTAACAAGTTCTGAAATGTATGTGGCAAGATAATCATAAAGATGCTCAGTGTATAGTATTGTTGATATGCTTTGGCTTAAAGCAGAATGAGCTATCTCATTACGGATTCTATACAAACGATTAAGATGCCATGCGATAGTTTGATGATGAGATGCTACTTTCTTAATTAATAAAGAATCATCATTTGTTAGTTGTATTATACTTGAACATCGGATTGCAAGCAACGCATTGCGAGTCGTGCAACGATTTAAAAGTTCATTTCTCATAATTTTATCACGTAATACACATAACACATCTTTCACTATAACTTCCTTGTTACTCTCAGATATATTAATACAGATTTCTTCAAAATCAAGAGAGACGTTGCATCTGCAACAATCTTCAGCAAAATTTCGGATAATTCTATAGATGTATCTCAAACAACATGCGTTAGGGATAGATTCTATAATATTTCCAATAATGTTTTCGTGCGCATCTGTTCGTGTCAACGATTCAAGAGCTATCCACATATTCATATATTTTTCTTCAATTGACAAAGAAGTCCGACTAAGATTAACATAATTGAAAGCTGAAAACAGTTTCTGTTTTAATTCTGCGGCAACTTCATCAGAGTTTAAAATTTTCTCTGTTCTATAATAAACCGACGATGAACTGTCTAAATATTCATATGTACTATAAATATCAGCTGGATTCAGTTCCCTCAAATACGGGGACTCGGTGTTGTATGCAATTAAATTTATATTTGATAAGGACCATTGATTAATTGCAGAAAAGAATCCCAACATATTTAACACTTTTGAAAGTGTGATAATCGAAAAATGTGCTGCAGAATAAATATCTTTCGCGCTACAGTAAACTGCCATGTATTCTTCAACTTTTAATGATTTTTCTGAAATACCAGAATATAATTCTAATACTTTTTCTCTGCTATATACCTCAACGCCAAATCTAACAAGTTGATCGTTTACATAAATCTTACTTTCATCTCGAGTTTTTCCACTTGGCGGATTAATATTAAGTCTATACGGAAAAAGAATTAAGTATTTTTGTGGTGAAGAATTAATTATTATGCTGAGAAAATCATATATTTTTTTATTATCACTCAGATCAATTTTATTGTGCAGTGCCTTAGGCGACCAACCATTATCTACACAACGGCTAATAAAAACGGATGTTAATTTTATTATGTTTTCGGAATCAGCATTTTCGACTCTATCTACGAGCAACTCTTTTAGTGTATCATCATATTTCTGTAATAATGTATCTTTATAAAAAGTAACTTGATATAATAGCGCTTTAATACTTGAATGTGTATCATGCTTTTTCCCTAAAGCGTCTAAAAGTCGGTTCTTAATTGATTTGTATCTGGTATTAAGCACGTAGTCTGTTTTCACGCATAAAATGGTTTCTTGGATTGTTGAATCAATAGTCAACGTGTTATTTACAAAGCCTAAAATGTAATTATTTATATTGTGAGCCAACTCTTCAAGCCCATTAATAGTATTAAAAGTTTTATACTGGTAGGAGTCTAAGGTTTTTGCTTCTGTAAGTTCCTTCCACACTTGGCAAAACAAAAAATACTTGGAATGCAGAGTGTTCTTAAGGACAGTTACTGAAACAAGAACAACCGAGCATTCGCAGGGCAAGAGAAATACCGAGATTACAGAAATGTAGTCCCGGTATTCTTCTTTTTATAAAAGAAATCCGCACATTCGTCTTTTCCGTCGCTCTGCGCTACAATGAAGGCGAAAGGAGGCGGAGACGCTATGAAATACATAAAGCAGCCGAAAAGGCACATTGTTCTGGACGATTTTGAATGGAGGGCTCTTGTCAAAGGTATCATCGAGTACCGCAAGCAAGTAATCGACGAAGACGGATGCGTAGAGGTCATAAACGAACTCCTGATGAAAATCATCGACGCGCCGACAAAGAAAATCAAGGTTATGGAGGGTTCAAAATGAGAGACGAATTTATCAGCAAGATCGGAGTTTACGGTCAGATGCACTATCGGTATCTGATGGAAAACAAGCCGTCGGTGTTGGGCGTGATGCGTATGAAAGGAACGCTGAGACAGTATCTCGAAGAAATCAATGCGGACGCCGAAGAAATGCTTGCCCGCTTGGAAAGCGAGATGGCGAAGAGCGAGGGCGTGACCGAAGCGCTGAAACGGCAGGATCAAATGGCGTGGGTTCAACGGAAAAACAACATCCGCGCTCGCGCTATGGAGATCGTACAGCGGGAGGTGATCTACGTATGACCTTGCTTGAAGACCTTTGGTACGGCAACATCGATCCGCACGAGGCGATACTGACGGAAAGTAAGCGGTACAAGCATCTTCTGTCCCTTATTGCGAGAAACCGTGACGAATTGAGCGAAACGTTTACCGATAAGCAGTCGGAAACAATTGAAAAGTACGATGTAGCTATTCGACTAATTAAAGAAATGACATAATGCACGGCGGCGGGAAATCAAGTCCCGCCGCCCGTTCTTTCAAACTATTATCCGTTATCTTTCTATATGTCAAGTCGTTTCCGTCATCCTCTCTTGTATGGAACGGAGAAGATCGGCGACGGGTCCCATATCGATATTTCCGGGAAGATCCAGACGATACGATCCATATTGTATGTGGATCATATTCTTTTCCGCATCATTGTTTGGTTGAAGAGACGCCGACGTCTCTTTCTTGGATGCTTCAGGCGAAGCGGCAGGTATAGCCGCGGACGTTTCCGGCAGTTTTTCTGCGGGAGTTTCATTTGTTATTTCCATTGATTCTTTATACACCTCTTTCTTGATTATTTCATTCGTTCCGGTCATCGGAATCGGAATCGTTTTCTGCGCCGGCTCTTGGGGTAAATCCTTCGTCGGCGTATCGTCGGGTTCACTCTCGGAATTTGCGACCTCTTCTTCCGATTCCGGGATTACGTTCGGTCGGTAGTTTTTTTCAAATCCGGGAAGTTCCCGAAGCGGAAGCGCTCTTGCGTATAAGTAACCTTGAATATAGTCGCATCGAACGGAACGGACAAGTTTTGCCTGCGCCTCGTTCTCCACGCCCTCGGCAAGCACGCGGATCTGCAGTTCGTGGCACAGTTTGGTGATCTCTTTCACCAGAGCCGCCGCCTGCTGATCCCGGTCGGCGTCTAAGATCATCCGCCGGTCGAGCTTTATCAGATCCACCGCGTATTCGTAAAGATTGCTCACGGAGGTGTATCCGCTGGAGAAGTCGTCCAGCGCGATGCGGAAGCCCTTTTCTTTCAGGCTCAGGATATTGTGCAGGGCGCTTTCCTTGTCCTCCTCGAGAGAATCCTCCGTGACCTCGAGCACAAGTTTCTCCCTTGCGAAAGTATAGCGTCCGGCTATCGACATCACTTTGTTCACCAGAGACTGATCCGAGATCGTGATGCGCGTCAGGTTGCAGCTCAAAAAATAGTTCTTGCCGTTCGCCTGCCACTGCTCCAGCAGTTTGCACGCCTCCTCCAGCATCAACAGATCGTGGCGGACGATAAGCCCCATGTCCTGCAGGATCGGAACGTAGCTTCCCGGGCTGAGCAGTCCGTACAAGCGGGTCTCCCAGCGCGAGAGGAGCTCGCCTCCGCAGATCGTGTTGTCCTTCGCGTTGACGATGAACTGGACGTAAGGCGTGAAGGAGTGTTTTTCCAGCGCTTCTCCCGCCTGTTCGCGGATGGACACCTTCGCTTTGTATTCATTCAGGACGTCGTGGTTCACGAAAACGTAATCCTTCTTGCCTTCCACGGCGCGGTGATAAGCCTGGCTGGTGTTGTAGAGCACCTTTTCGGCGTTTTTGTCGTCCACCGCCAGCGCGCAGATCCCGGCGTGGAACAGCTTCTTGAGATCGCCGTTCTTGTATTTTTCGCCGTAGGCGTTCAGCACCCTCAGTATCTCTTCCACGCGCCTCTCGACCTGATCTACTCCGCTCGAATAGATCGCCACCGCAAACGAGCCGCCGCCGATCCTTGCGCAGAATTCGTTGTCCTTCACGCGCTGTGAGATAGTGTCCGCGGCGTACTGCAGGATCTTGTCGGACTCTTCGGTGCCGTAATTGCCGTTGACCCGGTCTATCGGAAACGCAAAGTGCACGACGTAGTAGAGCTCCCTCGTCTGATCGGAGATGATGGAGTTGAACATCTGCAGAAAGTAGTTTTTGTTCCCGATCTCGGTCGCCTTGTCGACGAACGCTTCCTTTTTCCGTTTGCTCCTGAAAAACAGGATGAGAAAAACGACCAGCGCGATGACTGCGCAGAGGAGCGCGCTCCCGAGCACGATCATGAAGAACCTGAACCTTGACAGGCTTATCGACCTGGAGCTGTCGGCGGTGAGCAGGCGCGTGACATCGTCCTTTGTCAGAGACTCCGCGACCGATCGGATCGCCGCGCGCTCTTTCTCGCCGGAAACGGATGTGAAAACGCAGAAAACGTCCGTCTGCGTTTCGTTTTTCATCACGCTGAACAGCTTGATCCTTTCCGCTCCGAGCCCGAGAAGCTCGCTCTCGTCCTCGTATGCGAACAGAAGATCCACCTGACTGTTTCGCGCGAGAGTTTCCCTGCGGTCCTGCTCGCCGGAACGGATATAAACGAAGTCCAGATCCGTTTTATCCGAGACGAGCGAAAGGAACGCCGGTGCCGCCCCCTTGTACGTGCCGGAATCCGCGTCGTAGCTCTCCACCGGAGAGCTGTCGGGATTTCCCGCCACGTAGACGCTCATCTGGCCCGCGGCGCCGTCTTTTGTGAAGCCCACCGTCGCGTAGGCGTTCGTCATCGGCAAAACGGCGAACACCGCGAGCAGCAGCGTCACGATCCTCAATAACACTTTTTTCATAAGTCTTACTCCTGAAAACGCTTATTGATAGTCTATCTTTTTACGTTCGAACTTTCCCCAGTTCCGTTTCTTTTTATTGTAGCGGAAAAGCGCGAAAAACCTTGTGTAAGCCAGGATCGAACGAAGGATCGTCACCTCGAAGAAGCACAGCCCGACCGCTTTCAGCACGTCCAGGATAGAGAGCTTCAGATCCAGCGTCTGAGTTCTTGCGAAGAAGCTTGTCAAGCTCAGGATAGCGCCGAAGGCCGCGTAGATCCCCATGAACAGCAGCGCGAAGCGGAAGTTCAGAAGATCGAGCAGGAACGCGATCACCATCGAAAGTATGCCGAAGACCTCGATGTAGGGGGAGAGAAGCTCGTAAAGCAGAAAGTATGTGAAGGAGATGAAGCTCACGGGCCCGTATTTCGGATTTGCGGCGAGATGCCGGTGCATCCAGAGGCTCTGGAACAGGCCTATGTGCCAGCGCTTGCGCTGTTTTATGAGATTGCGCAGATTGTCCGGCACCTGCGACCAGCAGATCGCGTCCGTGGCGTATTTGACAAGATAGGGGATGTCGTTGGCCGTGCAGTATTCGTGGATCTTCACGACCAGCTCCATATCCTCTCCCAGCGTGTTCGTTTCATATCCTCCGGCTTCTATGACGAGCCTCTTCTGAAACAGCCCGAACGCGCCGGAGATGATGAGAGCTCCGTTGAACTTGTCGAGCAGGATCCTGGAGGCGAGGAAGCTCCGGTCGTATTCCAGCGTCTGCATGCTGGCGAGGATGTTTTTCGGCAGCTTGTAGGATACGACGCGCCCCTTCTCTATCTTCGTGCCGTTCGAGGGACGGACGGATCCGCCGACGGCGACCACGTTTTCGTTTTCCAGAAGCGGCAGAGCGATCTTCTTGAGCGAGTCGAACTGCAGCACGCTGTCGGCGTCGATGCAGATGAAGTAGGGGAAGCGGGAAGCGTTGATGCCCATGTTGAGCGCGTCGGCCTTGCCGCCGTTTTTCTTGCGGATCAGCGTTACGCGCACGTTGTCCACCGTCGTTTCGTAAACGAATTCCTCCTGCTGGCACCGAAGCTGCCTGTGGATGGGCATCCTCACCGGCGCCATATTGAAGGCTTCGATCATCACCTTCGAAGTTTCGTCCTTCGACCCGTCGTCGACGACGATGATCTCGTAGACCTTATACTCCAGAGCCAGGAGCGACTGCACCGTGGAGGTCACCGTGACCTCTTCGTTGTAGGCGGGAACGATGATGGAGATCGGGATGTAATAGTTGTTCTGGATGGCGTTCATCATCCGGTACTGCCGCTTTTTCTTGAACAGCTCGGACGACCCGACCGTCACGGAGAGAAAGAGGAACGTGGAATAGCCGATCAGATAGGCGACGAAGAAGATGTTGATGATCTTGAGGATCAGATCGGCGATCCGCATGAGAGTTTCAACAGTCAATGCACGCTCGCCTCCTTCTGCTGGTTATACTTCATATCCAGCTGGAACTGGAGGATCTCCCGGGCGTACCGGTCGTTCCCGTCGATGACCTCTATCAGATCCACGTAATCCGCGCCGAGCTTAGTGAGGCTCTCGGCCGCGTTGTAGCGGACGTACCAGTTCGCGGTGTGCAGCGCCCGTTTCAGGGTCTCTATCGTTTCTCCCCCCGGATAGCTTGCGAGCGCGGAGCAGGCGATAGCGGGATATTCCCACCTGCGGTTCCCGAGGTCGCCGGCCATCTCCAGAAGCACGGGGTAAGTCGATTCGTCCGGATATTTCCCGAAATAGCGTATGCAGGAGAAGCGCAGCTCCGGGCTTCTGTTTTCGTCTTTCAGAATGGCGAGCATCCTGTCGCGGTGACCCGATGAGCAGAAGCGGATGAAATCGAGGATCACCACCTGCATTCCGGGATCGAAGGTCTCGAATTCCTCCCATAAGCGGTTTATGAGTTCGTCTTTGTTGCCAGCAAACGAAAGCAGTCCGTCGCTCAGCAGCTTCTTTGAGTGGTTGATCTGCCCGGAATCCAACACCTCGAGAGCCCGGAGCACAAGGTTCGTGTCTCCGCTCTTGTAGATGGCCTGCAGCGCGTTCTCGCGGCAATAGATGTTGGGCTCTCGAAGCGCGCCGAGCAGGATCTCCCCGACGTCCGGCGGCGTCACGCCGCTCATCTGCTGGAACACCCTGATCGAATACAGAAAGAAGGCGTATCTGATGGGGTCGTTGTGCTTTTTGTAGTGACTGATAAGAGAGTGCATCACTCCGGACATGCGGTCGAGATAGACCCGAATCTCGTCGGGAAACTCTTCAAAGAGCCCGAGCATCACCTGGATGAACACCAGCAGATGCTCCTGATGTCTCAAGTGCCGCTTCATATAGTGCAGATGGCGCGGATCCGTTTCCCTGTTATTGCGGATCCTGTTGAGCTGTTCGCGGATCATATCGCCGTAAAGCTTCACCAGCTTCTGGTTGACCTTGTCGCGCCGTTTCGAATAGATGATAGTCCCGATGTTGAACAGGATCATCGCAAGGCAGACGGCAAGATATATGTAGACCAGAAGTTCAACACCCAAGACTTTCACCTTCCTTTCTTTGAAATGGCTATAGTTTTAATGCTTCAATGCGTCGTCCAGTATTCCTTCAGGATGTAGTAGGATCTCTTCGGGCGCTCATGATAGGTCACGTGGTTGCCCCAGCCCTCGAGCGAAACGTCGTCCGTGGGGATCCTGTGTCCGTCGGAGCCGTCGGAAACTCCGACCTGCATGGAATCTATGCCGATATATTCGATCCCGTAATTCTCGTAATAGTCGTCGTGGATGCTCATGCGGGAGGGGTCCGAGAAGTTAAGAAGCTGCCACGGGATCTTGATCTCGATGTGATCGCCGTTTGAAATGAAGTCGGCAAGCGAGTTGAAATCATCGCTTTCGGGATTCGCGTTGCCGTATTTGAGCTTTCCCGTCTCAAAGCACATCGCCGCGGCGACGTCGACCTCCTTTGCGGAGACGAAGAAGCGGGAATCCACTTTCAGGATCATGTCGATCTGTTTGAAAAGAGGGGAGTCCGCGTCCGGCACGTTGCCCTTCACGTACGTGTTGAAGCCGTACACCGAGAGCGCGTAGGTGGAACGGAGCACCTCGTAGCGCTCCTGCACCAGGATCCGGCTGTCGTTCTTTCCGTTGATGACGATGAGAAAATCCGCGTCGCAGTCGAACTGGAGATCATAGTTCCCGCAGTAGTTGCTCCCGCTTTTCGGCGTCGTGTCGATAGGGAGATAGAGCGTGTCTTTTTCGAGATCGAATCCGGGCTTCTCCACCAGAAAGTAAATGAAACGCTCGTCGTATTTCATGGAGAGAGTCAGATCGCCGTTTGTGCTGACCACGTCCTCTTCGCTCCATTCGGAGACGTCCCCGTCCACGTAGCAGACGGACTTTTCGTTTCCGGGGTCGAAGGAAATGAGCCCGAAATACTGCTCGTTGGTCTGATAATCCGACCAGTAGGGCGTGCGGCGGAGGTCCACGGAGTGCATCGTGTTCCAGGTGCGCTTGAACCATTCGTCCTGCCAGGAGAAGACGCAGCACCCGGCGCAGCCGGAGTCCATGATATCCTCATAGCACTCTATTATCGCCTGTCCCTGCTCGTTCTCGGACATATGACCCTGATTGCGCCCGGTGTTCTCGTCGAGCTGAGCCATCCCGCGCCCGGTGGATACGCCGAATTCCGTGATGACCACGGGGAGCGTGTGATAGCGGTTCAGCGCGGTGAGATAGGCGAGATAGGTGTTGAAGCGGCCGTAGCGGTCGGTGTAATCCCCGTCCTTCGTGTAATCCGCCACGGACGGGACGTCCCAGTGATCCAGGCGCCAGTCGAGCTTTAGAAAGCCGGAGAAATTGTACATCTCGTGGAGCTCCTGAGGGGTCAGCTCCGCTTCCTTGGTGGCGCTTTCCAGATAATCAGGATAGTAGGGATACACGTGGTAAGAGGCGAACGAGCCGGAGATGAATTTCTCCGTCGCGCAGATGTGTTCAACGTTCACCGCGGCGAGCTTGTTCCAGAACGCAGTGACCGCCGTGGAGTATTTGAACGGATCCGTCGTTGGCCAGTTCGAGAAGGCGGTGAGCCGCTGGACGTGATAGCGGTCAGTTTCGTAGGATATCACCTCGTCGCCCACGCGGGCGAGAGCGGATTCGAACGGGGTGGCGTCCTCGGATGCGTACATATATTCGCCCTGATAGAGAGGCTCGTTCTCGCGGATCTGATCGGTGTAGACCACGGTTTCCGGTTCCCATTCCACGCCGAGGATGTAGCCGATCACCCAGGGGGATATATCCTTCCGGTAAGTTCCGCTGCCGGAGCTCGCCAGACGCCCTATATTGATATCGCGCCTGCCGTGGATAACGTCCACCATCGTTTTGCTGTCGCTTATCAGAGTTTCCAGAAACTCGTCGGTGTACATATCCAGGTGGGAGAACTGGGTGTAGTCGTTCACCCAGACGCCGTGAAGGAGCCAGAGCGGTTCTTTCCCGGCCGCTTCTCTTTCCGAGTTGTAGTCGAAGAAGGCGTTGTAGAAGGTGTCCTCCTGAACGGAATAGATGCGCAGGGTGTTCGCGCCCATTTCCTGCATCAAGCCGAACCAGCGGTAATAGCTGTCGTAATCTATCGCGTAGTCAGTCGACCACTTTCCCGGCTCTCCGGCGCCCATGTTGACGCCGCGGATCGTGAAGGGCTCGAAGCCGTTCCCGCGGTCAAGAAAGATGGTCTTGCCGTCCACTTTGGCGATGGTCGTCACGGGCCGGTCGTCTCCGAGATCCACGCGGATCCCGAAGTCGTAATAGGCCGTGTGGAGCGTCAGCAGGACAAGTATCATCACTATTACGATGATGATGAATTTTTTCATTGACATTTTTTGTTCCCCCGGAACGTCAGTGCGGAAGTTCGCTGAATTTCTTGTTCGCCGAGCCGGCGCAGAACTGCAGAAGATAGTCGATGTTCTCGTCCAGCCAGTCGAGACGGCTGAAAAGGTTGTCCTCCAGCATCTCCACCGCTTCTTTCTGAGAATGGGGATTGCGCCCCGTGTTCTCCTCGTCGTTCAGCGGATCGCTCGCGATGTAATCAGCCCACCTCGCGCTGTTGCGGTCTATGGCGTCGCCGAGGAAGGCGAGCGTGCCGTCGATGTATTCCCGCAGATACTCTTCGCTCAGGATCGTTTCTCTCAGCTCGCGGTAGCGCGAGATCACCTTTTCAACGAAGTAACGGTTCCTGAAAAGCATATTGTAATAGACCGCGGCCCGGACGCCGTCGAAATCTTCTTTTGTCGCGTCGTCCACGAAGTTGTTGCAGCAGTTGTTGAAATCCCAGACGCAGAGCTTGTATTTCCCGTCGATCGTCTTGTACATATACGTGGAGAATCTCCCGGCGTCCATGTTGGAGCTGACGGCGTTGATGATGTAGTAGTCTACGAAACTGTCGACGTCTATGTAATTTTTGAAGCTGTAATCTCCCGAATCGTAGTCGTAGGAGTACATGGCTTTTTCGAAGGCGGAGAAGTCCTTCTCGATCCTGTCCGCGATCTCTTCCGTCAGCCGCCCCTTGCCGGGGTATCTGATCGAAACGTCCATGTGCTGGTTATAGATCCTCTCCGTGAACACGTCCACGTCGCGCACGGTCTCCAGATCCGCTTCGGTCGGGCGGTCGATGCGGAGCAGATAGCCGGAAAGGACGGTGTTCTTGTTCTTCATGATGATCGGCAGCCTTCCGTCCTCGCCCGCCGTGATGGTCTCCACAAGGAGATAGACGCCCTTGTAATCCCCGTCTATAATCACTTCGCAGAGGCGGCAGTTGGGTGCGTAGTCCATCATTTCGCCGCTTAGATTGTAAAAGAGATAGTTCCTTATCAGGGATTTGTCGAGGAACGGACCGTGCAGGGCCCATTCGTTGTGCTCGCTCATCCCGAGAAGCGCCTCGTCCCTCTCCGCGCCGTCTTCCGTGCGCAGCTTGAGAAGATACGGCGGCTTGTCGAATTCTCTCGAGGAGTGTCCTCTCACGCGTATCTGCATTTCCGTGGAGAGGGTCGGCTCGTCCGTGGGATGATTGTATTGTGTTTCGCTGTCGAAGACGTCCATCCTGACTGACACCATGCTGTCACCGTCCTCCGCCATGGTGTACTGCTTCTCGCCGAAGATATCCTCTTCTCCGGTGGGGAGCCCCGGGATCGTTTTTCCGCCGGTATCTATCACGAGCAGGGGCAGATGCGTGCAGAAGGTCCCGTCGCTGTGATCCAGAGCGCAGGGCTCCTTTTCCTGAGCGGCAAGATGCTGATGGATGCGGACGTTCTTTTCCATATTCAACTGACACACGGACGCGCCCAGGACCGCCGCCGCCGCGATAACGACCGCCGCAGCAGCTATCAGCTTGTATTTCATGAAGCGATACCTTTCTTTTATTCCTCGCCGTTTCGCACGAGCATATTCTCAAAGGATTGCAGGAACCATTCCACCGACGTATCCTCCAGCCGCGTGAAGCGGCGGAGCTTTGTGGAGTAAAGGTTCAGCCCCGCCTCGCGGATCATAGGGTTCCATTTGGAGGTGTGCACCGAGCCGCTGTTCCCGCACAGAAGCAGTTTGTATCCGGCGGCGATCCACGCCCTGTCGGACTCTTCACTCCTGATGGAATAGGGATAAGCCATCGCCGGGATGGCGGCGCCGGTCGCCTCTTCGATCTTGCCGAGGATCTGCTTTGCGTCCGCCGAAGCGAGAGGCGCATACTGGCTGGCCGTTTCGCCCTCGGCAACGTTCGCGCCCTGCCGCCCGTCGCGGCTGAACGCGTGCATATTCTGCGTGTGGCTTATGATCTCTATCGCGCCGGACGCGCTCATCTCGGCCAATTCGTCCCAGGTGCAGAAAGCGGCGTCGGCGTTCTCGCGCTCCTGCGGCGCTTTCGTCGCGGAGTCGATCTGCGAGCCGATGACGGCAAGCGTCGCCTTCATGCCGTGTTTGGTCAGGATCGGCCACGCCCACTCGTAAACGCTGTATTTCCCGTCGTCGAAGGTGAGGAGGATCGGCTTTTCGGGCAGCTCCGCTTCTCCCTCCAGAAACGCTATGAGCTCGGCGGCGGAGATCGAGGTGTAACCGTGCTCCTTCAGCCAGATGAGATCGTTCTGGAAGTCCTCGGGCGTTATCACGTCCTCGTCGTGCAGATCTTTTTGGGCGCGCTCGTTTTCCGGGAGCAGCTCGTGGTAAACGATCACCGGCAGATAATAGATCTCTCTCTGATTCGTCCCGAGCCTCACGGGCTCGCTCCAGGCGCTTTCGAAACGGTCGCCGAGGCAGCGCAGACGGTACCAGTAGGTCTTTGTGTCGTCTTCCTCCTTGACGTCGTAGAACACGTCGTTTTCCGCCGATCCGACCGTCGTGAATACGCCGTTTGAAGTCTCCGAGCGGGCTATCTCGTATTTCCAATCGCCCTCGGAGATCCCGAGCTCGACGACGTTCGTCCAGTCGTCGAGGGCGGTCACCGCGAAAACGGAGCCCGGAGTGCCCAGAGTAACGGAGGAGGAGAGGATCGCGTCCGCGGCGGTCGTCGACACGGCGATCTCGGAGTAGTTGTTCGTGTTTTCGAACCTCAGGAACCCGTCCTTGCTGCGCCCGATCTCCCGCCATTCCGAGGAGGTCTTTCCGTAAAGAACGCACTCCGTGTCCAGCTTATCCCACTGCGCCTCGTAGGTCAGGCTCTTTATCTGACGTATAATGGTGATCTCGGGGGAAGGGCCGAGGCGGACCGGGGCGCAGATCCCTTCGGCGATCACCGAGGCGCCCGCGAAGGCTTTGATCTTATATACGTATTCTTTTTCTTTTTCGACGTATTCGTCGGTGTAGGAGAAGCCGTCGGTCACGTCGCAGACGAATCTGAAATCCTTGCCGTCCGCCGTGTTCTTTTTGAAGAGGCGGAATCTGTCGGCCCCTTCCGCCGCGTCCCACCTTACCGAGATCGTCCGCTCGGTCGAGGAAGCGGAAAGGGAGAGGGGAGCCGGGGCCTTTTCCTCGTCGCAGCCGGTGAGAAGGAGAGGGCATAAAACGAGGATCGCGGCGAACAGAGCACAGAGCAATCTGCGCGTCATCAGTTGGAGACCTCGTCGTTCTGCATCACCAGGTTCACGTACTGGATCTTTCCTATCTTGTAGAGCTCGTCGCTGATCTGATGGGGCGCGCTGACGTGTTTCTTTATCGTCTTCTGGCTCAGCTCGAAGATCAGCTCGAAATTGTCTTCCGTGGTGTTCTGCACTCTGAGCACGGCTTTTTTCTTGAACATCTGATATACTCTCGCCTGGACCGTGGACTGGCTTCCTCTGTTCCCGCGGATGATGAGGAGCATCCGGTTGTCGTTTTTGATGAGTCCGAGAACGAGGATGATGACGAACACTCCGACTGAGCCGATGAGCGCCACGGTGTAGTCTCCCACGCCGCAGCAGATGCCGACGATTATCGTCCAGAAGATGTACACCGTGTCCCTCGAATCCTTCACGGCAGTGCGGAAACGGACGATGCTGAGCGCGCCGACCATGCCCAGAGAGAGGGCTATGTTGTTTCCGATAACGGTCATCACGACGCCGGTCAGCATTGTCAGGACCACGAGCGAGGCGTTGAATTTTTTGCTGTAGATCGTCCCGCGGTGGCTTATCATGTATGATATGTAGATCAGAAATCCGATCAGCGCGGACATCGCTATGTTCAGCGCGATCTCCTGCACGGTCAGGTTGTTCTGGCTTTCGATCAGCTCGAACAGTTTTTCTTTCATTATGATCATCCTCCTCAAAGATGCGTCTGATATGCGTTTTGCCTTGCTAAAACGTACTTGCTCACCGACAGCTCGCTGCGGTCTACGTCGCTGAGCAGTTTGTGTATGTAATCGAGCAGGAACCCGTTGTATTTCACTTCCAGCACAACGTCGAATTTGTCTAAAACCGGGTTCATGTTGAGCGTCGGCGAGAACAGGTCGAAGCAGGATTCCGTTGAAACTATCTGGTTGTCGAAGGTCACGCGGATCCTGTTTTCCTTAGCGATGAACGCCTTTCTGTGGTATTCCACTATCGTCACGGGGCGGTAGCACCTCGCGTGCATCATGGCGTAGCACTCGGCGGCGAAGGGCTCCTCGTATCCGAGCAGGGGAGAGTAGTCACCCCGGCTTATCGTCTCAGCGTCGGAGCGCGTTACGCGGAGCGAGCGCTTGAACTGCTGGCTGCCCTGCTTCTGCTTCATTTCGAGCATGGCGAAATCCGCGTCGGGAGCGTAGATGCGCAGCCTGATCTTCCTTCGGAGCTCGGTCCCCGCCTCTTTTTCGAAATAATCCTGATCGTAGATCGTGTCATAGTAGAGAGTGCGGATCATGTATCCGTGAGTCCCGTTGTGCTCGTCCTGGAGCATCACCTGATCCAGCTTGTGGCTCAGGCGGAGAAAATCTTCGATATTTATCAGGTATTTCTTTTCCACCCGAAGCACCTGATTCATATTCATCACCCCGTAAAAGAAAACCGGCTGCACCATAAACGGTCGCAGCCAGTCAGTCGTGCGGCAGGAGCCGTTTAGACACTATTGCTTTGCGTCACCGCCTTTCGGCGGTTTTGCCCTGATTCTTTATTGATCCTTTTTATGATCCCGTCATTTCCTTCAAAGCGCGGTATTCGTGGAGCGCGAAGGTTATCTGCTGCCCCTCGAAGGCTTCTATGAGCTCCGCCCGGCTCTTCTGCAGGGCGGAGAGCCCCGCCTCTCTGTAGGTGTGGATCTCTTCAAGGTAATATTTTCCGACTTCCTGCAGCTCGTAAATGTTGATGAGCCGCTTGCCGTACTTTTTGCACAGCGCCGCTTCGGAGACGATCTGCCCCGCCTCGTCCTCGCGGTTGTAGTTCATGATCGCCAGCGCGTCGCAGCCTTTTTCGACGATCGTCTCTATCTCTTCCTCAAAGCCGTAATCGTCGTAGTAGTAGGAGAGGCACACGATCATCTCTATCCCGTTCTCCTCGGCGGCGGCTTTGCCCTTAAGGAACGATTTAGTCATCGAGGTCATAACGGGCTTCCGGTCGCTCTTCCATTCGTCCGTCGAACCCGGTTCGACGTCCACCATCACTCCGGCGCAGCCTATAAGCGCCGCTCGCTGAATCTGAGCGCGGATGTTCGTCCCGTTCTTGTCGAGCGCCCATTCCGGCTCCCCGATGAGAAGATAGAAGCGGATCCCGTTTTCTTCGCACGCTTTTGCGAAATCCCTTATCTGCGCCGCCGGAGCGTCGAGCGGAACGTCCTGATAGAGTTCCGTCAGCCCCTGGTTCTTCATCAGTTCGAAGAGGATCTCGCGCTCGTCCTCTTCCAGCACCTCGTCGTGCCAGGAAAACAATCCGTTTCCCGGAAAGCTCGGGCTCTCCGGCGCTTTATTCTTATCCGCGCCGCGTCCGGCAAAAAACCATACGCCAAAGAAGGCGAGGATCACGGCGAGCGCGATCAGGATGATTATGAGAGCGCGGGGCTTTTTGACAGTCACGTTCACCTCTTGCTCCTTCTCCTCCCGGGTCCTGGGGGCTGCCGGTCACGGCAAACTCCTTGCGCCGGGCGTCCGTTCAATGCCTGCGCCTCTCCAGACCGGAATCGCGATAGAACTCGTTCTTCTCGGAATACATGGCGAGGTCGGCTTCTATAACCAGCTTTTCGGCGGAAATGCCGGGGTGGTCCTTTGCAAGCGCGTAACCCGCCGCCAGATAAAGCTCCTTTATCTCGGAGCCCTCCCAGGCTTTGGTTTTTGCGGCAAGCCGCGCCAGCGCTTCGTCCGCCTGGTTCTTATCCAGCTCGGCGAACACGATGAACTCGTCGCCGCCGGTCCTGAAGCACCTGCCGGTTTTATCGAACACGCGTTTGATGCATTGAGCCGCGCCGCAGATCAGCTCGTCGCCGACGGAGTGACCGAAGGTGTCGTTCACTCTTTTCAGTCCGTTGATATCTATTGAGAACGCGCAGAGATCTTCGGGGAGGTCCCCGTCGCTCTTGTAGTCCTCAAGGGCCTTCGCATAGGAATAGCGGTTCAGCAGCCCGGTCAGCGCGTCCATGATGATAAGCGTTTCCTGCTTCTGCAATCTGTCGTCCGACTTCATCTGAGAGAACTCCGAATAGTGGACGTATAACAGGATGGCTCCGATCGTCAGCGCTATGTATGCCGTGCGGTACTCGCTTCCGAGCAGCTCCTGCGCGGCTATCCCGCCGAGCACCAGCGCCATGATCGCGTAAAGAGATGCCCGGTTCTGCTTCTGGAAGGATTTTCCGTAGACCGTGAATTCGATGATGATAACGGCGAACACCGTAAGATAGATCGCCATATACACCCAGTAGAGAGGCCCGTGTGAATAGCGGTTGTGCTCGTCTATGTGCACCACCCAGCCGCCGAAGCAGGAAACGATCTGAAAGAGAGCGTTCCCGGCGAGGAGCACGGTCAGAGCCTTGCTCCACCGGTTGCGGGCGTGCATCTGCCCGATCAGGGCGACGCCCGCGACGGGCGTCAGTATGTAGTCGGCGCACTTGGCGGTGATGAGAAGCCATTTCGGCAGACTTTCCACTCCGTCGAGCTTGAGCCCCGTCCATTCGGCGGCGGCCGAGAGGGCGATGAGCAGATAAGTCAGATAGAAAAACTTTTTGTCCGCTTTTTTGATCCTGTCGTTCTCGTAAATGATGACGCACATCACCGTGAGTGCCGCCAGGCAGAGGACGATAATGGAGGTATAATAGTTCATGGATACGCGCGATCCTCCCAATGTACCCGTGAGTATGCTGACAAACGAAACACAATAATCCAATTCTATATAATTATAGATGAGCTTTTTTGTTGTTTCAAGTATATGTGACGGAATGACACGTTTAAAACCGTTCAACCCCTTGCGCGCGGGTTTTTTCCTTGTTATAATATCATCGGATATTTATATCTGACTGCCGATTGGCAAAAGGGGGAAGGACGGTGCAAATCTCGTTTGCGGAGATGCTCCGCAAAAAGCGTATCGAAAGGGGAATGTCGCAGCAGAAGCTCGCCGATGTGATCCACGTTGACCGCTCCACTCTGTCGGGCTGGGAAACGGGCCGCCGGCTTCCGGACGCGGCAATGATCTCGCTGCTTTCCGAAGTCCTGCGGGCGGACGTCGCAGTTTTTCTGCGCGCCACCGAGAAACCCGCCGAAGCGCTGAACGTCATAGTGGCGGACGATGAAAAGATCATTCTTGACGGCGAGATCGAGGTCCTGCGCGAGGTCCTGCCGGGCGCTGAGATCTACGGCTTCACGGAGCCCGAGGAAGCGAAGGCGTTTCTGAAAAGAAACAAGGTGCAGCTGGCTATCCTCGACATCGAGATGGGGCAGATCAGCGGCTTCGATCTGTGCCGGGAGCTTCTGGAGATCGAGCCTATCCTGAACGTCTTTTTCCTCACCGCCTTTCCGCAGTATTCGCTTGACGCCTGGAAGACGGGCGCCTGCGGCTTTCTGGAAAAGCCCCTTGGCGCCGATGATATCCGGGGGCAGCTTTCCCGACTTCGCTGGCCGATAGAAGGCCTGGGGGACGTATGACTGAAGGAATAGATATCGGAATAATAGACATAGTAAATTTTTCCATTTCCATAAGCGGCCTTGTCATTTCGCTGATCGGTCTGCTGCTGGTCATCTGCCTGCGCCGGATAAAATTCGAGAGCCGCGGCTTCTTTCTCGTCTTTTTCTCCATTCTGGTGTGCTACACAGCCTCCCACACGGTGTGCGAGCTTTCCGGCAGCGTCACCCTCTCGCGGATCTCGCTCTTTTTAAGCTCGCTGTTTGCCTCGATGCTGATCCCGCCGATCTCCGTTTATCTGCTCCGCTGCGCCGGGAAAAACCCGCGAAAAAGTCCGTTTGTATATGCGGTCACGGCGCTGTGGGGCGTGTATTTCGCTCTGCTTGTCGCAACGCAGTTTTCCACTTTATTTTATTACTACACTCCCGACAACGTTTACCACCGCGGCCCCTTTTATTTCCTGCTGCTGATCCCGCCGATCCTGCTGATGGCGCTGAACGTCAGCGAACTGTTCCGCGTACGTTCTCTGCTGCAGCCACGGCAGCGGACGGCGTTTCTCATCTATTTTGTCGTTCCGCTGATAAGCATGGTGATCCAGATGTGCTTCTACGGGCTCCTGCTTATCGTGTTCGGCGCGTCGGTGGCGATCCTGTTCATGTTCGTCTTCATCCTGATCGACCAGGTGGAGCACACCAACCTTCAGGCCATGGAAAACGCCCGTCAGCAAGCCAGCATCTACGTGCTTCAGATGCGCCCGCACTTTATCTACAACACGCTGATGAGCATCTATTATCTCTGCAAGCAGGACGCCGACAAGGCTCAGCAGGTCATCCTGGATTTCAGCCGCTATCTTAAAAAGAACTTCACGGCGATCGCCGGCGAGGACGCGGTCCCGTTCACGGAGGAGCTGGAGCACACGCGTGCTTATCTGGCGGTGGAGAAGGCGCGGTTTGAGGATAAACTCTACGTGGAGTTCGACACTCCGGCCACCATGTTCAAGCTCCCGCCCCTGACTCTGCAGCCCATCGTGGAAAACGCGGTGAAATACGGCGTGAGCCCCGGCCTCGATCCCCTGCATCTTTCGGTTGTCACGCGGGAAACAAAAGACGGCGTGACTGTGCTTGTTGAGGACACCGGCCCCGGCTTTACGGCTCCGAACGACAACGAGCCGCATATCGCGCTGGAGAATATCCGCAAACGTCTCGGGATCATGTGCGGCGGCACTCTTGAGATCGAGCCGCGCGTGGGCGGTGGGACTAAGGTGACGTTGTTTCTTCCGGGAAAACGATGACGCCCGCGATAAAAAAAGATAAGCCCCGTCGGGAATATCGCCAAGCTTGATGATATAATCCCCATAGAGTAGACACTTGAAAAAACAAAAATTTTCAAGGACTACTTTATGGGGGTTATTTATGTCAAGACGAAGGAACAAGAAATATAGCAAAGAAATGAAGGCAGAAGCCGTACACGCATATCAAAATGGAGAAGGCAGTTTGCGAGAGATATGCCGCAAGTATGGAATAAGTGAAAAGAGGGTTCTCAGGAACTGGATAAAGTGGTATAATGGTCATAAAGAATTTAGAGAACGGCGTGGAGCCGGGATGGAGATCTATATGACCAAGGGAAGGAAAACGACGCAAGAAGAGAGAGCGGAAATCGTAGCATTCTGCATTGAGCACGGGAAGGACTATCCGCTGACGATCCAGACATACGGAGTCTCATACCAGCAAATATACGCATGGGTGAGGAAGTATGAGGAAAAAGGGATAGACGGTCTGAAAGACGGCAGAGGGAGAACGAAGCCGTTAGAAGAAATGAGTGAAGCAGAGCGGCTTCGTATGGAAAACAAGATATTGAAAGCGCAGCTCAAAGACGCTGAGATGGAGAACAAACTGCTAAAAAAATTGAGGGAGTTGAGAGGAGGCGATTGATCAGCGAAGTAAGACAGGAGGATTACTACAAAGCGATACAGTACATACATATATCCGAGAGATATCCAATCGAAAAACTGTGTCAAAAGCTGAGCGTCAACAGAGCTGCATACTACAAATGGCTGAACAGAAAGCAAAGCGACAGAGAACTTGAAAATGAAAAGATCGTCGAGTGGATCAAAACATTGTACGAAGAACAAGATGGAATACTCGGATACCGTCAAATGACGATCACGGTCAACCGGGAACACAATGTTCACTACAACAAGAAACGAATCCGCAGATTGATGCAGATCCTTCATTTGAAATCCGTGTGCAGAAAGAAAAGATACAATTACATCAAATCGACGCCGGAAGTAACAGCGGAAAACATTTTGAACAGAGATTTCCACGCGGACAAGCCAAACGAAAAGTGGCTGACCGATGTGACGGAATTCAAATATTATGTAGGTGCGGAAGTTAAGAAAATCTATCTGAGCGCCATACTCGATCTGTACGACAGAAGGATCGTCGCGTACAAGATCGGAGACAGCAACAATAATCCGCTTGTGTTTGATACGTTTGATGAAGCAGTACGGGCAAATCCGGAAGCTCATCCGCTTTTCCACAGCGACCGAGGGTTTCAATACACAAGCAAAATCTTTCACAACAAACTTGTTGAGGCGAATATGAGGCAGAGTATGTCACGTGTCGGAAGATGTATTGACAACGGTCCCATGGAAGGCTTCTGGGGAATCCTCAAATCCGAGATGTATTACCTGAGAAGGTTTGCTTCGCGAAACGACCTGATTTCAGCAATAGAGCATTATCTCTATTTCTACAACAACAAACGCTACCAGCAGAGGCTCAAATGCATGACGCCGATGGAGTTCCATCGCGCCGCCGCGTAAAAAAATCCACCCTGCTGCGCAGCAGGGTGGAATTCCAACGAAAAATAATTTTGTTTTTTTCACTGTCTACTTGACAGGGGGCGCTTCATGACGCTTGTTTTCACTCCGGGCGGGGTTTTTTTCTTTTTACCGTCTGAACGGCGCTATATGAACATTTTATACCTGCACAACCCTGCGTAATCCTTGCGCCCGATGATCTCCTCCGGGAACTCCGGCAGCCACTTGCGGTCAAAGCAAGTCGTGCCGAAATAGGCGTTGAAGCTGTCGACGGGCAGGATCACCCAGTCGCTGTCCTCCTGTTTGTTGGCAATGTAATATTTTGCAAGTTCTATGATCACGTTCTCACGCTTTTTGTTATTCAACGCGTCCTTCAGTTTTTGTTCTATCTCGGCGGGCAGTTCAAAATCTTTGTTCTGCAGCGGTCCTTCTTCCTTCGCTTCGGCTATAATATCCGCAAAACGCCGCACCCAGCCTTTTGTGTTGACGGAATAAAGTGACGCCTGATACTGTATCACTTTCTCACGCCACGCGTCGTCGAAGCCTCTGGTGAGAACGATCGCGCTGCCGACGGACGTGGGATAAACGCCGTCGGTGTTGTCGAGCACGACTTCGATGACGTTATGAACGTGCGTGTAAAACCAGCCTTCGCCTTCTTCGTTGACAAGCTCCGGAAATTCAGCGTGTAATTCCGGGAAACAGGTCTTGTCCTTCCAAGGCTCGTCTTTCTTCGGCTTGTTGCCGTCTGGCAGACTGCACCACGCTTTGAGCGCACGCTCGGCGCGTTCCAAGTTCGGCATGCCGGTCTCCCACATATATCCTCTTGCAAGGATTGTGAAAACTCTGGTCAGCGCGTCGAATTTTTTGAGCATATCATAGGTGAAACGCCCGAGATAACCGGTATCGCGCTTGCTCTTGATAACGTATTCGGGAAAGGTCGTGTACGCTTTGAATTCTTCTATTTCATTCAGCATATACCGTCACCCCTTTACCGCGTTATCCGCTATGCGGTCGAGAAGCACGTCCATAGCGAAATCGCGCTTTTTGAGCGCAACGGCGCATTTCAGCGCCGTATCCGCGTCGATGCGTTCTTCGAGATAAAGTCTTGTTCTACTCGCCGCAAGGTCACGGTAGTCTTTACTTCTTCCTTTTAGATAGTGCTCCATAATATCGTTGACAAGCTCGCTGTCCGTATCGGTTCGGACGGCGTTTTTCTTTCTCTCCTCGGCAACGTACATATCGTCGAGATCTGCGATGATATCGGAGAGGATACGGAAACCGAAGCTTCTGAAATCGGAGAAAAGGTCGACATATTCGTGCCTGTTGTACGGAAGATAGTGCAAAAGGAAATCTTCACGCCCGTCTTCGTCCAGAAGGTGCCAGTTTTCCCGGTCGAGCGCGGCGCGGATGTCATGTATCTCCTCCGCGCTCGATTCCTGAAATACGCCGTACAGCTCGTCGGTCGTGTATTCTTCCTCCTGTGCGCGTGAGAAAAGGATGCGTTCGATATCGCCGCAGCGCGTCATCTGCTTGATCTTGATCCGGCTGACGCGGATGCGCCGGAGCGCCTCGTTGTAATCGGCAATCATACCGCGCATAAGTTCCAGATCCTTCGGATCGAGCTTGTTCGCCCAGCCTCTTTTTTTAGCGAAGGAAAACAGATCCGCGTCCCTTGCAGGCTTCGGCTTCAGCTTCGGCGTGTTCTTTTCAAGCATCCGGGCGTAATATGGCAGTTTTTCCACGTTGGAGCTGACCGTATCCCAGTCGGTATTCTCAAAGAAAGTTTCGAG
>JAEEGL014842065.1_pt1 | contig 23277 bp, 18 predicted proteins | sample 9134231 | NCBI WGS metagenome assembly JAEEGL01 (sample SAMN16246548, study PRJNA631951) | gut metagenome | biome: gut microbiome; feature: rumen; material: fiber-attached | host: Bos | place: Iran: Karaj | collected 2018-10
AAGTAGTAAAAGAATTTGTTAATAAAGTTAAAGAAAAAGCATTAGGGGCTGAAGTACAAAAATCTTTAAAACCTGATGAATTATTTATTAAGATAGTAAAAGATGAATTAGTAGAATTATTAGGTGGCGAAGAAGCTCCTTTAGTAGTAGATGGTAAACCAACAGTTATTATGTTAGTTGGTTTACAAGGTAGTGGTAAAACTACTACTTGTGGTAAGTTAGCTAATTATCTAAGAAAGAAACATGCTAAGAAACCATTGTTGGTAGCTTGTGATATTTATCGTCCTGCAGCTATTGAACAGTTGGAGACAGTTGGTAAACAACTAAATATACCAGTATTTAGTGAAGGTAAAATAGAGGTTAATAAAATTGTTAGAGATGCTTTAGCTTATGCAAAAGAAAATCATAATGATTATATTATTATTGATACTGCTGGTCGTTTACATGTTGATGAAGAATTAATGGATGAATTATTGGGTATATCTTCAGAATTCAAACCACATGAAACTTTATTAGTAATTGATGCTATGATGGGTCAAGATGCTATTAATGTTATTCAAGGATTTAATGATAAATTAAAATTAACTGGTTGTATTTTAACTAAAATGGATGGTGACACTAAAGGTGGTGTTGCATTATCAGTAAGACATTTAACTAATGTACCTATCAAGTTTGTAGGTGATTCTGAAAAATTAGATGGCTTATCTCCTTTCTATCCAGAAAGAATGGCTGAACGTATCTTAGATATGGGAGATGTTTTATCTATTGCTGAAAAAGTTGAAGGTATAATAGATCAAGAAGATGCTGAAGCTCAAGCTAAAAGAATGATGAGCGGTAAATACGACTTAGAAGATTTCTTAACTAATTTAAAACAAATTAGAAAATTAGGACCACTAGAAAATATTATTAAAATGTTACCTCAAGCAAGAAAAATGGGGCTTAATAATGTTAATATAGATCCAAAAGATATGGCTCATATAGAAGCAATTGTTTTATCAATGACGCCATATGAAAGAAAACATCCTGAAGTATTAAAAGCTAGTAGAAAGCAAAGAATCAGTAAAGGTTGCGGAAGAGATGTTGCTGAAATAAATAGATTGCTTAATCAATTTGAAGAAATGAAAAAGATGATGAAAATGATGAGTAATGGAAATATGAAATTACCATTCTAAAGAAGTTTTAAAAACTTCTTTTTTTATTTCAAAATAATATATATTGTGATATACTTATTACAATAGGATAGAGGGGTACAGCAAGAGGGAGTTATAAATATGACAGTTATTAAGAAATGTAGGATTATAGCAGTGTTAGCTTTTTTAATAGCTATAGCTAGTTTAGGAATTTCTTATGCTTCTTTAAACACAACAAAAAGTATAGTTGGAATTGCAACAGTTCAAGAAAAAAAGACATCCTTAAAAATTGATAATTATAAGAAAAATCAAATAGATGAAAGAATTAATTCAATTGTTGGATCACCAACAGTTGATAATAATTTAATAAAAATTGATTGTAGTTTGAAAACCATTGGAGATTATTGTGCAGTAGATTTTGAAGTAATTAATGATGGTAGTAATGCTGCAAAAGTTATTAATGTAGAAGTGCTTATACCAGGCTCAGAAAATAAGCCAGTCAGTTATGATTTAAAGGGGATTAGTACAGGTGATGTTTTAAAAGTAGAGGAAGTTAAGAATGTTAATTTTGTTTTAACATATAATGACTATCCTAGAGAAGAATGGGAAGAAATACAAGAAATCAATTTGGAAAATATTCAAATAAAGATAGAATTTGAAAAAGAATAGAATAGGGATGATTGTTATGAGGAAAAAAGAAAAAGTAGATTTTTCACAAATGGAGAGAGTAGATAATAACGTAAATTATGTAGATAATAGTTTTCATTTCTACTTATCTTATAAAGTTAGAATGGCGTTGTATGTAGTTTTTACGACATTACTATTATTGGGAGCTTATGCTTTAATTACAAGAAGTTATAATGATCTTGGAATTAGAAAACTTGGATATAATGAAAATGGTAATGCAGCAGATTATGTTGTTAAGGTACGTCCTGATGAATTCTATCCAGAAGGTGAAGTAGAATCTGGAATGAATTATGTACTAACTAATGTAGACAGTATAGATAGTATTTTTAAATATAATATCTATTTCTCTGATATGGCTGATATTAGATATGAATATAATGTAGTAGCTGTGTTATTAATATATGGTGAAGATAATAAATTATTAGCTCCACAACAAGTTATTCCTATTATTGATAAAAATTATGTTAATTTAAAAAGTTCAAATAAATATAATTTAAGTGTTCCAGTAAAAATTGATTTTAAAGAATATAAAAGTAAAGTAGAAAAATACTTTACTGATAATGGTGTACAAGGAACAGCTAAGTTATTAGTTACTATGAGTGTAATATCAACTATTAGATATGATTATTTTACAGATGCTATTACGAAAAATAGTATAGTTCAAATGGAAGTCCCTTTAACTAGTGGTAATAATCAAATCCAAATTAAAACAAGCAATTATAATCATGATGATCATTTTGAAAGAGTTGTAATTGGTGAACCAACTAATGAAGATATGTTATATTTAGGCTTAGCATTATTTATTTTAGCAATAGTATCATTTATTTACTTTATAGCATTTATTATTAGAACAAATCCTAAGAAGAGTAAATATAATACTTTAAGAGATGGTTTGTTAAAAGAATTCGATAAGAAAATTGTTAATGTTAAGAGAATTCCTTCATTAGCAGGTGTAAATGTTATTGAATGTTATAGTTTTAGTGAATTATTAGATGCTCAAGATACTTTAAAGAAACCTATTTTATATAATGAAATAGTTAAAAATCAAAAATGTGAATTTGTTATAGTAGATGAAACTAATGCGTTTAGATACGTATTAAAAGCAGTTGATTTAGAATTTAAATAAGGCACTTAAGTGTCTTATTTTGAATATAAGAGGAGATGGGGTAAATGAATCCTGATTTAGTTCATTCATTAAATAGCTTAAGAGCTTTAAGTGTTGATATGATTAGTCAAGCTAATAGTGGTCACCCTGGAATATGTTTAGGGGCAGCACCAATTATCTTTTCGGTTTATGCTAATCATTTAAAGATTAATCCCGTTGATCCAAAATGGATTAATAGAGATCGTTTTGTAATGTCAGCAGGTCATGGTTCAGCTCTTTTATATGCTACCTTGTTTATGTCTGGGTTTGATGTTTCAATAGATGATTTAGTTGATTTTAGAAGAATCGGATCTAAGACACCAGGTCATCCTGAATATGGAGTTACACCTGGAGTTGAAGTATCAACTGGTCCTTTAGGTCAAGGTTTTGCTAATGCTGTTGGTATGGCAATTGCAGAAAAATACTTAGCTTCATTATTTGAAGAGAAAATTCCTAAACAAAAAGTAATTGATTATTATGTATATTGTTTAGCTTCTGAAGGAGATTTGATGGAAGGTGTTGCTTTAGAAGCAGCTGCAGTTGCAGGAAATCTTGCTTTAGATAGATTAATTGTTTTATATGATTCTAATGATGTTACTTTAGATGGTGATTTGAAATTATCTAGTTCTGGTGACGATATTATTAAGAAATATATAGCAATGGGTTGGGAAGTTGACTTTGTTCAAGAAGGTAATGATACAAGAGAAATTGATAAAGCAATTTTAAGAGCTAAATATAATAAGAAACCAACTTTAATAGAAATTAAAACAGTAATTGGTAAAGGAAGTATTAATGAAGGTCATAATATAGTTCATGGTAAGCCATTAACTAGAGATGATATTGTTCAATTAAAGAAGAAAATGGGAATTAATACTAATCATATGGAAGTAACAGAAAATGCTGTTAAGTTCTTACGTTTATCAATTGCTAATAGAATTAATACACCATATAAAGAATGGCAAAAGTATTATTTAGAAATAAAAAAGAATATGAATGCAGATGTAACTGCTTTGGTTAATTTTATTGAAAAACAAGATGTTGGTACAATTATTAATTCAAGTAGTTTTAAAATTCAAAATGATTATATGGAAGAGTTAAGAGAATCAAATTCTAAGCTAATGAATATTGTTAGTGATAGAACAAAATTCTTCTTAGGTGGAAGTGCTGATTTAAGTTCTTCTTGCCATACTCATTTATATAAAGAAATTGAAATGAGTAGGAAATATCCTACTGGTAAAAATATTTATTTTGGTGTTAGAGAACATGCAATGGGAGCCATCTTAAATGGTATGGCTTTAAGTGGTTTAAGAGTATTTGGTAGTACATTCTTGGTATTTGCTGATTATTTGAAACCAGCGATGAGAATGAGTGCGATGATGAATCTACCTGTAACTTATGTATTTACTCATGATTCAATTGCAATTGGTCAAGACGGACCTTCTCATCAACCAATAGAGCAATTAACAATGATTAGAAGTACACCTAATATAATTGATTTTAGACCTTGTGATATAAATGAAGTTGTAGGTTGTTGGGATTATATTATGAATCACAAAAGACCTGTAGCAATTGTTTTAGCTAAGGATGAAGCACATATCTTATCTGGTACTAGTGGTGAGAAAACAAAGAAGGGTGCTTATATAGTTAGAAAAGAGAAAGAAAGAATTGATGCAATTGTTATAGCAACAGGTATTGAAGTAACAACGGCTTTATTAATAAGTGAAGAATTGAAACATAAAGGAATTGATTTAAGAATTGTTACAATGCCTTCAATGAGATTATTCTTAGAACAAGATGAAGCTTATAGAAAAGAAATAATTCCAGAAGGTAATAAAGTTATTACTTTAGAAGCTGGTAGTACAATGTCTTGGTTTAGATTTACTAAACCAGAGTATACAATTGGTGTAAATGAATTCGGTTGTAGTGGTACTAAAGATGAAGTTATTAATAAAATGAATTTTGATTATGAAACTATTTTGAAAAAAATAGAAAGTATTGTAAAAGAATAATATCTTGTTAAATAATAATTAAAATGTTAGAATATGTGATATTAAAGGAGTGATATTATGTTATTAGCAGCATCATTTGTTAAAGATATAGCTTTAGTGTTACTTGGAGTTATTATTGGAGCTGTTATTGGTTTCTTTGTAACAAAGAGTTTATTCACTAAACAATTAAAAGAAAATCCACCAATCAATGAGAAGATGATTGAAGCAATGATGAGTGGAATGGGAAGAAAGCCAAGTCAAAAACAAGTTAGACAAGTAATGGCACAAATGAAGAAATATATGTAGACTTATGGAGACATAAGTCTTTTTTTTATTGAATTAATTGTTATTTTTTGGTATCCTTAATGTATAGAATAAAGAGGTGGTCGTATGATTATGAATATAATTGATAAGATCTATAGTAATAGTCATTTTACGACTATACTTATAGGAGCTATTGCGTTCTTAGTAGTATTGTTTATAATTGTATTATGTTTAGGTATTAAAGATGCTAAAAAAGCTAAAAATCCAGTTAAAAAGGAAAAAGAAGAGAAAGATATTACTTTTGAGGATGTTCCACAAGAACCAAAAGATGTAGCTGAAGATGTTACTTTTGAAATGGGAACAATTACTAAAAATCTTGAAGATTTTAAAAAGGGCCTTGAAGAAGAACTACAAAATGATACATCTGAAATAGATACAATTAAGGAAGAAACTATAGAAGAAAAACCACATATCGAAGAAATGAATACGGAATCTATAGAAGAGAAAGAATATAGTGAAGAAGAGATAGAAGATAGTTTCTTAGATTTAATTAATCTAAAGAAAGAAGATAGTGAACCTGTTCCTTTAAAAGGTGTTGAAGATATACTTGAAGAAGATAACGAACCTGTTAATTCAAATAAAGTAGAAAAAACATATGATGAAGATAATGAACCAATTTCTTTAGCAGAAATAGAAGAAAAGAAGAAAGAACAGGAAGCTTTAAAAGCAGAAGAATTAGAATTACCTAAAATGAATGATGATAATAAAGATGACTTAGATAATGAAGTAAGAAGAAGAAAAGAAAGAATGATAGATGAATATTTAAGTGCAACTAAATCATTATCATTAGATGAAATTAATAAGAAAATCGAAGAAATGGAAAAAGATGATTTCTAGATAAAATGCCGAAATTAAAGGGATTATTTGACATAAAAAAACGTCAAAGCCCTTTTTTTTTGCTTTTAAGTTGTGTTATACTAGCAATGGTGAAAAAGATGGCAACAGCAAAGTACGATGAAAATTCAATTAAAATTTTAGAAGGTCTTGAAGCCGTTAGAAAGAGACCTGGTATGTATATAGGCTCTACTGATAAGAGAGGCCTACATCATTTAATTTGGGAAATTGTCGACAATGCCATTGATGAAAGTATTAATGGATTCGGGGATTTTATTAAGATAACTCTAAATAAAGATGGATCAGTAACAATTGAAGACCATGGACGTGGTGTACCTGTTGGAATGCATGAATCAGGTATGTCTACACCTGAGGTTATATATACAATATTGCATGCCGGAGGTAAATTCGAAGAAGGCGGATATAAAGTATCTGGTGGATTACATGGTGTAGGTGCATCAGTTGTTAATGCATTATCTAAATGGATGAAAGTAGTTATTCATAAAGATGGTGGTATTTACGAGATATCTTTTAAAGATGGTGGACATGTTGATAAACCATTAAAAAAGGTTGGTACAACTAATAGAACAGGTACTACAGTAACTTTTTTACCTGATGTAGAAATATTTAAAAATATTAATTTTTCATTTACAACGATTAATGAACGTATGCAAGAAAGTGCCTTTTTACTTTCTGGTATTACTATTGAAGTAGCTGATGCAGAAGATGGTAGAGATGTTAAATATCATTATGATAATGGTTTAATAAACTTTGTTGAATATATTAATGAAGGTAAGAATGTCTTACATAAAGTAATTAATTTTAATGGAATTAAACAAGGGATAGAAGTTGATGTTGCATTGCAATATCAAGAAGGATATAACGAAAATATATTATCCTTTGTTAACAATGTTAAAACAGTTGATGGTGGTTCCCATGAAACTGGTTTTAAGTCTGGTATTACAAAAGCATTTAATGAATATGCTAAAGCTAATAACATTTTAAAGAAAGATGCTTCTTTTGAAGGTTCAGATGTAAGAGAAGGTTTAAGTGCTGTTATTAACTTAAAAATACCTGAAGCTTTACTTCAATTTGAAGGTCAAACTAAAGGTAAATTAGGTACACCAGAAGCAAGAACAATTACAGAACAAATTACATATGAAAATATGAAATTCTTCTTAGAAGAAAATAGAGAGATTGCAGTTACGATAGTAGAAAAAGCAAGTCGTAGTAAAGTTGCTAGGGAAGCTGCACGTAAGGCGAGAGAAGCTGCACGTAGTGGTAAAGGCAAAGAAAAGAAAGATAAGATATTATCAGGAAAGCTTGCTAAAGCAACTGGTAAAGATGCTAAGATGAATGAATTATTCATAGTCGAGGGTGATTCTGCCGGTGGATCTGCTATTAAAGGTAGAAATAATGTAACACAAGCGATACTTCCACTTCGTGGTAAAGTATTAAATACAGAAAAAGCTTCACAAAATGAAATAGGTGCTAATGAAGAATTAAATACATTAACTTATGCAATTGGGGCTGGTATTGGTAATGAATGTGATCCAACAGAATCTAATTATGGTAAGATAATTATCATGACTGATGCCGATGATGATGGGGCACATATTCAAATATTATTATTAACATTCTTTTATCGTTTCATGAGGCCTTTAATTGAACAAGGTATGATTTATGTGGCAAATCCTCCTTTGTATGGATTGGATTTTGGTAAGTATAAAGAATATGTAGCAACTGATGAAGAACTTGAAGAAAAGAAAAGGACAACTAAAGGCTTTAAAGTACAAAGATTTAAAGGCTTAGGTGAAATGGATGCTAAAGAACTATACGATACAACAATGAGTCCTGAAACACGTAGTTTAATTAAAGTTTCTATTACTGATGCTGCTCTTGCAGAACAGAGAGTTTCAGTATTAATGGGAGATAAAGTTGAACCCCGTAAAGAGTGGATAGAAGAAAATGTTGATTTCACATTGGAAGACAACTTTAAGAGGTGATAGTTATGGCAAGAAAAAATGTAGAAGAACAAACAATTATTGAAAAAATATATGACTATACCTTAGAAGATATAATGGGGGATCGTTTTGGTAGATATGCTAAATCTATCATCCAAGATCGTGCCTTACCTGATGTAAGAGATGGTTTGAAACCTGTACAAAGAAGAATTCTTTATACAATGTGGGAAGATCGTAATACAAGTGATAAACCATATCGTAAATGTGCAAAAGCAGTAGGGGACGTAATGGGTAAATACCATCCACATGGAGACTCTAGTATCTATGGAGCAATGGTTTATTTATCTCAAGATTGGAAGATGCGTGATACACTTGTTGATATCCATGGTAATAATGGCTCAATAGATGGTTATGGACCAGCCGCAGCACGTTATACAGAATGTCGTTTAACAAAACTAGCTGAAGTTATGTTAAAAGATATTAGTAAAAATACTGTTGAAATGGCACTTAACTATGCTGATGAAGATTATGAACCAACAGTATTACCAGCTAATTTTCCAAATATCTTAGTAAATGGATCAACTGGTATTTCAGCTGGTTATGCAACAAATATTCCACCTCATAATTTAGGTGAAGTAATTGATGCAACTATTTATAGAATTGAAAATCCTAATTGTCGTTTAGAGACAATTTTGAATATAGTTAAAGGACCAGATTTTCCTACTGGTGGTGTCATTGAAGGAAGAGAAGGTTTAGTTCAAGCTTATGAAACTGGTCGTGGAAGAGTAGTTGTAAAAGCTAAAACAGAAATAGTTAAAGAACGTGGAGTTCATCAAATTATTGTTCATGAAATACCATATGATGTATTAAAGGAACAATTACGTAAAAAAATAGAAGATATTAAAATAGATAAAAAAGTAGATGGTATTGTTGATGTGTTCGATATATCAGATGAAGAACACATGGCTAAATTAATAATTGAATTAAAGAAAGATGCTAATTCTGAATTAATTTTAAATTATTTATTAAAGAATACTGATTTACAAGTTAATTATAATTTTAATATTGTAGCTATTGTTAATAGAAGACCTAAACAATTAGGCATTCTAGAAATATTAGATGCTTTTATAGCTCATCAAAAAGAAGTAGTTACGAGACGTACACAATTTGATTTAGATCATGCTAAAGCAAGATATCATATTTTAGAAGGTCTAGTAAAAGCTATCAGTATTTTAGATGAAGTAATTAGAGTTATTAGAGCAAGTAAAAATAAAGGCGATGCAATAGATAACTTGGTTAAAGAATTTGAATTCACACCAGAACAAGCTAAAGCAATTGTTGAATTACAATTATATCGTTTAACTAATACAGATATTGTAGATATTGAAAATGAAATGAAAGACTTAGAAAATAAGATTAATATCTGGACACAAATTTTAAAGAACGAAGAAGCTTTAAAACATGTTATGAAAACTGAGTTGAAGATTGTTAAGAAAGAATATGCAACACCTCGTCGTACAGAAATTAGAGATGAAGTTACAGAAATCAAGTTAGATGTAAAAGCAATGATTCCTAAGGAAAATGTTGTTGTTGTAGTAACTAACGAGGGTTATGTTAAGAGAATTAACTTAAAGAGTTATGCTAGTGCAAATGGTGAAGAAACTGGTATTAAACCAGGTGACTTTGTAACTGGATTATATAGTACAACAACACTAGATACATTACTATTATTTACTAATCAAGGACATTATTTATATGTTCCAGTTCATGAAATCCAAGAAGCAAAATGGAAAGAAATGGGTAAACATATTAGTAATATTATTCCAATTAGTGCAGAAGAAAGAGTAGTATCTTGTATGATGTTGGATGATCCTGATACTAACTTAGTATTATTCACAAAGAATGGTATGACTAAGCGTTTAAGATTAGGTGATTTAGTAGTAAGTAGATACTCTAAACCAATTAATGCAATGAAATTAAAAGATGATGATGAATTAGTTAGTGTAGTTAAAGATTATGGTAATGCTATATTCGTTTCAGAGAATGGTTATTACATAAATATTGATTCAAGTGAAATTCCTGTAGTAGGTGCTAAAGCATCAGGTGTAAAGGGAATCAATTTGAAAGATGATATTTTAGTAGCTGGTTTATCATTAAATGGTGAAGATTATATTAATGTTTATACTGATAAGAGTACATCTAAGAGAATTAAAGTATTAGATTTAGACAAGATGAGTAGGGCTAAAAAAGGATCTACATTAATTAAGAAAGTTAAATCATCACCATATAAGATTACTGATGTTTTAGCTGTAAACAGTGGTACAACAATCAGTATTAAAGTAGATGGCGAATTTAAAGAAATAAAAGGTACAGATATACCAATTATGGATTTAGCTTCAACTGGATCTGCTTTAACAAAAAGAAAAATCGAAAGTGTAAACATTGTAAAGGACTTGGAAGAAATTAAGGTTTCTGAAGAGAAAATGAACAATAATCAAAAGACAGAAGAAAGTGCTTCTGAAGGCGAAGAAGAGCCAGTAGAAGTGGATAACAAGGAACCTGAAGAACTTACAATAGATGATTTTATTGAAGATTTTAAACTATAGATACTTAAGAGATTAAGTATCTATTTTTTGTAAAGGTGAAAAATACTGATTGAAATAGTAAATTCCTTGTAATATAATATAATTAAGAAAATAGAGAGGAAATGAAATATGAAAAATTTAAGAAATGATAGAAGAGGTTTTACATTAGTTGAATTATTGGCCGTTATCGTTATTTTGGCTATCTTAATGGTTTCTGCAGGTGCAGCCGTAATGTCAACATTAAATAATGCGAGAGTTAATACATTTAAAAATGAGGCATTGTCTGCATTAAATGTTTCTAACAACATGTATACAGAAATATCTATGGATGCTAACGACTCAAATAAGTATTTAAAAAATGATACTACACGTGCATATAAAGGAATGTGTGTTACTTTACAAGGATTGGTAACAAATGGTTACTTAGATAAAGACGTTGGTAAAGATGGATCAGGTGATGTTAGAGGAGTTATCTTAATTGAAGTTCCATTCGATGGTGGACCAACTAAGAAATCTATTTGGATGACTAACGGTACTCATGCAATCACTGGTTATGAAGAATCAAAGATTTCTTCATTAAAATTTAAAAATGACAATAACAAAGCTATAATGGGTCAAAGTGGTGGAGCAGATAAAAAGTATTATGATATACCAAAAGTTGGTGAAAATTATACACCTGGTGTTGTTACTTATATCGAAGTGGCTGATACTGTAATAACAGCTGCTAATGGAAAAGTAGGAATGCTTGAAAGTAATACTATTAACACTAAATATGAAAAACCAGATGGAACTACTGCAACATGGGTTAGTACTGTTAAGGCTTATACTAGTGAAACACCTAATATTGAACTACCAGTTTTACATTCACCAAGTACTAATAATGGTGGAACTGGATTACAATACAACAACATTCTTTGTATAAATTCTAGAATTGATTAATCTATTAAATAAAGTGCTTTTAAGCACTTTTTTTATGTGATATAATTCTTATAATGGAGGGTCAGTTATGAAGTGTTTTAAATGTGGATTTGAACTACAAGATGGTATGAGTAATTGCCCTCGTTGTGGTGCTTATATTAATCAACAACATACTTATAATAATTTTGTTAGTAATAGTGAACCTAACAATAGTTTTAATAATGAAGGTTTTAGTAACAATGATTATTTAATAAACAATCAAGATTATAATAATAGAATAGAAACTAAAGTTATCAATATTAAACCAACTAGGAATAAAGATAAAAAAGGATCTGCTGATTTAATAATTTGTTTAGTAGTATTAGCCGTATGGATTGGTTTAATATATTTAATGATGAATAATCTTGGACATAAAAAAGACTTCTTTTTTGAGGGTAGTAGTGATGATGTTACTTATCCTGATGTTCCAGTACCAAGTGTTCCTGAAGAAAAGCCAAGTGAAGGTGACGGAAAAGAGGACCCAGAAAAACCAACTACACCAGAGATTGGGGAGGGTGTTTCTAAGTCTGGTTATAACGGAATAGCTACAACAAGTGATAAATCACGTGTAGTATTTGATAGACAATATTTTAGACGTGGTTATTTAGAATCTAAAAGTGATGTATTAAAATTTGTTCAAGCAGATAGCTCAAAGAATAAAGAAAACTGTCCTTCAACTTTAAAAAGCTTAGAAACAGAAATGGAAACTAAATATAAAATTACAGCAGTTAATTTATGTGAAATGGATCCAGCACTAGCTAACGAATTAAAAAATGTTACAGCATATGTATATAACAATTATCCGGCTGCAAGAGGTTATTTAACTAATTTAACATTAGCTACAGTAAGTGAAAATGCAACTTATATGGCTGCTTATATGCCAATGTTTACTTTTGTTACTAGTGATACTATTTCAGGTTATCCAATTGGATTAAAATCACAAATAATATTAAATACAAAGTATTTCTTGAATCCTGCTAAAATAGATAATTCTGTTAGTTATGGTAGAAAGTCAGGCTATTTTCCAAAGAATGCAACTCCTTCTAGTACAGTTGCTCATGAATTTGGTCATTATCTATCTTATGTGGCAATGCTAAATTATTATAAAAATACAGAAATGATTTATATCGAACCAACGAAATCTAATTTGATGTTTACAATATATGATGATTTTAATGATGGTGATTTTAGTAAAAAACTATTGGAAGAAGCTTATGCTGAATATAAAAAGAATTACGGTTCTTCAATGACATTTGATCAATTTAGAGGTTCTATTTCATCTTATGCAGTTGCTAAAGATGAAAGAGGAGATTACATATATGACGAAACAATTGCTGAAGCATTTCATGATTGGTATTTGAATGGTAATAATGCAAAACCTGCAAGTATTATGATTATGAGTGTTTTACAAAGATATTTATAGGAGGTCTGGAAGATGAGAAAGATATTATTTATAAGTGTATTATTCTTAATGTTTATGACTCCTGTAATGGCTGATGAATTTGTAATTGATGTTAATAAAATTGATATTAATTATAAGAGTAATAATGTAATTGAAGGATTAGATAAAGAATATAAAATAGATACTAAAGATTTTAAAAGAGATAGAAGTAATGATAAGAAAGTTAAGACTTATATTAAAAAAGTATTAGGAATTCTATTTGGTGAATATGATGAAGATATTAGAAGAAGAGATTTCTTGTATCAAGGTTATATCGTTGATGATGATGGATTTAATGTTTTAACTTCTTCTTATAATCTACAAGCTTTTTATGATGAAGTAAGACCATTAAATATCCAATATGATTATATTAAGTATATTAATGTTACTAGTTATAGTGAAGGTATTATTGCAACTGTTTATATTCCAAAAGCAACAGTTAATGTAGAAACAACAGATCTTATATTTACTTTTGTTTTAAAGGAAGTTGATGGTAATTATAGAGTGTTTTTAGCTTCTTATGTTAAAGGTGATGATTTAGCTAGTAAGTATAATGAGATTGAACAAAAAGAAGCTAGTGGTAATATCATTGCTGGGGGTAGTAAAAATATATCTTTAACAGGTAATGCTACAGAAGTAACGGATGAAGAATTAACAAATATATTTAATGCTAATAAAGAAAAAGTAGTATCTATTGGAGCATTAAATAACGGGGTAGTTAATAGCTACGGTAATGGTTTTTATCTTAGAGATGGTGTAGTAGTAACTACTTGGTCTTTATTCTTAAAAATATTAAATAATAGTGATTTTATCTATGTTAATGATGCTGTAGGCAATGTATATACAGTACAAGGCGTAATTGCAGCTGATACTAATTATGATATAGTTTTACTTAAACTAAGTGAAAACTATGGTACAGGAGTCACTTTTGGTAATAGCAATGAATTAAATGTAGATGATCATGTCTATATGATTAGTAGTAAGAGTAATACTGGTTATAGTATTAGTTATGGTAGCTTTGTATCTTTAAATAATGGTGTATTAAAGAATCAATTGGTTGTATCACAAAATGATATAGGTTCTCCTTTATTTAATAAAGACGGAAATGTAATTGGATTTAATACAGGTAATATTATTAATTCAAGTATGAGTAATGCTAATAGTACAGATTATTTAAGTGATGTACAAAGAAAGCTAGCTAGTAAAGAATTTGATAGTATAGATTGTACTAGTGTTAAAGATTTTAAAGACAGATATTATTATGATTATGCTGAAGAGAAAAAATTTGATAATGTAAGTGATAAAGTATGGAACAAATATAAAAAAATAGGTGATTTAGAAACTGCTGTTCAATTAGATATTTTAAAGAAGAGTTATAAAGATAATATCTTAAGTGTTAGATACAAGAATAGTGTTTATGGATCATTAGATACTTTATTAATGACAGTTGCATTTGAAGATAATTTATTAAAAGATGATTATAAATTAATATATGAAAATAGTATGAAGAAAATTTATGAAAGTTCTGAATATAGAGTAGTAATTAAAGAAAGTTTAGATTATTTAATTATTATTATAATGGAGATATAAAATGAAGGATTTTATTAAAAGTAAATGGAAAGTATTATTATTTGTAGCTGTTTTATTAATTATCTTAGTAATAGTATATTTTGTTTTTAGAAATGTTAGTTTTGCTAAACAAGAGTTCGTAGGAACTTATTATAAAGTTCAATATGATAATACTTGGAAAAGTAAAGCAAAAGATAATAATCTAACATTAGAACATAAGAAGAGTAAGGGAACTATTAATATTTATTATAAAGAATTAGATAGTGAATTAATTGATGTCAATTTAGAAGATATAATAAGTGATATTATTAGTAGTTTAAATGTACAAAACAAAGATTATAAAATGATTAGTAAAGTTCATAATAATGAAAAATATGATTCATATCAGTTAATATATGAAAATGATGATGAACAAAGTTTAGTAAGTATATTTAAGCAAGATAATATTATTGTATTTATTGTATATAACAATAGTACAGAGTATTTCGATATAGTTATTGACAGTGCCCAAAGTATTATAGATTCTTTAGAAATTTATAGTGGAGAGAGATGAGTAAATTTAACGTAAATTTACTCTCTTTTTTTGACTTGATAGGTGTATGTATTTTATAATGTTTTAAAGCTTAGAATGAGAGAAAGGTTGAAAGTTTTAAGTTAGCGCCAGGTCCACTAAAGGATGACGAGGTTTAGCAATTAATCGAAAGACTCGGCGGATATTGCTACGTAATTATGAAGCGTTAGAATTATCAGAAAAAGCAAAATCAAAATTGTAACAAAGGATAATTTATCATAGACAATAAAGGAGAAAATATATGTGTGGAATAGTAGGATATAACGGAACAAAAAAAGCCGTACCTATTTTATTAGATGGCTTATCTAGACTGGAATATAGAGGGTATGATTCCGCTGGTATTGCCGTTAGAGATAAAGAAATAGAAGTTTTTAAAGCAAAAGGTAAATTAACTAATTTAAGAGAAAAACTTGAAGGAAAAGAATTAAATGGAACTTGTGGTATAGGACATACAAGATGGGCTACGCATGGAGAACCAAGTGAAAATAATGCTCATCCACATGTATCTAATGATGGTAATGTTACATTAGTTCATAATGGAATTATTGAAAATTATCAAGAATTAACACAAAAGTTAGAAAGACATGACTATAAGCTTTATAGTGATACAGATACGGAAGTATTAACTAATATAATTGATTATTATTATAAAAAGTATAAGATGGGACCAATTGATGCTATTAATAGAACAATGGTTAGAGTTAGAGGTTCTTATGCCATAGCAGTAATGTTTAAAGATTATCCGGATGAGATTTGGGTAGCTAGAAAAGATTCACCAATGATTATTGGAGAAAACGAAGATGGTTATTATGTAGCAAGTGATGTACCAGCAATACTAAAATATACTAATAAAGTTTATTATATTGATAATTTAGAAGCTGCTTGTTTAAAGAAAGATAAAGTTATTTTCTATGATTTAAACGGTGATCAAATTAAAAAAGAAAGAAAAGAAATAAAGTGGGATGTTTCAGCAGCTGAAAAAGAAGGCTACGAACATTTCATGATTAAAGAGATAAATGAACAACCAGATGTAATTAAGAAAACTATTAATGCTTATGTTAAAGATGAGAAAATCGATTTAAGCAGTACTGGTTTAACAATCGAAGAAATAAAGAATTTTAAACAAATATACATTGTAGCTTGTGGATCAGCATATCATGTTGGTGTATGTGCACAATATATTTTAGAGGAATTAACAAGAATTCCAGTTAGAGTAGAAATAGCTTCTGAGTTTAGATATCGTAAACCAATATTAGATAAAAAAGGATTGGTGGTTGTTATAAGTCAATCTGGCGAAACAGCTGATTCATTAGCTGCTTTAAGAGAAGCAAAAGCCCAAGGTGTTAAAACTTTAGGTATTATAAATGTAGTAGGTTCTTCTATTGCTAGAGAAGCTGATCATGTATTATATACATTAGCTGGTCCAGAAATAGCTGTTGCAACTACTAAAGCATTTAGTACACAATTGATTGCTTCTTATGTATTAGCTATTCAGATGGCTTATGTTAAGAAGACAATTAGTAAAAAAGAATATGTTGAATTAATAAAAGAAATTAAAACTATACCTGATAAAGCACAATTGATTTTAGATAATCTAACTACTAAGATTCAAAAGTTTGCTAGTAAATTTTCACATATTCGTGATGCATTCTATATTGGTAGAGGTTTAGATTATGCTATATCTTTGGAAGGTAGTTTAAAACTAAAAGAAGTAAGTTATATTCATAGTGAAGCTTATGCTGCTGGTGAATTAAAACATGGAACAATTAGTTTGATTGAAGACGGAACATTAGTTATTGGAGTTGCTACACAAGAAGAAATATTTGAGAAGACAATTAGTAATCTTGTTGAAGTTAAATCAAGGGGGGCTTATGTCGCTGTAGTAACACCAGAAGGTAAAGATGTAAGCAATGTATCTAATTATACGATGAATGTTCCTGAAACTAATAAGTATTTTTATCCATCACTTACAGTAATACCATTACAATTGATTGGATATTATATAACTGTTTCTAAAGGTTTAGATGTTGATAAACCAAGAAATCTAGCTAAGAGTGTAACAGTAGAATAAAAGAAAGGTTATTTGACATAACCTTCTTTTTTTGTAATAATAATCGTACGTAGGTGATTTTATGAAAATAAATACCGTAGAATTAAAAAGTATTGCTGTTAGAACAAGTCAATATCCAACTGATAACAAGCCAGAATTTTTACTTGTAGGAAGAAGTAATGTTGGCAAAAGCTCTTTCATTAATTCGATTATTAATAGAAAGGATTTAGCAAGAACAAGTTCGACACCAGGGAAGACACAAACATTGAACTTTTATTTAGTTAATGACGAATTCTATTTAATAGATGTTCCTGGTTATGGATATGCAGCAGTTGATCAAGATACACAAAAGAAATTTGGTATGATGATTGAAGAATACTTGATTAATAGAGAAAATTTAAAAAGAGTCTTCTTATTAATTGATTTTAGACATAAACCAACGGAAGATGATTTATTAATGTTTAATTTTATTAAATTTTATAAACTTGGTGTAACAATTGTTGCTACAAAGTATGATAAAGTTAAACAAAGCGATAAAGTTAAACAAGAAAGATTATTGAATGAATCCTTTACACTTGGTGAAGATGATAATATTGTTTACTTTTCATCTGTAACTAAAAAGGGTAAAGAAGAGATTTGTGATATACTTGCAAAATGTATGGATGCTAAATAGCATCTTTTTTATTTTGTCATTTTGTAATATAATTAATAATAGGTGATACTATGAAAAATAATAAAGGTTTTACTTTAGTTGAATTGTTGGCAGTAGTTGCATTAATGGCAATCTTACTTGTAATTGCTGGACCAGCTGTTTTATCTTTTACTTCTAGAATGAAGAGTGATATGTTCTGTAGTAAAGTTGAAACAGTTGTTAAATCTGCGCAAATGTATGGTCAAGATAATATGGCTTCTTTAGCTAACGGAAGACTAACTAATAATTGTGATTTTAAAAAAGGTGGTACTAACGGAAAAGTACAATCATGTGTTAAAACAGATGTAACAGTTTTACTTTCTAAAGGATATTTAAGTAAAGAAGCAAGAGAAAAGAATGGTACTCCAGATGATTTCTTAGATCCAAGAGATGGTAAATCATTAAAGACAAGCAATGTCTTTGTGTATATAGTTAATAAGAGAGCTTATGCTGCATTTATATTCGAAGATCAAAGAGATGCAGAATTATGTGATGGTCTTTATTATAAGAATGGAGCTAATATAATCCAACGTTAATATTTTACTTTAACTAATCTATATGTTAAAATACAACTCTGAAAAGGAGGGGATACAATGAAAAAGACCGTATGTTTAATTGGTAGACCGAATGTAGGTAAAAGTACTATATTTAATAAACTAATTAAAGAAAACAAATCAATTATTTTAGATATCCCTGGAGTTACTAGAGATCGTATATATGGAACTGTTAATTATGATGATTATTCATTTTTGTTAATTGATACTGGTGGTATTGATTATGGAAAAGAAGATTTTAATAAAGATATTAGATTACAAGCTGAGATAGCTATTGAAGAAAGTGATGTAATATTATTTATAGTTGATGGTAGAGAAGATTTAACTAGTAATGATTTAGCTATCAGAGATATGTTAATGAAAACTGATAAAAAGGTTATAGTAGTATTAAATAAATTAGATAATCCTAAGATGCAGGAAGAAAGAATATATTATTATTATGAATTAGGATTTGAATATGTATTCCCTGTATCTGCATTACATAATCTTGGTTTTGGAGATTTGTTAGATGAAGTTACTAAAGATTTCAATAAGAGTGAAGAAATAAAAGAAGATATTTTAAAATTCTGTATTATTGGAAGACCTAATGTAGGTAAGAGTAGTTTAATAAATGCATTACTTAATCAAGAAAGATCAATTGTATCTAATGTAGCAGGGACAACAAGAGATGCGATTGATACGAGATTTAAATATGATGGTAACGATTATATCGTTATTGATACTGCTGGTATGAGAAAGCAAGGAAGAATATTTGAATCAGTAGAAAAGTATAGCTTAATAAGAAGTTTAAAAGCTATTGATAGATCTGATGTTTGTGTATTAGTTATTGATGCTGAAGAAGGAATAATTGAACACGATAAACATATTGCTGGTTATGCATTAGAAGCTGGTAAAGGATTAGTATTAGTAGTTAATAAATGGGATACTATTGAAGATAAAGATAAAGCAATTAAAGATTGGAAATTATTGATTGAAAACGAATTCCAATTTATGACATATGTTAAAGTTGTATTCTTATCAGCTAAAACAAAGAAAAGATTACATACTTTAATGCCAGAAGTAATTAGTGCTTATGAAAATAGTAGAAGAGAGATTAAAACATCATTATTAAATACAGTTATTAATGATGCTTATAAAATGCATGAACCTCCTGGATATAAGGGACGTAAATTAAAAATATATTTTAGTAGTCAAACAGGAGTATGTCCTCCTAAGTTTACTTTTAGATGTAATGATAAAGGTTTAGTTCATTTTAGTTATGAAAGATACTTAGAAAATCAAATAAGAGCAAATTTTGATTTCTCTGGGACACCGATTATATTACAATTTAAGAATAGGGGAAGTAAGGATGAAGAAGATAGTGAATAACTATCTTTTTTTAAATTAATTCAAAAAAGTAAAGTATAGAAAAAGGAACTAAAATAGTTCCTTTTTTTATGATATAATTAATAATAGGTGAATGATATGATAGAAGCACTTGCTATTGGCGATTCGCGTTGGAAAAACATAAATACAGTTAATATTGATGAATTAATCAACGGCGTTGATAGTTTTTCATTTGCCAAATTTGTCATAAATCCTACATTAAATGTTAATAATAGAGTTAATTGGCATTTTACTGATAAAGATCATCCAATAGTAGTTGGAGATATATTATTCTTAGGTAATATTCTTGGCGTAGAAGAAAAATATTATCAAGAAAATAAAGCAAGATTTGATGAAATATTTTTAATTTTAGCTGCTAGAGTTAATTCTACAACTTTTACTTTAACTGGAGATTTTATTACACCAGAGATGATAAGAGCTGTTGCAAAGAATCCAAATATTAAAAAAATATATTTGGGTGAAAGAGATGAGGGTCATATTCTAACTAAAGAAGAATATGAAATATTAAGCAATTCTTCTATTGAAAGTATTGTTACACCTGGTATAGTTCCAGAACTTGAAGGAATATTTGGTAGAAAAATAGATTATAACGATAGTAAACGTTTGATAGGTTATGACCGTTATGAGGATCTAATTAAAAAAGATAGTTTTTCTTTTTCAGAACCTTTAAGTGATGAAGCAATTAATAATTTACAATATGTTAAAGACGATGGTATAAAAATATCATTTGATTCATTTAATGATTACGAAAACATGTTTAAAGCAATTGATCGCTTAGAATCTCTAGGTAAGAAATATAGTTGTCAAATAACAGTTCAATCTAAAAATAATTATGATTATAAAAATGAATTTAATAATTTTATTTTTAGTCATCCTCAGTATTTAGATAATGACAAGATAACAATAGGAGTAGGAATATTAGAAACATATCCTCTTGTTGATTATGTTAAATACGAAAAAAGACTTATTGAAATGATTAAACCAGCAATAAATATGAGTCCTTTTGAAAAATATTTATTTGCTTATAATATTGTAAAAAAATATAAAGAATATAAAGAGAACGAAAATGAAAAAGATCAATCCAGAAATCTTTATAGTATTCTTGATGGAGAATATATGGTTTGTGTTGGTTATGCAACTTTATTAAATGATTTGCTAACTAAACTAGGAATTAGTAGTTGTCATTATAGTGTTGGTGTTGATACTGGTTTTGATAAAGTTGATAAAGAAGCATTGGTTATTCCTGATGATATAGAAGTTAATAGAGAAGGACATGCAAGAGTTAAAGTACATATTGTTGATCCAAAATATGGTATCGATGGTATTTATTTCGCTGATCCTACTTGGGATAATGATATGGAAAGAGATACATATAATTTTGCGGCGATGACACCAAGTGAATATAACGGTTTATATAGATATAATTTTTTAGATTTTTATAATGTTGATGAATTATTTTTTGTTAATTCATTAGAGGAATTTTATCAAAAAGCAAATATATGGATAGATAAGAATATTGAATCAAGTAGTAGACTTGGTCAAAATTTTGCAGAAAAGAATTTAGAAGAATTTAAAAAAGCAGCTAGTGATATTGTAGTTATGTTGAAAGAATATGCTCCTGAAAAAATCGAATTTATAAATATGGTTTATGCAAATATCTTTAGAATGAAGATTGCTGCTTCTAATATTCCAAGATTTGTAGATAGGATTGGAGAAATAGTTAAGACGGTTGATGATCCGCTTATTAAAGATAAATTTAGAGAATTATCTTCAAAGAAAGATTCTATTTTGTATAACAAGAAGACGAAAAAAGAACGTGGGGTAAGGAGCATTACAGACTTTATGAGAGGAATGCTTGAAGAAATTAGAAAGTTAGATCCTCAAAAATATGCTGTTTTAACTGAAAAGTATCCGGAATTACAACAGTATGGTTTCACTCCAGATGAAAAGTTTATCGGCGACTTTATGTATGAAGTTGGAGATTATGTAGTTAATAAGACTCAGACTGAGATTAGAGGAGAGCAATTTAAAGATGCTATTAGAGAGGTTTATAAAGCAACTAAAGATTTAACTCCAGAGCAATTAGAAAAAGAGTTAGATGAAGTGATGGCTTATAATATGAGACGTCAAAGATTAGCTTTCCCAGTAAGATATAAAGTCATGGAAGATGGTAGAAAAATTCCTATTTTAAATGAAGTTAATAAATTTGAAATCAGTGAAGGCGAGACACTTTCTACTTAGGTGAATTATGAAAAGAATAAATGCTTATGAAGTAAAGTCAGATTATTATACTATTTACAATGTTACTGAAGAAGATCTTTTAGATAATATAGATAAGTATAAATTTAATAGTATTTTATTTGATCCTAAGTTAAAAATAGAAGAGGGTATTTTAGAATTTACGGATGAAGAAAGACCTTTATCTATCGGTTATGATTATGTATATAAAAACTATTTAGGAATTAATTCTATTTACTATGAAAAGAATAAGGAAAAAATAGATGATGTTTTATTAGAGATTAGTAAAGGCATTAAAACTATTTATTTATATGTTGATAAAGAATTCATTAATGATAAATTAAGAAAATCTTTAATCAGCAATGAAGAGATTAAAGAATTAGTTATAGATAGTGAAAAAATAAGGTAATTAACTGGAGAAATGTTTGACAAAAAGGTTAATAAGTCTTATTATTTAGTTAGTTCGATGAGAGAAAACGAGGTTATTAAGAAACTTGCTTAGAGAGAGTTAGTGGTTGGTGGAAACTAATAGAAGGCTTAATAATTACTATTTCTTGAGAGGTATAATAATACCCGGTGAAGAGCCGTTATCTTAATTAAGAAAAAATAAGGATGGTACCGCATTATTTGCTCCTTGGCAAATAATGTGGTTTTTTATTTTTTGAAAGAAGTGGTAGTATGACACGAACCCAAGAAATGGAAACGTTGAAAGCAGAATTGTATCGAATTAGATTTGCAATGCAATTGCATATTCGAGATGAAGCAACTTATGCGAAATTAAAAGAAGAATTAGTAATTGTTAGACGTAATATTGCTAAGTTAAAATTTGAAGAATTATTAGAAAAAAGAGAAGCAGAAAGAAGAGGAATGAAAAATGGTTAATTTTAAAGAAGACGAAAAGTTAAATATTTTAAATCATAGTTGTGCACACTTGATGGCACAAGCTATTAAACATTTATATCCAGAAGCTAAGTTCTGGGTAGGACCAGTTGTAGAAGAAGGATTCTATTATGATGTAGATCTTGGAGATAAGAAAATTACTGAAGAAGATTTAGAGAAAATAGAAAAAGAAATGAAGAAATGTGCTAAAGATGCTAAGAATATCGTAAGAAAAGAAATTAGCAAAGAAGAAGCTTTAGAACAATTTAAAGATGATCCATATAA
>JAEEGL011442836.1_pt1 | contig 23276 bp, 21 predicted proteins | sample 9134231 | NCBI WGS metagenome assembly JAEEGL01 (sample SAMN16246548, study PRJNA631951) | gut metagenome | biome: gut microbiome; feature: rumen; material: fiber-attached | host: Bos | place: Iran: Karaj | collected 2018-10
ATGATTTGACAGTTATTCTGTCACAAGAGAGTAATTTGTGCTTCGGCCGCCTTCGTCGTTTTTGCGAAGGACCCCTTTCTCAACGAGGTCTTTGATATCATTCAAAGCGGTATCAGACGAACACTTGCCAATCTTGGCCCACTTGCCGGAAGTGAGTTTTCCGAAGAAGCCGTCGAACTGCATGTTGATGATCTTGCGCTGGCGCTCGTTCACTGTCAGGTCGCGGTGACTCTCCCAGAAGCGGGCCTTGGCCAGAACAGATGCAAGCGTCTCTTCAGTAGAGGATAGCGCACGGTCGAAGCAGTCCAGGAACCAGAGGTGGGCGATGCCGGCTTTGAGGACGGGGTCTGTGCCGTTATCAGCATTTACCCAGTCGATGAAGCGGTGCATGTTCGGCGAAAAAGCAAGTTATTCACCGATAAAAATTCGGCGAATATCGGCTTTAATCCCCTTGCACAGGAACCGGTATGCCTTCGGCGCGAAGGTAACCTTCAATTGCGTAGAGTGGAAGATTCTCCATCCAAACTTGGTCTATGTAGTTCTTCATCGAGACGCGGAGGCCTTTGAGGAGACTTCCACTCAAGTAGTTTTGCGTATATTTTTCTTTTCATACAACAAAAATTCGGACGAATATACGGTTGAATTCAACAAAAATTCTGACGATATTCCCGGGTAAATATACATTTATTCCGACGAATAAAGAATAGTCGCCCATGATCATGAAGGGGAGGGGGGTACCCGGATTCTTCAGCGGCAGAGCCGCCGGCACGGACAGATAAGCCCTAACTTATCCCCCTCTGCCGTTTGATGGTTTCGTAGGCTTCCTGGACCTGGCGGAACTTGTCGGCGGCGGCGCGCTGGACGTCGGGGCCAAGGGTGGAGACTTTGTCGGGGTGATACTTCATCGCCATGCGTCTGTAGGCACGCTTGACGTCGTCGTCGGAGGCGGAAGGGGACAGCTCCAGGACCGCATAGGCGGAATTGGTGTCCTTGTAGAACATCGCGATGACGGAAGAGGCGTCCGAGGAAGTGAGCCTGATTGCAGATGCGATGGCCTCCAGCACGTCTTTTTCTTCCTTGCTGAAAGTGCCGTCGGCATTGGCAATCTGCGCCAGATAATGGAACAGCTGCAGACGCTGCGAATAATTCATGTTGTCGGCAATCTGGCCGCCGACGGAATACACGTTGACATCCTTGCCGTTCAGCTCTTCCAGGATGCGGCGGGCATGCGGAACCGCCCCGTCGCCGAAATTCTGCCGCACGAAAGACAAAGCGAAATCGACCTCCGCAGGATGCACCCGCCCGTCGGCCTTGATGACTGCCGACGACAGCACCAGCAGACTGACCATAAAGCTGTTGCGCTGCTCGTCGACGGTGTAGCCACGGCTGGCGGAAGAATAACCTGAAGACTGCCCGCCGGCATAAGGGTCCGGACTCCCGAACGGCCCGTTTCCGCCGGAGCGGAGCACGGAGCCTATCGACCGTTCCACAAGGGCTCCGGCCAGATATCCCAGGAGTCCACCGATAGGACCCATGGAAGCCCAGCCCAGAAGGCCCGTAAACCACTTGAATACACCCATAAGCGAATAGCGATTGATTCGAATCGCAAATATACTCTAAAAAAGCGACAAAAAAGACCGGAAGGGCACTAAACCCCGCCGGCCTATGCTACAGTCGGTTAATTGGCGCTAGTTTCTGACTGCACCAAGTAAATACACGCATTGCGCAAATCTTGCATCGCAGGCCAAAATTTTCTAACTTTACACTCCGAATGAACACAAAGACACTGCAAAGCGTGATGCTCCCGTCTGCCATCGTCCTGGGAATCAGCCTGTACCTGATTTACCGGGCCACGCCATGGCTGCATCCCTGCGGGCACACCCTGCATATCGTCGCATCCGAAGGCCAGCGCTTCCTCATCGGCGTGCTGCTGTTCCTACAGTTCGTCAAAATCTCCCCGCACGACCTCCGGATCAAGCGCTGGCACATCCTGGCGCTGGTTTTCCAAGTCGTCAGCTTCCTGCTCCTCACCCTCGTTGCGGCCCGCACGGGCGAAGGCGAAATCCGCATCCTGCTCGAATGCGCCATGCTCTGCCTCATCTGCCCCGCGGCAGCAGCGTCCGGAGTGGTTACAGAAAAACTCGGCGGCTCCCTTGCCGGCGCCGTCACGTACGTCACCCTCACCAACGTCGTCGCCACGTTCCTCATCCCCATTGCCGTCCCGTTCGTCCGCCCCTCCGCCGACCTGGCCTTCTGGCAGTACGTCGGCCGCATCGCAATGAAGATTTTCCCCGTCCTGGTGCTGCCCGCGCTGCTGGCGTGGCTCATCCGTTACACCACCCACAGGCTCCAGCGTCTCCTGATGCGGCTCAGCCGTTATACATTCTACATCTGGGGCGTAAGCCTGACGCTTGCTATGGTGCTCGCCACCCGCGCACTGGTGCTCAGCGGCCTCTCTGCGGGAGCCGTCACCCTTATCGTCATCGTTTCCCTCGGCGCCTGCGCCCTCCAGTTCTTCATGGGCAAGCACCTGGCCCGTTCGCAAGAGGACCGCATCACCGCCGGCCAGGGACTCGGACAGAAGAACACCGGCTTCCTCATCTGGCTGGGCTACAACTATATGACTCCCGTCACCGCAGTGGCCGGAGGGCTCTACGCCATCTGGCAGAACCTCTTCAACAGCTGGGAGATACACAAGCGCCTCTCTTCGAAACGGGAAGGCGCTGAAAAACAATGATCACCGAATCTCTTTCCCGAAGGGGAGAAGCGCAGGGACAATCATCTTGAAATGCTGCATGCCGAAGGGGATACCGACGATGGTGATGCAGCAGATGGCGCCGAATGCAAGGTGCATGGCCGCGATTTCCCACCATCCGCACATGATCCAGACCAGGTTCATTATGGTCGAAAGGCACCCGGGCTGGCCCGGACGGTCCACCAGCTCGTGGCCGAAGGGCCACAGGGAATACGTGCCGAACTTGAACAACTGCACGCCGAACGGGATGCCCACCACGGTGATGCACATAAGCAGGCCGACCAGATAATAGATGATGGCGATGATGAATCCGCCGAGAAGGAACCAGAGTATGTTGCCGATGAATTTCATTGCCTGCGTCTCCTTATGGTGATTGCCACGTATGAAATGACTCCCAGAAGGATGATCAATATGGCGTGAGCCTCGTGGCAGAGGGTTGCGTAGAGTATGCCGGTCTCCCACACTATGCCGTATATGGACTGCAAGGTGAGGGCGACCAGGTAATGATAGGCGCCGATGCCCCCGGGAACCGGGATGACGGAGGCGATGTTGCCGACGGCCGATATGAAGATGGCGTCGGTAAAAGTGAGTTCCGACAGCATCGGGACGGCCTTGAGGCCGCTCCAGCTCATGGCGACGTACGATGCCCAGATGGCCACGGTGTACAGGGCGAATAGCCATTTGTGCTTCATCTTGCCTATGCTGGCGAATCCTGCGCCGAGGCCCCTTATCCATCCCGCGGCCTTGCCGCAGAACCTGTTGCTTCCGCTCCAATGGAAAATTGCCCAGAGCCCGCCGCCGATGACGATGACGACCGCCGCGACTATCCACCACAGCGAGAATCCCAGCCGGCCGGCCATCGGCTGCCAGATCTGCCCGACGAAGAATCCGCCGAACTTGTCCCAGCCGCCGAGCAGAGCGATCGCGAACAGCAAAATTATGGCGATGATGTCGCACGTGCGCTCCACGATGACGGTGCCGAAGGCCTTGTCGTAGGTGAGCCCCCTGCGGGAAACGTATCCGCAGCGCACGAACTCACCGGCCCCCGGAAGCACCACGTTGACGACGTTGCCGACGTTGTTGGCGTCCCAGACGTCCAGGCGCGAGGCCTCCGGGTCTATGGGCCTGATGATGGCCCTCCAGCGTTCCTCCCTGAGGGCCAGCGCAAGTACGGAGAAGAATATGAACATCCCGACCCAGCCCCAGCGGGTCTGCCGGAGGTCCTGCCAGAACGTCTGCCAGTCGACTCCCTTGAAGGCGAAGTACACGAGCACTCCGGCCAGCAGGAAGGACAATACATATTTGATAACGTTCGATGTTTTCATCAGTCCTGCAAAATTAGCAAAAAATATTCCTATATTTGCCTTTGTTATAACACCAGTCTTATGAAAAAAGCTTTTTTCAGATTGATGGGCCTTGTGCTCGGACTCAGCGTCTTCACGGCCTGCTACGGCCCCGCGCCCGGCGGTTGGGAGTATGACGTCCCCGACGAGGAAGTCAACGAAGACACCAAGGCCGCCGCAGAAGAAACGGCCCCCGGTGAAGAGGCTCCCGCAGAAACGCCCGCGGAGCCGGCTCAGTAATGGTCCGGCCGGGTCTGTTTCAGCGCATCGCGCTGGACATCAACAGCAGCTACGTCAGGCAACAGGCAGAAGAACGCCCCCTGACGCAGCTGTTTTGGGAATGTACCCTCAGGTGCAACATGCGCTGCCGCCACTGCGGAAGCGACTGCAAGATATCCACCGTCCATCCCGACATGCCTTTCGCCGACTTCGAGAAGGTGCTCCAGCGTGTGCGGGAGGTGTACGATCCCCATAAGCTCCTCATAATACTCTCCGGCGGCGAACCCCTCATGCGGGACGACCTTGCCGCCTGCGGACGCCGTATCAAGGCCCTCGGTTTCCCCTGGGGACTGGTGTCCAACGGACTGCTGATGACGGATGCCCGTATCGACGAACTCCTTGCCTCCGGAATGCGCACCGCCACCGTCAGCCTCGACGGCCTGGAGGAGGACCATAACTGGATGCGCGGCGTGCCCAACGCCTTTGAACGCGCGTCGGCGGCCATCAGGCGGCTTGCCGGCGAGAGCATCCCCTTCGACGTCGTCACCTGCGTCAATCAGCGCAATTTCCCCCGTCTGGAGGAGATTAAGGAATACCTCATCTCGCTGGGCCTCAGGCAGTGGCGCATCTTCACCGTATTCCCCGTGGGGCGTGCGGCCACGGATCCGCAGCTGCAGTTGGACAATAGTCAATACCGGGCCCTGATGGACTTCATCGTCAGCACCCGCCGCGAGGGCCGCATCCACCTGAGTTACGGCTGCGAGGGCTTCCTCGGCCCGTACGAGGGACGCGTCCGGGACCATCTGTTCAGCTGTCAGGCCGGCCTCACCATCGCCTCGGTGCGTATCGACGGCGCCATCTCCGGCTGCACCAGCATACGTTCGCATTTCGACCAGGGAAACATCTACGAAGACGATTTCGTCGACGTCTGGCAGAACCGCTTCCAGGACTTCCGGGACCACGGGCGCTTCCGCACCGGGGCCTGCGCGGACTGCAGGTATTGGAAATGGTGCCGCGGCAACGGAATGCACCTTCGCGACGAAGACGGAAAGCTCATAATGTGTAATTTGGAAAGATTGAAGATATGAAACGGTTGTTAACTGCATTGTCCTTGATGATCCTCGTTATCCAGGCGCAGGCCCAGATCCTGCCGGGAGCCCGCCCGGACGCCGATTCCGCAGCGTTCGCCCGTATCCGCGAGCGTCTGGATTCCATACGGCAGTACCGTCCCACGGTGGCGCTGGTGCTTTCCGGCGGCGGCGCCCGCGGTCTCGCCCACCTCGGCGTCATCCGTATGGTAGAAGAATGCGGTATCCCCGTCGATGTGGTATTGGGCACCAGCATGGGCGGTATGCTTGCCGGTTTTTATTCGCTCGGTTACAACCATTCGCAGATGGACTCACTGGTCCGCAGCATAGAGTGGCCGGTGATGATGTCCGACAAGATTCCCGACGCCTATCTTACGTACCGTCTTCGCAAGTACAGGGAACGCTTTGCCGTGCGCGTGCCATTCCATTACGACAGCGACGACCTGCTGGACAAGAAGCGCAGGGAACTTTCCAGCCAGATCGACGCCCTTGCCAGCGAGAACGGCACTTCCACGAGCGACGTGCTGCAGGAGGCCATTTCCCGCATGGGCATAGGCATGCCCGACGGCCTTCTCTACGGCATCAACATCCGCAATACCATCAGCAGCGTGAGCGTGGGCTATCAGGACAGCCTGTGCTTTGCCGACCTTCCGGTTCCCTACGCATGCGTCGCCACGGAGATGTCCAGCATGAGGCCCAAGTACTGGACCAGCGGCAATGTGGGCGACGCCATCCGTTCCACCATAGCAATCCCGTTCTATTTCAGGGCCGTACGCAAGAACGGCGAGGTCCTTCTCGACGGCGGCATGAGGGACAATTTCCCCGTTGACCTTGCCAGGGAAATCGGCGCCGACATCATTATCGGGTCCGAAATGAGCACCAGGCGCAGCGTCGACGAGCTCAACAATCCCCTGGACTTCGTTCTGCAGACCATCAACCTGCTGGGCATACAGACGCTGGAAAAGACTATCGACATGCCGGACCTGCGGGTGCACCACGGGCTGCATCAGTTCAACATGCTGTCCTTCGACGATAAGAGCGTCGACGCCATCCTGGAGGAGGGCTACAAGGCCGCACTCGAAAACAGGGAAGGCTTCGAGAAGATTGCCGCAATGGTGGGAAAGAACGACGCCCCCGGGGTGGCCAGGCATAAGACAGCGACGAACATAGCGCTGCAGAAGGTGAAGGTGCGCGGCGTCAGTTTCACCGGTATCAGCACCCAGGACCAGCGGCACCTGCTTGCGGAGTACCTCTTCCCGCGCGACAGCCTGTTCGGCCGGGACCAGGTTGAAACCATGCTCAACAGCATCTACGGAACGGGCGCCTTCGAATCCGTCACGTACCGGCTTGAAGGGGGCTGCGAGCCGTATCAGCTCGTGTTCGACTGCCAGAAGGGACAGGTCAACGACGCCGCCGTCGGCATCCACGCCGATACGGACGAATATGTGTACGCAGTGGTCCACCTAGGCCTTGGTACGCGCCGCCTGTCCGGTTTCCGTTTCACCACCGACCTCAAGCTCGGCGTCAATCCGGAACTCAACCTGGACGCCGCCTACCGTCCCGGAATCAACCTTCCCACCATCGGCGTCAGTCTCAGGAACCATCTGCTCAACACGCGTGTCTTCGACGGCATTTTCCCCGTCAGCGAAAAGCTGTTCAGCATGGCGGCGGACGCCTATGTCGAGGACTCCAGGATGTCGTTCGGCAGCCTGCGGGCGGGCGTTACGTACGAGATGGCGCCGTATGAGGATTACCTTACGGTCGACCAGATCTGGGGCGGCGGAGCGTGGAGTTTCGACTGGAAAAAGTACTGGGTGTCGGCGTTCGGGAAGATCCGTATCGATACCTTCGACGACGGTTATTTCCCCACCTCCGGAGTGCAGTTCGTGCTGGACGGGCGCTATACCTTCAAGGGATACGACACCAACATCATCAATAAGGAAATGGCCGATACTGCAGAGGTCCCGGGTTACGCTTCGGTATATTCGAGCCTGTCGGCAGCCTTCTCTCCTGCGCCGTGGTTCACCGTCCAGCCGTCCCTGTACGCAGGCTGGAATTCCACGAATACGAACTTTATGTTCCTCAAGCACACGGTAGGAGCAGGCGGCACCCTGGCGGGACGTTACGTCGAACATCAGATGCCGTTCTTCGGATTTGCGGCGGGGTTCGAAGTCTGCCGGACACTCAGCGGCGTAGCCCAGCTCGACCTGCGCTTCCGCGTAGCCGACAAGAACTTCATCACAGCCCGTGCGGGAACCTTCCAGGACGCCCTGGATTTCCAGGAATTCTTCATGACCCTCCCTGCCTCCTGGGCCGTCGGAGCAGAATACGCCCGCCAGACCATCGTAGGCCCCCTGAAAGCCGGTGCGCAGTGGTGCTCCACCCGCGGCTTCTCCGTCAGCGCCTCAATCGGGTTTGATTTCTGATATTTTTACTATCTTTGCAGTCCCAACGCTGGTCCCGTAGCTCAGTTGGATAGAGCAACAGCCTTCTAAGCTGTGGGTCGCGCGTTCGAGTCGCGCCGGGATCACGCTTCCAAGCCGCCCCTTTGGGGTGGCTTTTTTGTTGAGGGGGGGGCAGTTGCGGCCCGGAAGAGGGGGCCAGGCTGGCCGGAGGCGGGTGGTTTGCAGGGGGTCCGGCCCGAAAACACTTGTTCGCGGGCCGGAGTACGCTTTGCAAGAAATGTATATCTTTGCACCAATAAACAATCATTGGTTTTGAAAAGCACTTTGTTCCATTTTGCAACTGCACTGCTTCTGCTTTCCGGAGCGTGCACGGTTCCTGTGACGGTCTGCGGTGAAATCCGTCAGGACCGCAAGGACGATCTTGTATGGGAGAATGAATTCAGCGGATACAGGGCTTTCGGGCCGGCGTTGCAGGCGGCCGGCGAGCGGGCGTTCGGTTACGACATTTTCACCAAGAGCGTGACTTATCCGGTGCTGCACGACCGTTACGAAAAGGCTCTTGGGCCGGAAAAGCTGTCTTTCCATATCGACCACGGTGACGGGATGGATTCCTACGGCGTCGGCCCAACCCTGGGGTGCGGCACTGCGGCGCTGGTGGATTCGTCGGGCATTGTCTATCCCTGGTGCTGGAAAGATGCGGAAATCCTTCAGAACGGCCCCCGGCGCTTCCGCGTGCGGCTTACCTATCTGCCGGTTTTGGTGAACGGAAGGGAAGTGACCGAGCACCGCGTAATCACCCTGGACAGCGGTAAGCGCCTGAACCGCGTGGATGTCACTTACGACGGTCTGGATGCGCCCTGCCCGATTGTGGTAGGCATAGTCGTCCACGCCGAGAATCCTGACGGCTGGTATGCCGACAAAAACGTTCTCTCCGTCGCCGACCTTGGAGACCGCAATGTCGGAGAGAACGGAGAGATGTATTGTGGCGCCGTCCTGCCGGGCGGTTTCGACAGTTACGGCTTTGAGCCGCTGCACGAACCGGCCGGCGCTGCCATCGGCCACGTTCTCGGCCACAGCACGTACCGTCCCGGAATGACCTTCACCTACTATTTCGGCAGCGGTTGGTCAAAGGCAGGGATCGACGGCCTGCAGGAGTGGGTGGCGCTGATACGGAAATAGGCGCCACGTCCGCCTCGTAAATAGATTCTTCACTTCGTTCAGAATGACAGATTGTTGAACACTCACTATTACAGAAATTGTCTTCTTCTCTCCGTCGCCGAAAAACGGATTTGACGGATTGAAGAAGACAATTTCGTATAAGGCTTATCGCCGTATCGTTAAATCGTAAAGCCTTGTCCGTCGCTCTTCTTGGGAGGACCGGGGATGTTGTGGTGGCTGTACGTCAGGGTGATGTGATAATCACCTTCCTGTGATTTGAGGCGGACTTTCTTGTCTCCCTCGAAGGTGATGTCCCATTTGCCGTTGAGCGGATATGTGTGGCCGTTCTGGAATCCGACGATGGTGACTACGCCGTTCAGGATCAATATCTTTCCTGTTTCGTTGGACGTGTCCCTGAGAACGATACCCTGTCCACGGTAGAAATCGTCTTCGTGGCCGTTCCAGACCTGCAGGGCGCCGTCTTCCTTCCAATTCTTCTCCAGGATGAAGGTCTTGGGCGTGGAGGAATTCATGAAACTGAGATTGATGTCGTCGTCTGCATACCAGACGTCGCCTTCGATGGACTTGTCGTTGAGGGTTTCCTTGAGCGAGTCTTTGAAACCGCAGCTGTGGAAGAATACGAGCGCCGCGGGAAGCAGGAGTGCCAGGATGTACTTTTTCATCGCTTTTATCTGTTTAAAAATTACCAAATATGTACCCTTTCGGCTTCGGGGCGCCACATGGCGTCGCCTTCCTTGATGCCGAAGGCGTCGAAGAATGCGCCGAAGTTGCGCAGGGTGACGTTGACGCGGTTGTTGCCGAGCGAGTGGACGTCCAGGTTGGTGAGGCGGGCGATTTCTTCGTCGGTGATGTTCTGGGCCCAGACGCGGGCGAAGCCGAGGAAGAAGCGCTGCTCTGCGGTGAATCCGTCAATCGGTGCGGGCTCGGTGCCGGCGAGGGCGTTGTGCAGGGCGGTCAGGGCAATGCTTACGCCGCCGTGGTCTGCGATGTTCTCTCCGAGGGTGAGTTTGCCGTTTGCCTTGACACCGGGAAGGACTTCGACGGCGCTGTACTGGTCGGCCAGCACGGCGGTCTTCTCCACGAAGGCGGCGCGGTCTTCATCAGTCCACCAGTTGTTCATGTTGCCGTCCTTGTCGAACAGGCTGCCCTGGTCGTCGAATCCGTGGGTCATCTCATGACCGATCACTACTCCGATGGCTCCGTAGTTGACTGCGTCGTCGGCATCGGGGTTGAAGAACGGCGGCTGCAGGATGCCTGCAGGGAAGCAGATCTCGTTGGTGGTGGGATTGTAATAGGCGTTTACGGTCTGCGGACTCATACCCCACTCTGTGGGATCGGTGGGCTTGCCGAGTTTGGCCATGTTGTCTGCGACATACCAGGCGCTGGCGGCCTTGAGGTTCTCGTAGTAGCTGAGCTCGGGGTCGATCTTCATCGAGCTGTAGTCCTTCCATTTGTCGGGATAGCCGATCTTGACGATGAAGTTCTCCAGCTTCTCGCGGGCCCTTGCCTTGGTGGCGTCGGACATCCACTCGAGGGAGTCGATATGCTGGCCGAGGGATACCTGGAGGTTCTTAACGAGGTCGAGCATCTTCTGCTTGGAACTCTCGGGGAAGTACTTTGCTACGTACATCTGGCCGACGGCCTCGCCGAGGACTCCGTTGGGAACGTCCATTGCGCGCTTCCAGCGGGGGCGCTTCTCGGTGATGCCGCTCATCTGCGTGCTGTAGAAGTCGAAGGATGCGGCGTAGAAGTCATCGGACAGGGCGCCGGCGGCGCTGGTGAGCATCCTTGCGGCGAGGTAGTCCTTCAGCTCATCGATGTTGCCGTACTTGAAGAGCTTGCTGAAGCCCTCGAAGTAGGAAGGCTGCTGGACGATGATCTTGTCCTGGGCGGGAATGCCGGCGGCCTCGAAGTAGGCGTTGAAATCGAATCCGCTGTATGCCTTTACGATCTGGGCGGTGCTCATCGGGTTGTACTGCTTCTGGATGTCGCGGTTCTGCACGCTGGTCCAGGAGACCTGGGCGATACGGTCCTCGACACCGGCGGCGTTGGCGGCACGCTTCTCTGGATTGTCAAGCCCTGCGAGGGCGAAGAACCTTGCGAGCATGGCCTCATAGCCCTTGCGAAGCTCCGCGTTGGCGGGATTGAAGTAGTAGTCGCGGTCGCGCATGCCGAGTCCGCCCTGGCCAAGGTAATAGATCTGGACCTTGCTGTCCATCAGGTCGGCCTCGACGCCGCCGCCGAAGAATCCGCCGTCGCCTACGAGCGACAGTTTGCCCATATGGGCCGCGAGGGCCTTCTTGTCCTTGACTGAATACAGTTCTTCGATGTCTTTAAGCACGGGAGCTGCGCCGTCCGCATTGCGGCGGGTTGAATCCAGTCCCTGCTTGTACAGGTCGACGATCTTCTGGTCGACGGTGCCGGGCTCCGGGTTGAGGTTGGTCATCTCGGAGAAAAGGTCGTTGAGGTTCTTCAGGGTGTTCTCGCGGAGCACGTCGAAGGAACCGTAGCGGGCGAATTCCGGCTTCAGAGGGTTCTTTTGAATCCATCCGCCGTTGGCGTATTGGTAGAAATTCTCACCGGGAGCTACGGACAGGTCCATGTCGGTGGGGTCCAGTGCGGGGACCTTGCTTTCCTTGGGCTGGCAGGCCGCCATAACCATCACAGGAATCATAATTGCCAGAAATTTTTTCATATTGATTGAAATTGATTGTAACGAGTGTCAGCCCTTTGCCAGGTTGATTGCCCCGAAGACTCCCAGCGAAGCCAGAAGCATGATGACGCCGGCGAGTATGACGCCGAGCATTACGAACAGGACGCTCTTCTTGAAGTCCATGTTGAGGAAACTGGCGGCAAGGGTGCCGGTCCAGGCGCCGGTGCCGGGAAGGGGGATACCGACGAACAGCAGGAGCGCTATGTAGAGGCCGTGTCCGGCTTTCGCCTCCAGCTTTCGGCCGCCCTTTTCGCCTTTTTCAAGGCACCAGCGGAAGAATCCTCCGATGACTTTCTTGTCCTTGCCCCACTCGAGTATCTTGCGGGCAAAGAGGAAAATGAACGGCACCGGAAGCATGTTTCCGAGTACGGCGACGATGTACGACGGCACCAGCGGCAGCTCGAACCCCACAGCGTAGGGTATGGCGCCGCGCAGCTCGATGAGGGGGACCATCGAAATGAGGAAAACTATAAGATATTTCTTTAACACGGCGCAAAGATAACTATCTGCCACCGTTTTAGCAAATGCGGGAATAATTCTTATCTTTGAGGTCCAATACAGAAATATGCTTACTAACATCCTCACAGTCCTGCTGTCACTGGCAATCCTCCAGGCCTCTCCCTCGGTGGCCTGGAAGGCGGCCGTCTCGCACCAGGGCGACAGATACCAGCTGGTCCTCACCGGCGAAGTGGCCCCCGACCATTATGTCCATCCGATGGACGACCCGTATTCGGGTACGACCTTGGAAATCAATTATTCCGACGACGTCCGACCGTCCGGCAATCCCGTCGAGGAGTACGAACCCTCGGACTACAAGGGAGAGAAGGTCGTGATCGGCCGTTACGTCATCCGCCAGGACCTGCTGCCCACCGGCGGCAAGGCCAAAGTCAGCGGGACCCTCACCTGGAGCGCCTGCAGCGGCGACACCTGCGGTATGCCGGAGGAATACGGGTTCTCCGTTCCAATTGAAACCGGAAAAGCCGCCGGAGGCCTCTGGGGCCTCATCCTCGAGGCCGTCCTCTGGGGCCTGCTGATGCTCCTCACGCCCTGCGTCTTCCCGATGGTGCCCATGACGGTGTCGTTCTTCCTCAAGCAGAGCGGCAGCCCGGCGGCGGGGCGCTTCCGGGCGTCGATGTACGGCCTCTTCATCGTCCTGCTTTATACCGTCCCCATCAGCATAATAATCGGCCTCACGTGGGCCATCGGCGGTTCCGCGGTCACGGCGGACATCTTCAACTGGCTGTCCACCCACTGGCTTCCCAACATCCTCTTCTTCATCATCTTCATGGTGTTTGCGGCGTCCTTCTTCGGGGCGTTCGAGATCGTGCTGCCGTCCAAATGGACCAATTCGGCAGACAAAAACAGCGAGAAGGGGGGCCTTGCCGGCGTCTTCTTCCTTGCGCTCACGCTGGTGCTGGTGAGCTTCAGCTGCACCGGCCCTATCGTCGGTACCGTGCTTATCAAGAGCACCCAGGGCGAATTCTGGGCGCCGATGGTCACCATGCTGGCGTTCAGCATCGCATTCGCCCTGCCGTTCGCCCTGCTGGCGTTCTTCCCGTCGGTGCTGAAGAAACTCCCGAAGAGCGGCGGCTGGCTCAACAGCGTCAAGGTGGTGCTGGGATTCGTCGAGGTCGCACTCGGCCTCAAGTTCCTCAGCGTCGCCGACCAGACCTACCACTGGCATCTGCTTGACAGGGAAGTGTACCTGGCAATCTGGATTGTGGTCTTCACGCTCCTTGGCCTGTACCTGCTGGGCAAGATACGCTTCAAGCACGATACGCCGGTGGACCACATCGGGGTGGGACGGCTGGTGCTCGTCATCATCGACTTCGCCTTCGTGGTATGGATGATTCCCGGAATGTGGGGGGCGCCGCTGAAGGCCCTCAGCGGGTACCTGCCGCCCATCGAGACGCAGGATTTCGTAATTGGGAAATACGCCCCTGCGGCGCCTGCTGCGGAGATTCCGGCAGATGACTCCGTGCTGCAGCTGCCCCACGGCCTCACGGGGTACGCCGGTCTGGAGGACGGCATCGCGGCCGCTGCCGCACAGGGCCGGAAGGTCTTCGTGGACATCACCGGCCACGGGTGCGTAAACTGCCGGGAGATGGAGGCCCGCGTGTGGAGCGACCCCCGCGTACTGGAGCGCCTGCGGAGCGACTTCGTCATCGTGCCGCTGTACGTGGACGACAAGACGCGGCTGCCTGAGGACAAGTGGGTTACGACGGCGGACGGCAAGGTCCTGAAGGACGTCGGACGGGTGAATTCGCGCCTGGTGCTCGACCGCTTCGGCGTCAATTCACAGCCCAATTATTTCATTCTGGACGGCACGGGAGCCATACTTGCCGGCCCCCGCGGGTACAATCTGGATATCGACGGATTCCTGGAATTCCTGGACGCCGATTAGGCTTGCGTCATTCCAGCACGAGCTCCACCGGACAATGGTCGGAGCCGTAGATTTCGTTGTGTATATCGGTGGAGACGATGCGCTCCCGCAGGCTGTCGGACACCAGGAAGTAGTCGATGCGCCACCCGACGTTCCGTTCGCGGGCCGCCATGCGGTATGACCACCAGGAGTATTTGGCCTCGTCCGGGTGCTGGAGGCGCCAGGAATCGACGAAGCCGGCGCCGAGCAGTTCGGTCATCTTGCCGCGCTCCTCGTCGGAGAAACCGGCGTTCAGGTGGTTGGTGTCGGGATTCTTCAGGTCAATCTCTTCGTGCGCGACGTTCATGTCGCCGCAGACTATCACGCCCTTGCGCTCCTTAAGGCCGCAGAGGTATGCCCGGAAGGCGTCTTCCCACTCCATGCGGTAGGGGAGGCGGCGCAGGCCGTCCTGGGAATTGGGGGTATAGACGTTCACCAGGTAGAAACCGGGCATTTCGAGCGTGACCACGCGGCCCTCGGTGTCGTGCTCCGGGATGCCGATGCCGTACGTCACTCCGATGGGCTCCTCGCGGGTGTAGATGCAGGTGCCTGAGTAGCCTTTCTTTTCGGCGTAATTCCAATAGGAGGTGTAGCCGAGGAACTCCAGATCCAACTGGCCGGCCTGCAGTTTGGTCTCCTGGAGGCAGACGAAATCGGCGTCAAAACCATCGAAAATATCGGCAAATCCCTTGCCTGCAACGGCCCGCAGGCCGTTTACGTTCCAGCTGATGAATTTCATGGACACAAATATACCACTTTTTCTTATCTTTGCAGTCTATGAGACCACTCAGACTTACCAACACCCTTACCAGGAGCAAAGAACTCTTCAAACCAATACACGAAGGCCACGCCGGCATGTATGTCTGCGGCCCTACCGTTTACGGCGAGGCCCATCTTGGGCACGCCCGTCCCGGCGTCACCTACGACGTCCTCAGCAAGCTGCTGCGCCACCTCGGCTACAAGGTCCGTTACGTACGCAACATCACCGACGTCGGCCACCTCGAGCACGACGCCGACGAAGGCGAGGACAAAATCGCCAAGAAGGCCCGCCTGGAGCAGCTGGAGCCCATGGAGGTCGTGCAGACCTACACCCTCCGCTACCACGAGGCCATGCGCCTTCTCAACTGCGCCCCTCCTTCCATCGAGCCCAGGGCCAGCGGCCACATCGTGGAGCAGATCGAGGCGGTGAAGAAGATTCTCGACGCCGGTCTCGCATACGAGTCCAACGGCAGCATCTATTTCGACGTCCGCAAATACAACGAGAAGCACCATTACGGCATACTCAGCGGCCGCAACCTCGACGACACCCTGGAAGGCACCCGCAGCCTCGACGGCCAGGGCGACAAGCGCGCCCCCTACGATTTCGCCCTCTGGAAGAAGGCGGAGCCGGAGCACATCATGCGCTGGCCCTCCCCCTGGGGCGAAGGTTTCCCCGGCTGGCACCTCGAGTGCTCCTGCATGGGGGAGAAGTACCTCGGCCACGAGTTCGACATCCACGGCGGCGGAATGGACCTGATGTTCCCGCACCACGAATGCGAAATCGCCCAGAATGTGGCTTCCCGCGGCACCCAGGGCGTACATTACTGGGTGCACAACAACCTCATCACCATCGGCGGCCAGAAGATGGGCAAGAGCCTCGGCAACTTCATTACCCTGCCCGAACTCTTCAGCGGCAAGCATCCCAAGCTGGAGCGTGCGTACAGCCCCATGACGGTGCGCTTCTTCATCCTCCAGGCCCATTACCGCGGCACCCTCGACTTCTCCAACGACGCCCTGCAGGCGGCCGAGAAGGGCCTTTCCCGCGTGATGCAGGCGGCCCGCGAACTCTATGCGATGGCCGGCCGCAAGGCCCCCGAGTGGCCCTACGGCGAGGAGGCGTTCGGCACCGCGCCCGACTCCTGCCCGGCAGAATCTGCCGAGGTCCGTGCGGTGTTTGACGGCATCTACGACGCCCTCTGCGACGACATGAACACCCCCGTCGCCCTCGCACAGATATCGGAAGCCGTAAGGCTGATCAACTCCGCAAAGGCCGGCAGCCTCAAGCTCGGCACCGGCGACATCCAGACACTCTGCCAGCTCTTCGACGACATCGTCTTCGGCGTCCTGGGCCTCAAGGACGAGGCTTCCGGCGGCAGCGAGGGCTCCCGCAAGGTTATCGACGGCCTGATGAACATGGTCCTGGAACAGCGCGCCGCAGCCAAGGCCGCCAAGGACTGGGCCACATCGGACCGCATCCGCGACAACCTCAAGGCCATCGGCATCTCCGTCAAGGATACCAAGGACGGCGCCGAATGGACGATTGAAGGCTGACACACATTAACTTTACATATCATGTTCAAGCACCTGCTACCCCTGTTGTCGGCCGCATTGATGCTGACATTCCTGTTTTCCTGCACGCCGGAAGACAGAATCAAGCCCGAGACCCCCATCAAGTCCGCCGACTGGCACGACGTGTCGTCCTCCGAGGGGACTATCGAGATAGATGATATCTCCATCAAGTATCCCGCCGGCGCTTTCTCCGACAAGGACAAAATCGCCGTGTCCCTCGTCAAGAAGGGCGAAATCGGCGGTGACCGGGAGGTTACGGCCTTCTATCAGCTTACATTCCCCAGGAAAGGAACGTCCAAGCCCGTCAACATCTATTTCAACTGCCCCGAACCCGACAAGAACAAGCAGGTGGTTGTGAAGATGCCCGGCTGGACTCGCCATACCGGGGAGGCCGGATATATGAAGAGCGTCATCCCTGGCTTTTACTCCGTCAAGAACGGATACATGCGCGCGGAAATCCCTCCGGTCGATCCATGCGAAACCGAGGAGCCTTTCTTCAGCATAGGCATCCTCCAGGGGTACACCGAGGCCGACACCAAGGCATCCGCCGGCGATCCGCATATGGAGATCAACGCCGACGACGACAACGGCCCGCTGCAGACGAAGGAATCCAAGTACAATTACGCCTATACCTGGGCGATGGACACGTTCGACCATGCGCACTTCCTCGTTTATTCCACCAAGTACTCGGAGATCAATTCTTTCCTCGCCAAGGAAATCCCTGCGGCCCACAAGGTCCTGGAGGACATCGGCTTCAAGCTGCCGGCCGAGATGATAGTTTACAAGGTGGAGCAGTTCGGCAAGGACGAGAAGGCCTGGGGCTTTTTCCAGAGCAGCAAATTCGTCACGTCCTGGGGGTACATCCGTCTCAATGCCAATCTGCTCTATGAGTTTGCCAAGTCCAGGGGCACTGACCAGTATGCTGCGAATACCGGGCAGATCCAGCAGACCCTGGTGCACGAGACCAGCCACGCGGTGCATGAATTCGTTTACGAACCAAGGCCGGCACCTGTCAGGAATGCCGTTGGGCTTCTGGGAGATGAATGGGCGATGCTCTCGGAGGCCGTCGGCTGCTGGACGGAAAAATTCACCGGCGACAAGTTGATAAGTGAGAACACGCCCCATTTCGGACTGTCCTTCCTTACGCATTTCTGGCCCCCGAAACAGGGCTGGGCGGAGTATCAGGAGCAGGGCTACGGAATGGGTTTCTTCATCGACTACCTTTCCCGGAATCTGGGCAACAAAGCTGTGGTCCAGCTGTATCAGGACCAGCATGACGGTACGGTTGCCGGCGTCCTGGACGATTTCCGTAAGGCCATACAGGGAACGAAGATTTCGCTTATCCTCAACGATACCGACATGTACAATGCGTTCCTGACGGAAATCATTACCCATAAACGTGACCCCCGTGCCGAGCTTCTCACCTACGTGGACAAAAAAGACTGGTCGGGAAACTCCATGACGCTCAGCGGCTACAGTTTTCCTATGGGTGTATTGATGCACAAGCTGACAATCAAGCCTGCGGATATTACCAAGAACATCAACAATTCCCTGAAAGTAACGCAACCGTTGGACGATTACATGACCATCGGGTACGTGCGCGATACCGACAAGAATTATAAGGTGGTTGCCGTAACTTCCGACGGTATATCCGATGAGGTGCCGGTGGAAACCCTTTCGAAACACGGTGGCTCACTGCTTCTCGCTACATTCCGCACTTCGTACAACAAGATTGACGACAATTATAGTTTGATAAAGGACCACGGCGCTTATGTTGAAGTCAAATTCGAGATGGTAAAACCGGACGGAGAACTTCCCAAGATCCATTCGGTCGATTTTGACATCTCGGTACGGTACGGCGACAAGTCCTTCAGCGACAACGTATGTCCTGAGTCCACCTGGGCGACGCAATACGATAATAAACTGTCCGTCAAGAGGAATGGTAAGGGGTTGATTATCAGTTGCGACAATTCTACCAGCAACTTCCAGAGCTACGTGGACGAAAAGATCAGTTTCTACGTGGATTCATACTCCGGCGGCAAGGTCGGATCCGTGTCGAAGATCGTTTACGACTACGCCGACAAGAATTCGGAGGGCCCCGTGTGGCATATGGAAATTGAATCCCTGCCGGTGGAGAACAACACCGTCGATCCGTTCAATGAAAACGAAGCCTCCTGGAAGGCCAAGGGCAGCAACCTGAAGGTCACCAAGTTCTCTTACAAGAAGGGTGGCGACGAGTACAAGTATATTGAGAATGCCAACAATTACGTGAGGCTCTCGATGGAATACAAATAGTGATTACTTCCCGGCAAGGACGCTCAGCAGTCCTTCCGGGAGGTTCATTACGAGAATGCGTTTCTGCGGGTCTGCAGAGACTATAAAATCCTCATGAAGGGGAATAAGGGCTCCGGCAACTTCCAGACAGGGGTTGCCGGGGATTTCTTCTATGCCGGTGATGGTTCCGATGAGCTTTTCGCCGTCGAAGAGCATCCATCCGGTGAAATCCTCTTCACCGTCGTCTTCATATTCGGCGTCCAGGAGGATTTCGCGGCCGACTGTCTCTTCGGCGTCCTCCAGGGAGTCTATGTCCGTGAGGTGGACGATGGCGCGGGTGCGGCCCTTCGCCTCGATGGATTCAATGAAAAAAGGAACCGGCAGTCCGTCGAATACGACGAACACCGGTTCCGTAGTGTCTATGTCCTCTATGCCGATATCGAGCAGTCCGACCAGAAGGTCGCCCTCGATGCCGTTGGATTTGAGGATTTTGGCGACTGGGATCATTACTCTGCTGCGGGAGCCTCTTCTGCGGGAGCGGCTTCCTCTGCAGGGGCCTCGGCAGCCTCTTCAGCAGCCTCGGCGGCCTTTGCTGCAGCCTCTGCGGCGGCGAGCTCTGCGGCCTTCTTGGCGATGGCCTCGGCACGTGCCTCATTGACCTTTGCCTCTTCAGCCTTGGCGGCCTTGCGGGCCTCGATGGCGGCGTTCTTCAGACCGGTCTTCTTGGCGTCGATCTTGGAATCCCTTTCTGCCTTCCAGTCGTTCCACTTCTTGTCAGCAACTTCCTGGGTAAGAGCACCCTTGGCGACACCGCCGTCGAGGTGGTGGCGAAGGAGGACACCCTCATAGGAGAGAATGCGGCGAGCGGTAAGAGTGGGCTCAGCACCGACTTTGATCCATGCAAGTGCGCGCTCGAAGTTGAGGTTGATGGTTGCAGGGTTGGTGTTGGGGTTGTAAGAGCCGAGCTGCTCGATGTAACGACCGTCACGCGGGGAGCGTGAGTCTGCCACTACAATGTGGAAGAATGCGAAATTCTTCTTTCCGTGGCGCTGTAAACGAATTTTAACAGCCATTGTGAATCTGTTTGTTTATAAAAAGTTAATAATGTTTATCCGCCCTACCCGAGAGCGGACTGCAAAGGTAGATATTTTTTTTGGAATTGCAAGGGTGGGGTGGTGGAGTTGCTGGTGTTGGCGAATGTTGCCTCTCCGTCCCTGCACTTACTCTCCCGACAGGGTAAGGCCGCGGGCGTTGACTGAGCCGGAGCCGGAGATGTGCTGGGAGAGGGAGCGGGCGGATCCCTTCAGGTCGACCCTGCCGCTGCCGGTGATGTTGATGTCGATGTCTCCTGCGCCGCGGCAGCCTACCTCTGCAGAGCCGCTGCCGGTAATGCCGATGGTTACCTTCTCGCTGGTGAGGGCGTCCACTTCGATGTCGCCGCTGCCGGCAACGCTAAAGGATGCGGATTCGGCTTCGATGGAACCGGCCTTGATGTCGCCTGAGCCGCCCACTTTGGCACTGAACTCCTTGCATCTGATGGAATAGGCGTAGAAATCGCCGCTTCCGGCAAGGGTGAAGGAGAAGTCTCCTGAGCTTGCAAACCCGTCGGGGATATTGCAGTCTCCGGATCCGGCAAGCTTGATGGCGTCGATGCAGGGGGCGCAGACGGTGACCTCAGTGCCTTTCGACGGGATGGGGTTGATACCCTTGCGGGGACTGATTATGAGAGTGCCGTCCTCCACTTCCAGGGTGTATTCCTCCAGAAGATTTTCGTCGGTGCGGAGGACGGCCCCGCTTTTGCCATCTCGCTGGATATAGGTGACATCCATGGCGCCGGCTACGCGTATGGCGTCGAAAGTATCGAATTCGAAATTCTTCTCCCCGGCGGTGCCGTTGCCGGTCACGGGTGTGCCAATGAGATTGATGTTGATGTTGCAGGAAAAGGCTGCTAGCGCCGCTGCTAGGATGATGGCTAAACGTTTCATATTCTATTTTTCTAATCTTACTACTATCGACAATGGCAAAACCTTCCCGAAGGAGTCCTGCAGGGCAAGTTCGCCGGAGGTGATTACGGGCTGGGGGGAGGAGTCCCGTCGGATTCCGAAGGCTTCACGGACCAGGGTTTCTCCCAGGGCGGCGCTGTAGCCGTTGGAGTAGAGGTTGAGGACTACGAAGCCGTGGGGGGCGAGGATCTGCGAAACCGTGCGGAGCATCTCGAAGAGGCATTCGTCGAGCTTCCATTTTTCGCCGTCGGGGCCGTGGCCGTAGGCCGGAGGGTCGAGGATTATGCCGTCGTAGGTGTTGCCCCTGCGGACCTCCCGGCGGGCGAATTTCATTGCGTCTTCCACTATCCATCGGATACCGTCCATCCCGCTGCGTTCCTGGTTCTGCCGGGCCCAGGTGACTACCTGCCGGACTGAATCGAGATGGGTGACCTGCGCTCCGCCGGCAAGGGCCGCCAGAGACGCTCCTCCTGTGTAGGCGAAAAGGTTAAGCACCTTGGGATGCTCCATCTGGCGGCATTTGCCGTAGATGAATTCCCAGTTTGGAGCCTGCTCCGGAAACACTCCTACATGCTTGAAGGACGTCAGGCCAAGGCGCAGGCTGAACGATCCGGACGAGGCTTTTGCTTCTCCGGACAGTGGCCGCCCATGGCCACTTGAAGCCTCATCCGGGTCGTTCAGCGGGTACCGTATCCACCACTGGTCGTCCATCTTGCGGATGCGCTCCCAGGTGCCGCTGTCCTCCTTGCCGGCCTTGCCGAATCCGGCGCCGGGCTTGAACCGGGTATGGCTGAGCCGTCCCCATTCCGCCTGGGTCATACTTTTGTCCCACAGCGCCTTGGGCTCGGGGCGCGCCAGTACGTAGGAGCCGAAGCGCTCCAGCTTTTCGCCGTCGCCGCTGTCAAGCAGTTCGTAGTCTGCCCAGGATGTTTTCGGAAACTCTATCATTCGCAAACCGGCCTTACCGTGTGATAAAAAATCATAATGTACAAAGGTATTGATATTTTTGCTAAATTTGCGCCGGAAAATTCAAAAAACCATATAGAAATGCAACAGCACATTGATTCCTACGATTTTACAGGAAAAAAAGCCATCGTCCGCGTTGACTTCAACGTCCCCCTCAACGACCAGTTCGAGATTACCGACGACACCCGCATCCGTGCGGCCATGCCCACCCTCAAGAAGGTTCTCGCAGGCGGCGGCTCACTCATAATCATGTCCCATCTCGGCCGTCCGAAGGGCGTAGCCGACAAGTTCTCCCTCAGGCACATCCTCGCACACGTCAGCGAGTGCCTCGGCGTCCCCGTCAAGTTCGCACCCGACTGCCAGAAGGCCCAGGCCGAAGTCGCGGCCCTCAAGCCCGGTGAGGCCCTCCTCCTCGAGAACCTCCGCTTCTACGCAGAGGAGGAAGGCAAGCCCCGCGGACTCGCAGAAGACGCCTCCGACGAGGAGAAGAAGGCTGCAAAGGCCGTCGTCAAGGCCTCCCAGAAGGAATTCGTAAAGGTCCTGGCCTCCTATGCCGACTGCTACATCAACGACGCATTCGGCACCGCACACCGTGCACACGCCTCCACCGCCCTCATCGCCGACTACTTCCCCGACGACAAGATGTTCGGCTACCTCATGGAAGGCGAAATCAAGGCTATCGACAACGTCCTGAAGAACGCCCGTCACCCCTTCACCGCTATCATCGGCGGCAGCAAGGTCTCCAGCAAGCTCGCAGTGCTCGAGAACATGCTCGAGAAGGTCGACAACCTCATCATCGGCGGCGGCATGGGCTACACCTTCATCAAGGCCGAGGGCGGCAAGATTGGCAACTCCCTCCACGAGGACGACCTCATCCCCCAGGCTCAGGAAATCATGGCAAAGGCCAAGGAAAAGGGCGTGAACATCTATCTCTCCGTCCAGACCCTCGTGGCAGACGCATTCAGCGCAGACGCCAACACCAAGCTCGTCCCCTCACACGAGATTCCCGACGGATTCGAGGGCGTCGATGCAGGTCCCGAGTCCCTGGAGCGCTGGGGCAAGGTCATCATGGACTCCAAGACCGTCCTCTGGAACGGCCCCGTCGGAGTCTTCGAGATCGCTCCTTTCGCAAACGGTACCCTCAAGATTGCCGAGCTCCTCGCGAAGGCAACTGAAAACGGCGCCTACACCCTCGTCGGCGGCGGCGACTCCGTTGCAGCAGTCACCCAGATGGGCTTCGCAAAGAAGGTCAGCTACGTCTCCACCGGCGGCGGCGCCATGCTCGAGGCCCTGGAAGGCAAAGAGCTCCCCGGCATTGCCGCGATCAGGAAATAATTTCCACCTATACAGAATCGAGGCCGGCAGGACACGTTCCCGCCGGCCTTTTTTTGCGCCGCCTCACGCATGCCAGGCCGCCGAAAAACTGGGGCGCCTCCTCCGGAAACCTTTGGTCGCCCGTGACCATGAACGGGTATTCTAAGACTTTTGCAAGTCTTTTTTGAAAAAAGTGAAGCAAAGGTTTTCCCTTCGATTCTGCGGTGTAGTTTGTGGATATTTATCGCGCTCATAGGGGCGTCCCGC
>JAEEGL011643669.1_pt1 | contig 23276 bp, 14 predicted proteins | sample 9134231 | NCBI WGS metagenome assembly JAEEGL01 (sample SAMN16246548, study PRJNA631951) | gut metagenome | biome: gut microbiome; feature: rumen; material: fiber-attached | host: Bos | place: Iran: Karaj | collected 2018-10
CCTGCTGGTCGTTAAGCTGAACGTAGATCTGCTCGTTGACACCGTTTTTATAAGTGAATGCACGGCTGATCTGACGGTAATTGCGTACTGCAATACAGAAAACGAATGAACCTCCGATGAGGACTGCAAGAATGATGCAGACAGCCTTGAAAAAGCCTGTGACGATTCGCACTCCGAGCTTCTTCTTTTTCTTAGGTCCGTTAACTTCTTTTTCGTGCTGTTTGTGGATACCGATGTGACCAATGCCAAGGATGATAGTTCCGACGAGCATAACGATGTTTCCGCCGTAGATTCCGAGCAGGAAGAAAGCGATAACCGGAAGCGTCGCGCCTGCAACGGGGATCCCGAGGAAACTTCTGTAATAGTCCTTCATGGTCTTTTCGCTTCTGAAATATCTGATCCAGGAGAGCTCATAGAGCACCATTAAGATGAAAGATGCCGCGAGGACCGGGAGCCAGAAGTTGAATCCTTTGAAGTTGAAATCAGAGAATAACAGCGCCGTGGTCGTAACGATGACCTGACCGCATCTTTCAAATGCCAAAAGGATCTTATTCTCATTTGATGAGTATTTTTCGTAATCCGTTGGCTGATTCTTTGTCCAGATGAGATTCGGAACCGTCAGCATGATGAGCCAAATCAGTCCGATATAAGAAAAGCCGAAATTCATAACCTACCCCTTATTCCCAAAAGCTGCGGCATCCGTTTGGATGCCGCGAGCCTGTTATTTAATTGATGTCGATGTTGCCTGCGTCAACGTTGATCTTGATCGATCCTGCGCCGTTGCCGTCGGCCTTGTATTTCCTTCCACTGACGGCACCGCCTACGCTTACGGCACCTGCATCGACCTTGCAGTCGATCTTGTAATCAGAGAGATTCTCGACGCCGTCAATGTCAACACTTCCGAAGTCGGTATCAACGTTAACGTCTTCAAACTTTGTGTTCCTAATGTTAATGTTGCCTGCGTCAGTCTTGATCTTCAGGATCTTTGCTGATGAATCGGAAACACTGATATTTCCTGCATCTGCATCGAGCTCAGCCTTACGGAATTCGCAGCCGCTGACTGAAACGTTGCCTGCATCGAACTTACCAAGGAGATAATCTGCCTTAATGCCGTTCATGCTGATGTCACCGGCATTGACTCTCATCTCGAGGTTGTTGAGATTTACGTCTGTTCCGAGCCTGATCGTGAGCTTGGATGAAATTCCGAATTTAAATTTCAGACCCTTCTGTGTTGCCGTAAGCTTGCCGTTCTCAAACGTAACTACCGGCTTCAGGCTCTTTGAACCTGTATACTCAACTCCGAGAAGACCGCTGCCTTCACCGGATTCAAAATTGACTTGGCATGCTGAAAGATCGAGCTTTATGGAGCTGATCTCGCCTTTCATGTCGCCCATGTCTGTGCCTCCTTCTGAAAGACTGTATGTTGTCGCAAGTGTTTCACCGCTGTCCTTTACGAACACACCCGTGAAGAACGGAAGAACGAATCTGGTGCCCATTGAAGTAATCATGACTCCGCCGACGATGAGTGCGCAGATAACGATCGGGAGCTTGTTGACCTTTCTGTCAGACTTCGGAACGAATTCCTCGCCCATGCCTACGTTAAGTGCAAGAAGCCTGTCGTAGCCTTTCATCTTGGTATGAGCATATGTGATGAGGAATACGCCGAGGCCGATGAATCCGAACATCATGGCAGCACCGAGGCTTGAGTCAAGATAAGGGATCTTGTCGAAGATGATTGGGTTCAGGATGCTCAGGATGCAGAGTCCGATACCGATCGAAGACATCATGCCGTAAGAACTCTTGAAGCTTGATCTCTCATTTCTTACGTACTCCGCGCCTTCAACGCTGAGTGAGCACTCTTTCCTTCTGACTTCCGGATAATCCTTGTTTTTGATCCCTGCAAGAACGAAAAGGACTACTGCAACTGCGATCATCGTGAACATGCCGCCGACTCCTTCCAGGATATCGAACGGAAGCGATTCCGCGATAATGGGTGATGCAACGCAGCAGATGCAAAGTGCGATTCCGATGGGGACCAGAAGTGCGCGCTGGTTGATCATTGAAAGGTAAGCCTTGATCCTGTCCATGGAGAGAATGGGCTTTGATTCATTGGCGCTTTCCGTAACCTGCTGACCGATCCCCAGAGAATCCGCGAGTTCATCGAGGTTGCCGAATTCGGAGATTACGACGCCGATGGCTTCGTTCTCGGTCCTGCCTTCCTTGATAAGTTCCTCATATTTGTCTTCCATCATCTGAAGAAGCTCGGACTTTGCTCTCCTCACCTCTTCCGTATTAGGAAGATTACGGAACATATTGTCCAGATAATTTCTTATGGTATTCATACTGCTCTCCCCTCACCTGCTATAAACTTTTCAATAACTTCCTTCGTAAGCATCCACTCTTCACACTTAACGCGGTAGTATTCCCTGCCGGCAGGTGTTATGCGGTAATAGGTTCTCTTCTTTCCGCCTGCTAAGTCCTCGTCGACAAATGATTCGACGAATCCGTTCTTCTCCATTCTGGTGAATGCCGAGTAGAGCGTGGTCTCTTTGATAATGTACTTATCCTCGGATAATGTGCGGATCTGCTTTGAGATCTCATATCCGTAAGACGGGTCATTAAGAAGCAGGTAGAGAATGATTATGTCATTGTATCCTCTGATGACATCGCTGCTGATCTCTGCCATAGATCTGTCTCCCTTCCCAAAAATATTACGCCTGTCATAGCTACGTCTGACGTTGCTATGACTGTCGTACTACGTCTGTCGGAGTAAATATATCACCGCCCTGAAATGATGTCAACACGAAATTCAGGATTCTTCCGATACTTCACAAACTATTCACGAAAAGACTCCCTGCCGTTTCTGCGACACTTATACCTTACTTTTTTATATACATATCCTTTTTGCGTTGATATATTTATCCTATGTAAAATAATCTTGCGAAAAGAGGTACCGCCATGGATCTTTATGTAGACATCAAATTCCTTAACAACTCAGGCGACGGCACTAAGGAGAAGCCTTTTGGAACTATCTCCGAGGCAGCAAAGATTGCACAGCCGGGTGACACCGTTCACGTTGCGCCGGGCCTTTACAGGGAATATGTTTCACCCGCTAACGGCGGTACAGAAGATGCGCGCATCACATACGTCAGCGACGAGCCTTTGGGAGCTACTATCTCAGGCGCCGAGCAGATCACGAACTGGGTTCAGTACGACGGCGACGTTTATATGGCGAAGGTAGACAGCAAGATCTTCGGCGATTACAACCCCTACACCACTTTCTGCTACGGCGACTGGTATTTCGCAGGCAAGAACAGACACGTAGGCTGCGTCTACATCAACGACAGAAGACTCTATGAGGCAGCTTCAATAGAGGAAGTCATCAAGGCCCAGGTCTACAAGTGCTCATGGGTTCCCGAAGAATCCAAGTACAAATGGTACGCTGAGGAGAAGGGCGATCAGACAGTGATCTACGCCAATTTCGGCGGTCTCGAACCCAACAGTGAAATGACCGAGATCAACGTCAGGAGAATGTGCTTCTTCCCTGAGGAAACAGGCAGAAACTACATAACCGTAAGAGGCTTTAAGATCTGCAAGGCCGCCACAAACTGGGCTCCTCCGGCTGCATGGCAGGAAGGCATGATCGGTCCCCACTGGTCAAAGGGATGGATCATCGAAGACAACGAGATCTACTTCTCCAAGTGTTCAGGCATCGGTCTCGGCAAGTATCTTGATCCCGAGAACAACCACTACTTCACATATCATCATCTCAAGAGCCCCACTCAGATGGAGCGTGACGCGGTCTGCAGAGGCCAGTATCACGGATGGCTCAAGGAGAACATCGGCAGCCACATCGTAAGGAGAAACAACATCCACCACTGCGAACAGGGCGGCATCATCGGACGCATGGGCGCGGTATTTTCGGTCATCGAGGACAACCACATCCATCACATCAACAACATGATGGAACTTGGCGGCGCTGAAGTCGCAGGAATCAAGCTCCACGCGGCCATCGACGTCATCATGAGAAGGAACCACATCCATCACTGCGTCATGGGCATCTGGACCGACTGGGAGGCACAGGGCACGCGCATCACAAGGAACCTTCTGCACGACAACCAGAGACCCGAATATGCGGAACCTTTGAGAGGCGGCATGGGCAGCGAAGACATCTTCGTTGAGGTCGGCCACGGACCCACGCTCATCGACAACAACATCCTCCTGTCTGACGCTACGCTGCGTATCGCAACCCAGGGTGTTGCGATGGTACACAACCTCATCTGCGGCGCTTTCACATCAGTAGGCGCAGGCACAGACTGGCGCTACACGCCTTACCACATGCCCCACAGGACCGAGGTAATGGGCTTCATGACGATCCTCCACGGCGACGACAGATTCTACAACAACATCTTCTTCCAAAAGCACCCCAAGACTTCCCTCGTTTCACGTTTCGAGGACGGCAGGGTTGAAGTTGAGGAGCGCGTCGTAGGCACTCACGTATGGGATCAGTATCCCGTTTACGATGAATGGATCAAGCAGTTCGATCTTGAATCCGACACTCCCGACATGATGAAGATCGCAAAGGCCCACTTCGGTCACCTCCCCGTTTGGATCAACGGAAACGCTTACTTAGGCGGCGCTCTGCACTTCTGCAAAGAAGAGGATTATCTTTTCGATGACAAGTCAGAAGTCTATGTAAACGTTAAAGAAGACGGCGACAAGGTCTATCTCGAGACAAACATCGCAGAAGTTCTCGGAAGCTTCACTTCAGATCTCATCAACACCGAAGTTCTCGGCAAGGCGTTTGAGCCCCAGCAGAGATTTGAGGACTGCGACGGAAACGACATCGTTTTCGATGAGGACTACTTCGGTGCAAAGAGAACGGACATCATTCCCGGACCTTTTGCAAATCCTGACGTTAACGGCATCAACGTAGTGCTCTGAAGCAAATAAAACCGAATAAACGATGAAGGCTGTCAGCAATGACAGCCTTCTTTATATCCTCATCAGCCTGTACAGGATCTTCTTGATTCCGGAGTAATCCACCGAAGACGTGTTCATTATCTGCCTGCATGTCTTCGTCATGGTCTCATATTCCTTCTTTGAAATATCTTTGCCCGAGAAGGTGGCCTTTTCAGCAATCTCACGCACCTCTTCAGGGAAGATGAATCTGAAGATACGCGCCATCAGCATGAAGTAGTGGTAGCGCGCAATCGCCCTGTCGTTGATCTTTTCGCTATTGAACCTGTTCGTCCAGAAAATCATGAAGACAGCCCTTGCGATCATGGTGATCACGGCAGCGGCAGCCAGTGCAATTAAAATCACAATGCATGCTTTGCAGAATTTGATGAAGGATTCGGGCAGCTGAACCTTTTCGTAGGGAAGGTCTTCCGGAGAATGAGATCCCGTGTAGTTGTCAGTTCCCGAAGGCGTATTGGAAGACGGACGTGACCCGCCGTCAGAAGACGAAGTCTCTGCAGTGGTCTCACCTTCCGATGTTTCAGACGTTGTCTCTTCCGTTGTTTCCGATGTATCAGATGTTTCGGTCGTTGTCGTGGTCGTTTCCGGATCTTCTTTGGAAACGAAATCCGCAGTCTTTACATCTTTATCGCGCCATGCAAGAGCTTCAACGTTGAAATAGGATTCATCAACGTTATAACCCGGAGTCGCATCACCCATGACCCATCCGTATTCAGGGACAAAGACTTCAAACCAGGCATGCGCATGAGAGGCAAGAACTGTGGTCTCGCTGTCAAGCTGTGTGTTAGGAGCGATGTATCCGCGCACATATCTCGCGGGAACACCAATCATGCGCAGGAGCACAACGGAAGTCACGGCGTAGTGAACGCAGATTCCGCTTTCACCCTGGTTTACGAACCACGGAACAAAGTCCACACCCTTTGGAGGATATTCCGTATCAATACTGTACGGATGAAGTGACCTTACATAAGCAGTTACATTTTTGACCTTTTCATAATCGCTCATGTGAGTGCGTTCGTAGTAAACGTCAAGATACCAGTCCGGAAGATTTCCGCCCAGTATCAGGCCTCTGTCGGTAGAGTAAGGAACGTCGAGACAGGTCTTGTAGACATAATTATTCAGATATTCATCAGAATAGATGTTGCCGGTCTTAACGGGCACGTTCGATGAGGCAAAGTTCGAGAGGTGCTTGTGCGTGGAGTTAAACGGATTGTGCTGGGCGGATTCGACGCCGGGCACATGATAGTAATCCGTATAGTAAGGCACGACATCAACAGACGAACTCTTTAAAGGCGTGATCTTCACACCGTACGGAGCTGCTTCATACTCCGGCTCGATATTCTTCTTATAGGGCTGCTTAATCTTCAGCTTGCTGCTCAAAGTGTTGTTCTGGTACGTATCGAGCGATTCAACCTTCAGATACAGCGTACTGCTGAAGTAAGGCGTGGTTCCCGTGTAATAGGAATTGGTGTACCTGCTGACTTTGAGGACCTCCTCCGCGCTCGGATTGAAAGGTCCTACTTTGTTGAGGTTGGTCGACGTCGCATAAAGCGGCGAGATCGCATCGTAGCTGTCGTCAAAGTCCGTATTTTCAAAACCGTTCAGAGCTCTTTCGAGAATTCCTCTAACAGGATTGTCCCTGCCAAAGGTCTTGTCGAACCAGTCCCTTGTTTCGATGATGACGTTCCTTGCAAGTTTATCCTTGTTGTAGTTTTTCTGCGGGTATATGCCGCCTAATACAAACATGAAACAGAATACGGGAACAGTCAGCAGCAGGAGCATTTTTTCATACGTTGCCTGTTTCTTTTTTCTGAAAGCGTTGCAGAGCAGGAGCAGAATGACGCCTGCGCCAGCAATGAGGCAAGGGATCGCTTTCGGGACTATGTCCGTGTTGGTTACCGAGAACAGGAAATGAGGCACATAGAAGACCAGCGCGCACGGGATCCACTTGTGTTTCATCACGACAAACGCCGTTACGCTTATAGCGATCAGGTTATAAACGATGAAAAATGTAAGTACGAGCTTATTCGCTTCGGGGTCTTCAGGATAATCTCCGGGAAGCCACAAAAAGACATACAGCTTTAAGTAATACATCAGCGCCATGAAGCCCTTTTGAACGTCGAACCAGTCCTTGTAGAGGCTCAGTCCGAAAATGGCCGGAGCGGTCATAATAGCGGCAAAAGACACCCACTTTTTGTTTATAAGGAATACCGCGCAGAATATCACTGCAGTCAGGGCGGAAGCAAATATAGTGCGCTTTATGCTGAACGAAATGCCGAACGTTGTTCCGAGCATCAGCGTAAAGCCTGCCGAAAGCGCCACCGATATAACGATGGCGATCACCGCGGATATGAAAAGCGGTTTGGTCTTGTTATTCTCAAGAACAGTCTTTTCAGTCCTCATCTGCAGAACCTTCCTTACTGTCCTCACCCTTTTCGGGTTCTTTTTCCTTTACGGGACTCTCTTTCGGGATCCTCATGCGGAGGATATTTGCTATGGCCCTTTCAAGATCTGTCTCTGATTCGATCTCAAATGCAACCTCTCCCCTGTCCGGAGGGATGATCCTGATCCTGTGGGCGGTCTCACGCTCTATAAAGAATTTCGATGTGAATACTATCTGTCCCAGATGAAGATCGAGCTCATCCCTGTCTGCAGTCAGCTTAAGCAGAACACGTGAATGTCCGCCGTATTCCTCAAGCGGCTCTTTTACAAGAAGCTCATCTTTTTTCGCAGACATCTTCCAGTGGATCGTTCTTAACGGATCGCCGATCTGGTATTCCCTTATGTCATAGATCTCGGATGAAGGCTGCTTGGACTTGCGCAGGTTCTTGGCCTTGAAGCCCAACATGTTCGGCATCCTCTCAGGGATCGACGGAACAGGCTTTACGAGGATCTCGTTATTCTTGTTGAGGTTCGTGTTTATGTGAAACAGCCCGAAAAGATCGTAGACCGAAAGCCACGTCAGCCAGTATGAATAAGCGCCGCAGTGCTTAGTATCAATGGGGATCTTAGAAGTTCCGTTGTCGTGTATCTCGAAAACGTGTTTTTTGACCACGCCGGTCATATGATCGGTAACGGTCATCTTTACCCTGCAGAAAGAAAAATACGATGCAATGCCGCTTGTAGTTATGTTTAAGGATGTGGGCGTTCCGATGAGAACGCTTGTCTGGCAGTCAGACCTGAACTTCATCGTGCGTGAAGCGATGATGCTCATTATCAATGACAGGACAGGCACCATAAGGACCACAAGGAGCAAAATCCAGGATACCCACATCTTGTAACAAAGGAAAAAGATGAAGGCTGAGATAAGTGTGACCAGGTACGCTGCCCAGTTCTTCAGCATATAGCGTCAGACCTTGGGAACAAAAGTAGATGCGAGGATCTCTTTTGCGATTTCAACTGTATTCTTGCCGTTGACTTCGGCTTCGGGATTCAGGATGAGCCTGTGTGTGATTACAGGCAGGAACACCGCCTGAACGTCCTTGGGAACGACATATTCCCTGCCGTTCATGTAAGCATGTGCCTTTGCCATTGAAGTGAAGGCAAGCGAAGCTCTCGGGCTTGCGCCTCTCTCGAGATCGGCATGTCCTCTCGTCTTGTTTACAAGCGCGATAATGTAGTCCGCGATCTGATCGTGAAGGAAAATGTTATTGACCTGAGCCTGCATCTCCTGAAGAGATCTCGCGTCGCACAGAGGCCTTACGCTGTCCATCGGGTTGATACCGTTCTTCCTCTGCTCGATCATGGCCTTCTCGTACTTGGCAGACGGATAACCCATGGAAATCCTGACCATGAAACGGTCGATCTGTGAGTCAGGCAGAAGTGACGTGCCTGAAGCTCCTGTCGGGTTCTGCGTCGCAAATACGATGAACGGTTCAGGCAGCATGTATGTCTTGCCGTCAACAGTTACGTTGCTCTCCTCCATTGCCTCGAGAAGCGCCGACTGCGTACGCGAAGACGCACGGTTCAGCTCGTCCGCGAGAAAGAGGTTATGAAAGATCGCACCGGGCTGATACTTCATGGTATCAGTGTTGCGGTCGTACATTGAAAATCCCGTAATGTCTGAAGGCAGTACGTCAGGCGTGAACTGGACTCGTCCGAAGTTGAGTCCCATTGTCTTTGAAAACGCAAGAGCCATTGTGGTCTTGCCCACGCCGGGGACATCTTCCATCAGGATATGTCCTCCCGCAAGAATAGCGGTCAGTGTCTCTTCGATGACATGATCCTTACCGCAGATTACCTTTTTAACTTCATGGATTATGCCATCAGTCATGCTGCCCATAATACAATCCGAACCTTCCTCTTGATAGTCTCAAACCGTTATTGAGTATACATTAATTTTTTTAAAGGACATCAGGATTTTGCGGCAAGAAAATAGCAATTTGCGTATATGTGTGATAACATCACCTTGCAGCAGGGTAATTAGTTATTCGCGCTCTGCCGCCAAGACGCCTTTAATGGCGGGGTTACTAATGATAAGAACCTGAGAATCTCATCATGAATGACAAAGAAGTGCGCTAAAGGCGCAAGGTTTTGCTGTTCGTGAAAGGAGGTTCTTTTTTATGCTTCACGACAAAGATTTTGAATACTTTGACAAGATGGCTCACTGGAGTTTTGACGGTTACGACTGTCACACGGAGTGCCTGACGGACTGGGATCTTTATAAGATCCTGAACGGCCTTGCCACAGAGGATTCACGCATCCTCGACCTTGGCACAGGCGGCGGCGAAAAGCTTCTCGCCCATTTCCCTGAATGCCAAGAGATCACCGGCACCGATTACTCGCCCAACATGATCGAAACAGCCCGCGCAAATTTTGAAAAGAGCGGCAGGAAAAACATCACGTTCAGGGTGATGGACAATCTGAACATGGACGTTCCCGATGACTATTACGACATCGTTGTGGCACGTCACACATGCATTGACGCAGATCAGATCTTCCGCTGTCTAAGGCCCGGCGGACACCTTCTCTTAAGAGGCGTGGACAAATACGACTGCTGGAGCCTGAAGATTCATTTAGGATACGGCCAGGACTTCGACTGCCCCGTCCCCATCAGCATCGAAGACTACGAAAACATACTGAAAGCAGGCTTTTCAGACGTTGAGCTCGTCCCGATACACGAGCGCGAATACTACAAAGACAAAGAGACTTTCAAGGCATTCCTGGGTGTCGTTCCGATCCTGGATCACATGCCCGAAGACGCTCTTCTCGACGAGTACATAGAGAAAAATACTTATGCCGGAAGAGTCCTTCTGATAAGAAGATGCTACGGAATAACCGCAAAAAAGCCATGACGGGCTTTTAAGGCATTTCTACGGCATTGGTCCTTGTTAACTCCATCTGTGTTTTTGCAGTGCTATAATGAGCCCGCAATTAACAGGATGGATGGCGAAAAGAAGGATACTTGCAGCTTTTCTGGCACTGACTTTATCAGTCTCAGGCTGCTCTTCTGCTAAGATACAGGACACTTCAAATGCGGCGGAGACTTCTGCAGCTGTAGAGACAACTGCCTCTGAAACAACCGCCGAAACCACCAAAGCACCGGAACCCTTCAAGTTCAATCCGCACGTCCGCACCAAACTTTTTGACGAGTGCGTGAACGATGACATGTGGAATGCGCTTCACAACCTGATAGATGCCGTAATGGCAGGCGAAGACACCTTCAAATGCACCGATGAGAAGGCATACAAATGGTGCACGGATGAGTTCGTAATAGGCAATCTCCTTCCTCCCGTCTGCACATTAGTTAAGGGCGCGGGCTTTGAAAACGGCGTTGGCAAGATCAAATACAAAATGGATAAGGACAAGCTCAAAGCAAGGATCGACGCGTTCGTAACCGAGATCGAAAGAATGATGAACGAAGCCATCCGCACAGACTACACCGACTTCGAAAAGACAATAGCCATCTACGATTATATGGGCAAAAACTTCCAGTACGATTTCAGCACCATCGACGGAAACACAGTTGATGAATTCAGTGATTACGCATGTCTCATGACCAAGAAAGGCATATGCTGCGAGATCTCAGGAGCATATGAGTATCTTCTGCTCCAGTGCGGTGTTGAAGCAATGACTTTCAGCGGACAAGGCGAATCTGGCTTTCACGAATGGACATACGTCCTCATCGGTGGCAAAGGCTATCACATAGATGCCACATGGGGACTTCACGGAGAAGAACCCTCAAGGAATACCATCCTTTCATACTTCATGATGACGGATGAAGAACGAATCAGGGGCTCTTTTGAAGAGTTCATAGAACCGGACTGGATCAAGATATGGAAAGCAGATTACGATAAGAGCAGATACACTGCGACTGACACAAAGTTCAAAGTCCTTCACGACGGCTGCGGATTTGCAGGCATGGACACAGAACGCAAAGTAATAAAATACCTGGATCCGTACGAAAACAGCGAACACGAATTCAGCTACTCAGGTCTTTGATGAGTCACCTTTTTTCGCTGATTCCCGAAGCTGCCTGATAAGCTTTGTTTTCGCGTTAAGTTCCGCATTAAGGTTTTTATTGTAGCGTTCGATCCCCTCAAGATGCTGCTGGTGAGCGGTGTCATCCGAGATCTCGAGCAGATACCCGCGCTTTTGTCTGCCGTCGTAAAGGTCGCTTACACGTATAAGATAAATGAATTCGCCTTTGCGGAAATGGTGATAGCTTGACACGTTCTTGCGCTTGAAATCCTCGATCCACTGATCGAACAGAAGGTTCAGCTTTTCGTCATCGATCACATGATCCGCACGGTTTTTCGAGATCTCCGGGAAGAACCTCTTTGCGACATCCGTCGCGCTCAGATAGCGTTTCCTGAAATCAAGCGCGATATAGCCGAATTCGCCACCTTCAAAGATCGACGAGCCGACCATGTCATCAACGCGGTACAGACCTAAGCTGTTCATGATTATAAGGAATCCGATCTCATCGACCAGGTCAGCCAAAGCCATCCATTCAATGTCCTTGTTGATCAGGCGTCCCACAAAAAAGGCAAAGATCGAAAAGACCTGCATAAATGCCGCGATCAAGAGGTTCTTTCTCGAAACATTCGGTTTCTTTATCCAGCCATAGATAAGAACGACGAGCGTTATGATGAGGAATGCTCCGATCTCAACATAGAACAGAATGTGCAACGGCCCGTATTCCTTGACCAGGACCGCAACTCCGTTTTCGTATTCGATATCAACGCTCTTATAGAAAAGCGGACTGTATCCTGCGGACAGCACGAGCATGTAGATGCATGTCGTGAATGCCAGCATGATGAACCTCGCCCACTTCGGCGGTTCGATCTTGCAAATCGAAAAGACAAGGAACAGTCCCGTAAGAGGCAGAAAACATCCGCCGATATAGAGGAACTTGTAGATTATCAGAGCTTCCCTGACATTGCGTGACAGCGCCAGCAAAACGTAGCAGAACTGCGAAAGAAATGCCAGGAGGAATATCATTGTGTAGCGCGTCGAAAAATAGCTGCGCTTGATGAAGTAATATGCCGAGCAGCACATCAGTGAAAGAACACATATGATCACGTAATAAGCCATTACCATTATGTGTTCACCACCTTCAGATAATCCGCAAACACCTGCTTTGAAACAGGCTTGGAGAAATAGAACCCCTGGAAATAATCACACCCGAGTTCTTCAAGGAGCATCTTCTGCTCCACTGTCTCAACGCCTTCGACCAGAACGGAATAGCCCATTTCCTTGAGCATGCGGATGGTGTTTTCGAGATAGATCAATCCGTTCTTCTCCACTTCCCCGGTCTTGGGATCCTTGGCTTTCCAGAGAATGCTCTTGTCTATCTTTATTATCGAAAACGGCATCGCATACATGTATGAGATGTTCGAATAACCGGTTCCGTAATCGTCGAGCGAGAATACAAAATCGCTTTTCTTCAGCACTTCGATCGTATCGTAAAGCACCTTCTGATTCTCAATGGTAGCTGATTCCGTGATCTCGAGATTGATCTTGTCAGCGCTTAACTGATACTTCCTGAGGATATCGTCGAACTGCTTTTTCAGGTTCTTGCTGAGGCACTGGACTACGGAAAGATTGACCTCAACGTATTCTATGCCAAGCGACTTGAGACGACCCTCCTGATAGTACTTGCAGGCCTCTTCGAAAACAAACAGACCAATGTCCAGGATCGATCCGTTGCGCTCTGCAACCGGTATGAACTCATCCGGAGGTATCATGCCGTGCTCGCTGTCTATAAGGCGGCAGAGAGCCTCTGCTGCAGTAAACGTGCCGGTATGCGAATTCCAGACGGGCTGATAGTAGACCTCAAAACTCTTCTCCTTGAGTGCCTTGTCTATGAGCCTTTCGATAAGAACGCCACGCTCGTATCTGTAGACCGCCTTTTTTACGTCCAATTCAGACGATACTTTTCCGTCAAACGGAAGGTCGATCAGCATGAAGATATCGTCCAGTGATTTAACATCATCAGGTATGCGTATGACTCCGAACTGAACTGGGAAAACCAGTGAGAACTCACCCTTGCCCCACGGCTGCTCAAACCTGCTCATGGTCGTCTCGCGTATATGTCCGATCGCATCGTCTTCTATGCCTTCACACAGTACGGCAAAATGTCCGCGGCCGCAGTCATAACAGGTATTGGGCGTATAAGCTTCGTCCATCCATTTGGATATGCGCCTTAAGATGCCGTTCATGTTCTCAAATCCGATCATCTTGTTGTAGAAATTAAGATTCGGGATCTTGATGAGCAGCAGCACATTGCCCTTATTAGCCATCGCACGGTCAAGCGCACTGTTGAGCGCATAACGGTTGAGCGCACCAGTGGTAGGATTGACGGTCTCCTCCTTGCTCTCAATGGTAAATAAGATCCCCATGAGTCCTATTGTCTCAAAGAACAGCGTAAGCAGATAATCCGGAAATATGATCTGAATGATGACAGGCACGAACGTGATCGAAATGAAGAACAAAAGCGCCCTTGTTATCGAGCTCGAAATACCTTTGCGGTGCCTTATCGTAAGATAGATCGCAAAGATCATGTACGCCAGCGCGATCGCGTAAATGATGAAGAAAAGATTTCCGTGCAGATACTTTCCTTCTTCATTGTAGTAAAAGATCCGCTTATGGAACGGGTTGGTGAACAGTATAATCATCTCGATTACGAACGGTGCCGCGGCGATAATGAGCGCCGAGCGCTTGGACTTCTCATAACCTATGAGATAGAAGACATAAACGACAAGCACATACGCAAGCGTGTTGTGTGATGAGATATATAGATAGTTCCAGAAATCCTTGATGACTTCAGTTGTGTATTCAGGATGATTATTTGCCAGCGACCCGAAGATGTCGGAGATCTCAGCGATGAAATTGATCAAGATCATGCCCAGAAAAACACGGTTGGCATTCTTTCTGATGCCTTTCTTGAAAATGATATAGTAAGCAATAAACAGCGTGACAAACACCGCTGCAATATCAAATTCAATATGATACATATATCTCCGGAGGGAGGAAAAACACCCGAACTTCTAGATCAAACCCGCTCGCTTACTTCTGCCTGTATTATATCAAGGTTATATGACACTTACCACAACCCTGTTTTTACGCCACTGAAAAGACCTTCTGAAATTAGTTCCGCCACTACGCCAAGAAAAAAGCTTTTGCAACTAGTTCCGCAGACGCTTTAGCGCCGAGGTTCCGCCATTTAAAAGACCTTCTGAAATCAGTTCCGCCACTACGCCAAGAAAAAAGCTTTTGCAACTAGTTCCGCAGGCGAGCTATGCTCGCCGAGGACCTGTTCGTACGTTGCAAAAGCTTTTTGGCTTGGCGCTCCAAGCAGGAATCGAACCCGCATCAACGGTACCGGAAACCGCTATTCTATCCATTAGACTATTGGAGCGTGCAGCAAGTATTATACAGCATTCGCTGTTCTGTTGTCGTTAAGTATCTTGAGGATCCCCTTGATCTCGTTGATGGTCTTGCTCTGCTTAGTAGTCGTGGGTTTGTAGAGAAGATACGGCCTGTCGCTCATGGCATTTATGGTCACGCGCGCACCGTAGAAAGAATCACGCAGAAGAGCGCCCAGCGCGTTCATGTCGAGCTGGAGCTTAGGATCTAAGTAAAGCCTTACGCCGGTATTCCTTACCGATGCACCCGTAAAGCCCAGTTTTCCTGCCATTGCTCGGATGAGTGAAATGCCTGAGAGTATGTAGATCTCCTTCGGCGGATCTCCGAAACGGTCAGTGATCTCATCCATGAAGTCGTCATACGCTGTGAAATCACGGATGGAACCGATCTTTCTGTATGTGGACATACGGCTTGCTTCATCGGAAATGTAAGATGACGGGATGTATGCGTCATAATCGACTTCGATCGTTATGTCACCTGCAGCAGCGAGTGTATCAACGCCTTCCATGGCCTTCTGCTTCTCAGCTTCGTTCATGCCGAGCTGCCTGATCTCCTCATCCAGGAGTCTGCAGTAGAGTTCGTATCCGATGACATCCATCTGACCGTGCTGTTCTGCACCGAGAAGGTTGCCCGCGCCTCTTACCTCGAGGTCCCTGATTGCGATCCTTACGCCTGAACCGAGCTCTGTGAATTCGCGCAAAGCATTAAGTCTCTTTGTCGCTTCCTCATTAAGAGGTGCGTCCGCATCGTAAGTGAAATATGCGTAAGCCTGACGGTCTGATCTTCCTACACGTCCCTTGATCTGATAGAGCTGCGAAAGACCGAAACGGTCTGAGTTCTCGACTATGAGCGTGTTTACGTTCGGCATGTCGACGCCGTTTTCGATGATGGTCGTGCAGACCAATATGTCGTACTTTCCTTCAACGAAGTCTCCGACAACTGTTTCCAGGCCGTTTTCGGGCATCTGTCCGTGCGCGTAGCTGACTCTTACTCCGGGCATCAGTTCCTCGAGTTTCTCTGCGACTTTATCGATGTCAGAAGTCTTGTTGTAGAGATAGAATATCTGTCCGCCGCGCGCGATCTCACGCATGCATGCCTGCACGATTATCTGCTCGTCATAGCCCATGACATATGTCTGGACGGCGCGTCTGTTAAACGGTGCCTCCTCCAGTACGGAGATATCCCTGATGCCTGAGAGCGACATGTGAAGCGTTCTCGGGATAGGCGTTGCGGAAAGCGAAAGCACGTCGACGTCTGTCTTCATCGACTTTATCTTTTCCTTGTGGTTAACGCCGAAACGCTGCTCCTCGTCTACAACGAGAAGTCCCAGATGCGGCGGTCTCACGTCATTTGAGAGCACTCTGTGCGTGCCTATGATGACATCTGCCTTGCCGTTCTTTATGTTTATGAGATTCTCTTTTATCTGCGCCTGCGGAACGAACCTTGAGAGCATTACAACATTTACCGGGAAGCCCTTGCAGCGCTCTAAAAAGTTCTGGTAATGCTGCTGTGCGAGCAGTGTCGTGGGAGCCAGCATTATCGCCTGTCTTCCGTTCATTACCGCCTTGAATATCGCCCTGAAAGCAACCTCTGTCTTGCCAAATCCGACGTCGCCGCAAAGCAGCCTGTCCATGGGTCTTTCAGACTCCATGTCAGCCTTTATCTCACGGCATGCACGCAGCTGGTCCTCTGTCTCGACATGCGGGAACCTGTCCTCGAAAAGCTTCTGCTGCTCATCGTCAGGATCGCACTTGAAACCGTTGTTTACGCTTCTAGCCGCGTATATCTTCAGGAGGTCATAAGCAACCTTCTTGATCGTTTCCCTGGCTCTTGAGACCTGCCTCTTCCACTCGTCTCCTCCGAGCCTGGAAAGCTTGGGTTCACGCTCTCCGGGGCCTACGTATTTCTGCAGTGAATCGAGGTTTTCGGGAAGGATGTAGAGTACCTCATCCCTCGCATAAGTTATCTTCAGGTAGTCCTTGCGCGTGTCGCCGACCTTCATGTTTACAAGGCCGTCGTAACGTCCTACGCCGTGCTTGTCGTGAACGATGAAATCACCCGGATGGATGTCACCAAAGAACGTGATCCTCGGACCGCCCTTTTTCTTAGGCTTTGCGGTCCTTCCGCTTCCGAAGATCTCCTGTTCGCCAAGCAGCGTTATTCCGAGTGCTGGATATGAGAAACCCTGCGGGAGATCAGCATAAATAATATCGGGAAGGGCTCCGCCCTCGATCAGGCTGTCCCTTAAGTTCTCTGTTCTTCTGCCTTCAGGCAGGACGATCTTGATCCCTGTCGTTCCCTTAAGCTCTTCAGCAAGCTCGCTAATCCTTCCGGAATAATTGTCTGCAGGGAATCCGGAAGTCGATACGTTTATTCCACCGGGAAGTCCTCCGCCCGTTGATGCAAACGTTGCGAGCGTGATCACTTTCGCAAGTCCGTCTATCTTCTTCATCACGAATGACGGCTCGAAAACAGCCTCGACCGCGCATGAAGGCGCAGTTCCGGCCTCGCAGGATTCAGTGCATCTCTGCAGATATTCTGCGCAGAACGCCTTCATTCTCGCATCAGCTTCAATGAGCTCATCAACAAACCAGAGCACTTCAGAAGCACTTTCATATTCAACATAATCGGTTGCGCAGGCCGGCTTTTCGAGCAGCAGGCTGATCCATCTTGCGATACCCGTGGGCTCGTTTCCGAGTTCTATCTTCTGGGCATCAGCTTCTGCAGTCCTCGTTAAGAGCTCGGCTGCACGCCTTGCCTCACGGGACTCCTTGTTCATGCGCGAGATGTCTTCTTCCGCCTGGAAACGTATCTTCTCAGCAGCTTCTTTACGCTCTTCTTCATTGCCTGCCGGATAGACTCTTACAGGTATTATCCTGACCTTTGAGAGCTGTTCTGTCGAACGCTGGGTCTCTAAGTCGAAGTTCTTAAGCTGGTCTACTTCATCGTCGAAAAAGCTTATTCTGACAGGCTCCGTCATGTCTGCCGGGAAGATGTCTATGATGTCTCCCCTTCTTGCAAACTCACCGCGTTCCATTACCTGAGGGACCTTTTCATAGCCCATCTCGGTAAGCTTTTCGATCATGTCATCAGGATCAGTCGTCCCTCCGACCTCTAGTTCCATTATCCTTGAAGCAAATTCCGAAGGCTGCGCGAGCTTGCCCATCAGCGCTCCTGCGGTTATTACGGCAGCACCGAAATTGCCGGTCACAAGCTGAGAAAGAGCAGAGCATCTCGTAAGTTCGAGTTCGCGCGATGAAGCCTCAGCCGTAAGGAGCGAAAGCTCTGCAGGCATCAGGACCGCAACATTTCCGTCCGTGAATGCCGAAAGAGCGCGTGACATCAATCTGGCGCGCGCGGCGTCAGAAACGATGACAACGGGCCTTTTGGATTTATATGCCGCAAGGGCGCTTATTAAAAACGCCTTCTGCTCGGCACACGGCCCGGAAATATTCAGATGGTTGCCTGCGCCCCTTGCCTTTTCAAGACCGTCGATGACAGTCTTGTCAGACTTGATGAGGCTCAGCAGGTCAGTGATTTGCTGATTCATTTGCGATTATTCCTTCGATGGCCGCGGCAGCTTCGATGAAAGCATCGTTCATCATGAGGCGTTCTTCCGTCGGAACATCGGAAAGCACGTAGTTTACAAGATCGAAATGCTCAGGTACGGGACCAGTTCCGATCCGTACCCTGGGAAAATTTTCAGTCGCAAGATGCTGAATTATGGACCTCATGCCGTTATGCGTGCCTGCGCTACCCTTCGGCCTGACCCTGATGGTACCCTTCTTGATGTCTATGTCGTCATACACGACTATGATGTGCGAAGGATCCACCTTAAAAAAGCGGCTTGCTTCAACAAGGCACTCTCCGGAAAGGTTCATGAATGTCACGGGCTTAATGACGATAACGTCCTGTCCCGCGATCTTTCCCTTGCCGTACATGCCCTTGAACTTGTCTTTATCGAGGCTGATGCCGTGTTTGTCGCACAGCACATCGACAGCAAGGAAACCCATGTTGTGCCACGTGTACATATATTGTCTGCCCGGATTTCCGAGCCCTGCAACTATCCACATATCAGAGTTCTGAACGCCTGTCGTCGAGTCTGATGTAATTGCTGCCTCTCATGCGGGCCTTGTCAGACACCCAGTTCTCTTTGTTGACCTGCTTTGAACGGCCGATACCGAGAGCCAAAGGAGCAACGTCAGTGGTGATAGTGGAACCTGCAGCGATATAGCAGTCCTTGCCCAAAACAACTGAAGATACGATATTGGAGTTGCCTCCGATGAAGACGTTGTCTTCGATGGTGCATCCGACCTTGTCCTGACCGTCGAAGTTACAGGTAACGGTTCCGCATCCGAAGTTGACGTTCTTGCCGACCTTGGAGTCACCGATATATGTAAGGTGCCTTGCACGGGTATATTCACCGATGTTGGAACCCTTGACCTCGACGTATGCGCCGAGCGTGACGTGGTCATCGATGACGCAGTCAGGTCTGATGTGTGAGTAAGGTCCGATACGGCAGTCCTTGCCGATCCTGCTCTGGGTTACGATCGAGTTGTCTACGACAGTCTCATCGCCGATCTCGGAGCAGTCGATTCTTGAGTTCTCTCCGATAAGGCAGTCACATCCGATGACGGTGTTGCCCATGAGAGTCGTACCGGGAAGGATCGTAGTATCCTGGCCGATCTCGACTGCGTGATGGATCCATGTGGTAGCGGGGTCAATGATGGTAACGCCTGCCTTCATGTGTCTTTCAAGGATCCTGCGGTTCATGATCTGCTGAACCTGAGCAAGCTGGATCCTGTCGTTGATTCCGCGTGTATCGTCAAAATCGCATACAACTGCGCCGACAGTATATCCGTCACCGATGAGGATGCCGATCGTGTCGGTAAGATAGTATTCCTTCTGGGCGTTGTTTGCGCCGATCCTTCCGAGAGCCGAGAGCAGGAGCGGTGTCTTGAATACATACATCGAGGAGTTGATCTCCTTGATCTTGAGCTCCTCTGGTGTGCAGTCCTTATGCTCTACGATCTTAATGACATTGCCGTCTGCATTTCTTACGATCCTTCCGTAACCGGTAGGGTCGTCAGCTTCTGCGGTAATCAGCATTGCAGCGCAGTTGCCTTCAGCTGTCTCAAATGCGCTGAGGGCCTTTCTTATGGTCTCAACGGAAACCATCGGGCAGTCGCCGGGAAGAACTATGGTAAGTCCGTCCCTGCCTTCAAGGAAAGGTGCAGCCTGCATGACGGCGTGTCCCGTGCCGCGCTGTTCCTCCTGGAGAACATAGGCAACGTTCTCGCCAAGGATGCTTCTGATCTCATCCTGAGCCTCGCCCACGATGAAGACCTGGTCTCTGCATCCCGCATCGAAAAGCGCGTCTGCGACCCACTGGATTATGGCCTTTCCGGATACTTGAAACACTACCTTTGAGTGCTTGGACTTCATCCTGGTACTTCTGCCTGCGGCCATTACAACTGCACTGATTTCCATTTTCATAAACCCCTTGTGTTTTATGTTTTCGCTTTATCTTATTTCGGTTCTTCTGTCCTGACTTCCTCAGGCTGCTGCTTCGAAGGAGTCGTGACAGCAGGTGCCGCATCCTTTGAGGATGAAGCATCCTTCTCAGGCTCAGGTTCCTTTGCGGGAACTGTCACCTTGGCAGGAGCAGTTTCCTTTACAGGTTCGGTCTCCTTTGCTGAATCAGCTTCCTTCGGTTCAGCCGTCTTATTATCGGTAACGTCTGCCGGTTCGTCAACAGGATCATCTGAAGGTTCTGCTTCTTCTGCAGGTGCATCAGAAGACTTCTTGTCTTCATCTGAGCCCTTGTCCTCTTCAGGTGCCTTTGCGCCGTCCTCGGGTGTGGCGTTGCCCTCTTCAGGCATATCTGTGCCGGTCTCAGGAGCATCATTGCCTTCTTCGGGCTGCTTTCCTGCCTCCTCCGGAGCCGTGTTGTCCGTAGGCTTTGCGGTCTCCGTTCCGGTCTCAGGATCCTTCGGATCGTCAGGCTTTACGGGTGCCTTGGGTGAAGGCAGCCTGTCGATGTATGCTACGTCCAGATCAACATCGCCGCTGATTCCGGGTACTCTTCCGTGAGAGTTGACCTGCCACATGTAGTAATCGCCCTTGTAGGATGACTTGGAAACCCAGTGTGCCATCCAGATGGACAGATTATTCTTGCCCGCCTTCATGTTCTTGATGGAAGGGCTCCAAGTGCCTTCAAGCCTTGACTTGCTGCCGTAGATCGATGCGGAATAACCGGCCTTCTCGACTTCTTCCTCAAAGACCGCAACCATTTTGTTGAGGTCGGAATCGATGTGCTTGTTCATTTCCTTGGTCGTCCACTTCTGGCTCTTGTGGGCGCGCTTGTAGTAATCGAAATTCTCCCAGTCAAACGCGATCGGGAAATCAATCTGCTTCTCACTGAGTTTGCACTTCTTGATCATGTCCTGCGTGTATTTGCGCATGTTCTCTTCGGTGTAGTCACAGGTGAAGAAGTATAATCCGACCTTGAGACCGGCAGCTTTTGCGTCCTTGTAATACTGCTCGAACTTCGTGTCGGGAGCATTGCACCAGACGTATTTCTTCTTGGTCTTGTCGTAATAGTTGTTTCTTACATAGCAGCGGAGGATGACGAATTCAACGCCTGCGGCCTTGGCCTTCTTGAAATTGATGTCGCCCTGATACTTGGAAACATCGATTCCGACCATGGTCTTGGAGGTCTTGTGGTCAGCCTTGAAATCCGCGAACTTCATTACCGGATTGCCGTTAACGAGGAATGAGGAAGTGTATTTGCTCTTCACGCCGTTAACGTCGCCCGGTTCGCCTGAGTCCTTGGGAACAATGACGCACTGGAGCGCGGCGATGCACAGATCGTACTTCTCTGTGCCTGACTTCTCGCCGTTCTTGGCCCAGCCGAGCCATCCCTTGCTCTTGACGCAGGTTCTGTAATAGATGTCGTACTTCTCGGAAAGCTCACCGGTCAATCTTATCATGACCTCTTCCATGCGCTTGCCCGGCTTGCCCGTAGTGGAATTTTTGGTCGTCCAGTCCATCCATGAGTAACCGGCGCCTTTTGCACGGTACTCGATGTTGCCCGTGTAACGTGAACCGATAACGGTCATCTGAAGAGCTTCGTGATTCAGATTGGAACCGGATGTCACTCCGCTGACCTCACCGTTCCTGTTCCATTTCTTGGACCACTTGTACTTGGTCCTGTACATGCGGTAAACAACGTTGGGCTGCTCACCGAATCTCTCTCTGGGAAGGATCTTGATCTGGATCTTCTGGACGCGCTTGCCTTCACCGGGCGTACCTGCTGTCGCACCGTCGCTGACCCAGCTCTGCTTGCCCTTATATGTCTGCATGTATGCGCTGTAAACAACGGTATAGTGCTTTGCGAGCTCGCCCGTCAGTTCGATCCTGACACCTTCGATCCTAAGGCCTTTGCCTGTGGTGCCGGCCTTCTGGCCGCTGACCTTCCAGTCTGTCCAGCCCTTTTTCTGAACATATACCCTGTATTTAATGCCGCCGGCATAAGGAGTATTGTTCTTGAAAGTGAGGGTCATGTTCTCGATCCTCTTCTTTCCCTTCTTGCCGAGTGTGAGGACTCCGTCTGCTGAATTATATTTTCCGGTCTTATTTCCGTATGTCTGCATGCGGACTTTGCCCGTGATCTTAAGGGGATCCAGGCTCGTCGTGGCTGCAGTCGTATCTGCATTCACCCGGCCTTCCGTTACACGCGTAAAGGCGCCCACAAACGTGAACGCTATGGTCAAAGCGATAACTGCCGAAGCGAACTTCTTCAGTCCGTTAAGCATAATTTTGTCTCCAATCTCTGCTTTTTGGTATCTGCGGATTGTGAAATCATTATAACACGATAGTTTTTTACTTTATTTATATAGGGGCACAGTGCCGCAAAATGTCCTTAAAATGCAACAATGAAAAAGGCCCCTCCGGAAATCCGGAAGGGCCTGTTATCTTTAAGTTTATATGTCTATCAGAGACCTTCAACGGAAGCGATGGCTTCGCGCATGTTTGCTTCTGACTTCTTGAGGAGCTGGTACTCTTCGTCTGTGAGACGCATGTCGATGATCTTGTCTACGCCGTTTGCGCCGATAAGAGCAGGAACATCGAGTGTTACGCCGCTGATGCCGTACTCACCGTTAAGTCTTGTAGATACTGTTCTGATGGTGTGCTCGTCTTCTGTGATGGATCTTAGGAGTGTAGCTGCGCTGACTGCGATACCGTTGAATGTAGCGCCCTTGAGCTTGATGATCTCTGCGCCGGAAGACTTTGTCTTCTGAGCGATCTCAGCCTTAACGTCTTCACCGAAAGGTACGCCGATAGCTTCTGCATACTCGTCGATGGACATACCGGCAACGTGAGTGTGGCTCCATGCGGGGAACTGTGTCTCGCCGTGCTCGCCG
>JAEEGL015876971.1_pt1 | contig 23276 bp, 21 predicted proteins | sample 9134231 | NCBI WGS metagenome assembly JAEEGL01 (sample SAMN16246548, study PRJNA631951) | gut metagenome | biome: gut microbiome; feature: rumen; material: fiber-attached | host: Bos | place: Iran: Karaj | collected 2018-10
GAAGATTATTATCCAACTTATGAAGATATCCGCAATGCCTTTGTTGATTATATCTGCAGGCTTCCTATGTTTGGAGAATTAATTTATTGTGCCGATGATGCAGGGGCAGTAGAAACAGCTTTGCTTGCTTATAACAAACGTCCAGATCTTCATCTTGTTCCTTATGGTGTTAATGCAGGTGGAGATTATAAACTTGTCTTTGGCACTGTTCAAAACGAACGCAATGAATTTTCTTTGTCTATTTTTGATAAACCTCTTTCCCTTAAAATGCCGGGTAAACATGAAGTTGTTGATGCCGCTGCAGCTGTTGCACTTGTATGCCAGCTTTTAAGATATTTTGGTAAGCATCCTTGTGAATATGTAGACAAAATTGCACAGGGCTTGCTTAATTTTACCGGTGGTAAACGCCGCAGCGAAATTGTGCGAACCTTTAAAACTCCCAAAGGTAATGATATTATAGTAATTGATGATTATGGACATCATCCTACAGCAATAAAAACAACTCTTGAAGGTTACCGCGAGTTTTACAAGGGAAGAAAAATAATCGTAGATTTTATGAGCCACACCTACAGCCGTACACAGGCGCTCTTAGATGATTTTGCAGCAAGCATGGACTGTGCCGATGTTGTAATCCTTCATAAAATATACAGCTCTGCCCGTGAAAATGCAGATGATTTTGAAATTACCGGAAGAACACTTTACGATAAAACTATTGAACACCAGAAACAGGTTGGCACAATTGCATCAAAGCATAATGCAATATATTATACACAGGAAATTCTGGATGCCAAAAGCATTGCAGAAATGGAACTGGAAAAACCATTGCCACCTGAATATCCTGACGGTTATTTATTTGTAACCATGGGTGCTGGTGACAATTGGAAGTTGGGTAAGGAGATATTTAAATAATGACATCAATGACCGGCTATGCCTACGAAGAAAAAACAACAGATGACGCAACTGTTTCTGTCGAAATTAAATCTGTAAACTCCCGATTTTTGGATCTGACGGTAAATCTTCCGTCTTATCTTAATCCTATAGAAAGTTATTTTCGTGCAAAAATAAGCGAAAAGGTTGCCCGTGGTAAAATAGATGTTTATATACGCATCAAAGAAAATCACAGCAGTGCACAGGTGAGTGTAGACACACAGCTTGTAAAAACTTATGTAGAAGCTTATAAACAGATTGCAACTGCAGCAGGTTTTGCAAGTCTTAATCAGGAGGCTGCCACCTATGCGCTTATAAATCAGGAAGGAATTCTGAATTCAAATAAAGAATATGATGTAGAAAAATACAAGGCAATGATTGACCCTGTTTTTGATGCTTCTTTTGAACGCTTTTTGCAGGATAAGGAGCGCGAAGGGACAAATATGAAAAAAGACCTTCTGGAAAAGCTTAGCGTGCTCCAAGACTGTGCAAACTTCTTTAAGGAATGGCAGCCAAAAATGGAAGATTTTTTTAAAGAACAGATTACAACAAAGTTTAATGAACTGCTTGGAGAAAACGCAGACCAGAACCGCATTATGACAGAAACCGCTGCCATGCTCGTAAAATACACTATAAATGAAGAAATTGTACGTTTGTGCAGTCATATTCAGGCAATGAAAACAGAGCTTAATGACAATCCAATTCCGGGAAAACGCCTGGACTTTATCTGTCAGGAAATGAACCGCGAAATAAATACAATAGGCAGCAAAAATCAATTTGCACAAGTGGGCGCCATGGTAATTAATGCCAAGGACGCTCTTGAAAATATAAGGGAACAGAGTAAGAATGTAGAGTAGATTGCCACGTCGCCTTAGGCTCCACGCAATCCACATAATAGGAGGCATAATATGAAACCAACAAAAGACCTGCGCATTGCAATCAGCGGTAAAAGCGGCTGCGGCAACACAACTGTCAGCGGACTTTTAGCACAAAAGCTTGGAATAAAACTAATCAATTATACTTTCCGCCAGCTTGCTCAGGAAAAAGGCATGACTCTGGCCCAGGTTATAGAAGCTGCCAAAAATGACGACTCCTATGATAAATATGTAGACAAACATCAGGTAGAGCTGGCCCTTGCAGAACCCTGCGTTTTGGGAAGCCGCCTTGCAATCTGGATGCTCAAAGAAGCTGATCTTAAAGTGTATCTTTATGCCAGTGACGAAACCCGTGCCAAACGCATTTTCAATCGAGAAGGTGGAGATTTGCAGGCAATAAAAGATTTTACAGCCATGCGAGACAGAGAAGATACCGGCCGCTACAAAGAATTTTACGACATAGACAATAACGACTATAAGTTTGCAGATATCATTATAGATACTGCAAATTATCTGCCGGATCAGATTGTAGAAATAATTATTGAGAAGTTAAAAGAGAAGGGTTTAATTTCTGAGTAGAGATTGTCGGGTCAAGCCCGGGAATGAGTCGCACGCAAGCGTGCTTACCGAGTTTTGCGATGCAAAACTCGCGTCATTGTCGGGCTTGCCCCGACAATCTAATATTAAAACTTACTTTCTGCAAATCCAAGCCAGCTGTCATTTTCAAGTAATGCTTTTGCTGCGTCATCAAGCTGGAAAGGATAACTCTTAGAAAGTGAACCTGCAATAAGTTTGACCTTAGCTGTTCCATCGTCATTAATGACAATTTTACATTCAGTATCCTTGCTTGCAAAGGTTCTGAACATATCAGCTAAAGATTTACGGTCAATTTCTACACCAAAAATTCCACTTGCAGACATATCCTGACGGAACGGTTTTGCAAAGGTAGGAGCTACTACTGTAAAAATGCTGCTTGATTCAAGAGCCTGTGCAGTATGCTCGCGTGCAGTACCACAGCCAAAGTTTTCTCTTGTAATAATTACACGACAGCCTGCAACATCAGTTTGTGAATTAAAGCCGTCAATTTTAAGGTTTTCAAATATATGTGCTTTGAGTTCCGGTTTAGGAAGCTCAGTTAAATAGTTTTCTGCTATAATCTCATCAGTATTAATATCTGAGCGGTCCAGAAAAAGAACCGCACCACCAAAAGTTTTCAATTGTTTCCCCCTGAAAATTATTCATACATAAAGACAAAAAGTCTATTACTATAATTATAACATCAAAATGCAAAAAAGTGGAAATTATTTTTGCTAAGTCAGAAAATTTGCAATTTTATATATAATCATATATAATTTAAATAGAAAAATTTATATCGGAACAGATAATGAAACGTTTATTTTCATTGATTTTATCAACTTGTTTATTTATAAGTTCTTTAATTGCTGTTGATTTTACTTTTACCGCAGCACCGGCAGTAAACATTCAGTTAGATGAAGAAATGCCTCTGGGTGTTTCCGCTTTTTTACAGGCCGACTTAAATCTCTTTAATTTTATGATTCTTGGTCTTGAAGGTAATTATACATTAATTAAACCTGATGGATTTGTAAAACCAATTCAATTATACGGCGGTGGTATAGATCTTGGGCTGTATTACTGCTTTTTATCAAGACTTTATGCAGATATAGGCGGCGGAATAGGAGCTAATTCCGGTTTTATTAATGTGCGGGAATCAAACGGAGTCTATAAAAATTATAATCCTACGGGCTTTTATTACAGAGGCTATGCAGATTTAGGCTTCCGCTTTTCTCCAGATTTTATTCTGACTGTGCAGGGTGGGTATCTTTCATACTTAAAAAATGATTTTTCAAATTTCAATAACGGTTTTTTTGGTGGAGTTGGTATAAAAATCAATAAGTCAACGGGTCTCTCAAATAATAAAAAAGCCGTTACTGTAAGCTTTGAACAATATGATGATATAAACCCATCCTTTTCAAGAATCTACCGCGATAATGAATGTGGAATTTTGACAATTACAAATCATGAATCTGCAGAAATCAGGAATGTTCATATATATTTTGATGCAGAAAAATATACAAACAGTACGGTTGAATGCGGCGTAATTTCAAAAATAAACCGATATAAAAAAACAGAGCTTCCGCTTTTTATAGATTTTTCTGATGCAATAATGAGCTTTAGTGAAAATGGTCTTATACCGGGCAATGTTACAATTCAGTATGAGCTTTTGGGGCAGAAAAGAACCGTTCAGCAGAGTGTTACCCTTAAAGTCAGAAACCGCAATGCCTTTGTTTGGAATGATCAGTCTGCACTAAGTACCTTTGTTTCTTCAGAAACCCCGGAAATTCAGAACTTTGCAAAAGAGGTTGCAGGAATTGCCAGAAATCAGCTTGCAACCGGAATGAACAGAAATATTCAGTTTACTGCTGCAATGTTCCTTGCTCTGCGTTGTGCGGGAATTACTTATTCAGAAGATACCTTAACTCCTTATATAGAATATCATACCAGTGAAGAAGAGGATTCCATCCTTTATCCTTTACAGACAATGGAATGTCTGAGTGGGGATTATGATGACTTTGGTATTCTGTTAATGTCTTGTCTTGAATCTCAGGGTATAAGCTGTGCCTATATGGCAACTCCTGATGATTTTATTGTATTTGTAGATCTGGGACTTTCTGCTTCTGCCGTTGGAAATCATTTTGCAGATACATCTTCTGTGCTGGTTGATGAAGAAGCAAACACTGTTTATCTGCCGCTTGCCATGTCTGTATTTGAAAATGGATTTACTCCAAGCCGTCAGAAAGGCAGTGAAGTTCTTAAAGCTGTAATGGAAGATGAAGAAGGCGATTATGAATTTATTGTTCTTGAAGATGCCTGGTCTGTTTACAAACCTGTTGTGTTCAGTGTTTCGGCTTCGAATCTTCCAAAACCAAATAATAATGATGTCGTAAAACAGCTTGATACTGCAATAAATAATTATATTCTTACAGACCTTAATCCTATAATCGAAGAATTGCGTGTATCAGGAAATTCCAACAAGCTTGGAGTTGCTCTTGTTCGTGCAAAGCGTTACAGCGAAGCCAAAAAGGAATTCTTAAAGGCTGGAACAACTGCAGCAATGAATAACGTTGCTAATATTTATGTTATTGAACAGAATTATACAGAAGCCATAAAGATGTATGAAAAAGTTCTTGCCCAGGAGCCTGGTAATAAAACTGCTGCTTCTGGTCTTGAAAGTCTTAAAAACAAGCTTGGAATGCAATAAGTGTATGAAAAAAATCTTAAAAAACTTATTTACATTTGTTTTTATTCTTAAGGCTTTTATTTTATTGCCGGCTTTATATGCTTCAGAAATTCAAATAAAAATTTTGCCTTCTTACGGGCTTTTTCAAAAACTTTCTGATATAAGTTTAGGCGGCACTCTTTCCCTGGATTTTTCACCTTTAACACTAAGGGCCAATGACCGTCTGTTTTTTTCTGCACAAGGCTCCTTTTATAACCTGTTCGAAGACGGAATTAATTCAGAACAGTTTATAGATGCCGGTGCAGGTCTGGGTTATTCTTTGAGACTTGGCGACAGATTTTATATTTATCCGGAAGTAAATGGTGGAATCTGGTCTATAACCGAAAACAAAGTTGAATCCCTGCCTGCAGAAACAGGATTTTTTTACGGCGGAAGACTTTCTTTAGACATTCACATTCTTCCTGAATTAAATATTGGACTTTACGGTGGCTATAAAAATCTTAATCTTTTATCAAGACCGCTGGCACATAGTTTTTTTGCAGGTTTAAGTATTACCTATAATTTTACAAAAGGCTTTAATAATTCTTCTAACCTTATACTCCAAAATTCTGATTTAAGTCCATTGTTCCCGGTTTTTTATGCTCACTATGCAGAAAATCCTTTTGGAACTGTAACAATTGCAAATAACGAAGAAGCAGCAATTACCGATGTTCATGTATATTTTTATAATGAACAGTATATGATGGTTCGTACCCTTGTAGGCTCTTATGACAAAATAAAGCAGGGAGAATCTGTTGATGTTGAAATTACAGCTTTGCTTAATGAAAATATCTTGACTCAACTTTCTGATTCTGTAACGACCGGACAGATAATGGTGGAATACAAGCTTTTAAATAAGCAGAAGGAATTCTCTCAGACCCTTTCTTTTACAACCTTGAGCCGCAACTCAATGACCTGGGACGATGACCGTCAGGCTGCAGCCTTTGTTTCTCCACGAGATTCCTGTGCCCAGAAATTTGCAAGGCAGGTAAAATCTATTGTAAAAGCTTCTTTACAGGATAATATTCCTAAAAATATTCAGTACGCAGGAGCTCTTTTTTGTGCATTAAAGGATTACGGAATAAACTATGTAATTGACCCGTCTTCTGCTTATTCTGATAATACAGGCGGTTTGACTGTGGACTTTCTGCAGTTTCCATACCAGACGCTTTCTTATCATGGTGGAGACTGTGATGATCTTTCAATCATGAACTGTTCTCTTCTAGAAGCAATTGGAATAAAAACCGCCTTTATAACTGTTCCGGGACATATTTATATTGCATTTGATTCAGGAGTTACAGAACAAGAAGCTCCTGCGGTTATACCAAACGGACATTATGTTGTAAATGACGGTACCGTGTGGATTCCATATGAAATTACTTTGTGTACAGATACCTTTGACCTTGCCCTGCGTACCGGTTACAGTCAATGGGTAAAGGCCGGAGAAAATGCCGCAATAATTCCATTGGAAAATGCCTGGCTTGCTTTTAAGGCTGTCAGTGTTCCTGAATCGGATATTTCAATTCAATTACCGGATAGAGATCAGCTTCTTAAAAGCTTTAGAAGAATAGAATATTAAAATGCGTCATTGCAAGGAGAAAAACAATGTTTTACGAAGCCAAAAACACTCTTGTATTTAAGAAAGGAAATGAAACTTTAATGATAGAACCCTGGGGCAAAGATTCTCTGCGTGTGCGGGCAACTCTTGAACGCGATTTGCAAGACCTGCCATGGGGACTTACTCAAAAGGTGGAAGCTTGTACTGCAAAAATCTCTGTAGACGAGCAGGGGGCAAGCATAAAAAATGGACGCCTTACTGCATGTATGAACAACAACGGAGTTCTTAGCTTTTATAAGGATGATGTCCGTATAATTCACGAATATTTTCGTTCCTATGACCCGCAGGCAACAAAGCATTCAAACTGTACAAAGGTGGTTGCCCGCGAATGGAAGGGAATAATTGGCGGAGACTATAAACTAACCGTACGCTTTGAACCTAATGATGGAGAGAAAATTTTTGGAATGGGGCAGTATCCTGTTCCTTATCTTGATATGAAGGGGTGTAATCTGGAGCTTGCCCAGCGCAACAGTCAGATCTCAATTCCTTTTGCAGTATCTTCTTTGGGCTATGGATTTTTATGGAATAACCCGGCTGTAGGTCGCGCAAACTTTGCAAAAAATGTTACTGAATGGTCTGCAGAATCTACAAAACAGCTTGATTACTGGATTACCGTTGCAGACACTCCCGCTGAAATTATACAGAACTTTACAGCCGCAGTTGGTCGCGCTCCGGTAATGCCTGACGAATATCTTGGATTCTGGCAGTGTAAGCTCCGTTATAGGACACAGGCAGAGGTCCTGGAAGTTGCACGCAAATACAAGGAAATGGGAATTCACCTTGATGTAATGGTAATTGACTTTTTCCACTGGCCTCGTCAAGGGGACTGGTGCTTTGACAAAGAATACTGGCCGGATCCAAAGGCAATGTGCGATGAGCTTCATGCAATGGGAACCAAGGTAATGGTAAGCGTATGGCCAAGTGTAGATAAAAAGTGTTCGCACTTTTATGAAATGCAGGATAAGGGGTATCTTGTACGCACAGAGCGTGGTTCTAATCAGACCTACGACTTTAACGGCGACTGTCTTACCTTTGATGCAACAAATCCAGATGCCCGTCAATATCTTTGGGAAATCTGTAAGAAAAACTATGCCGATTACGGTATTGATATGTTCTGGCTGGACAATGCAGAGCCTGATTATAATGTTTATGATTATGGAAACTACCGCTACCAGCTGGGAAGTGCCTTGTCTTGTTCAAATATATATCCAAAGCTTTACAGTCAGGCCTTTTATGACGGCATGAAGGCAGCTGGTTATAAAAACTTTGTAAACCTTGAACGCTGTGCCTGGGTAGGAAGCCAGACTTTGAGTCAGGTTTTGTGGAATGGTGATGTTCAGTCAAGTTGGGAATGTCTCCAGGATTCAATTGTAGAAGGATTAAATATTGGTCTTGCAGGTATTCCATGGTGGACAACAGATATCGGTGGCTTTATGTACGGAGACCCAAGTGATAAAAACTTTGTTGAGCTTTTGCTCCGCTGGTTTGAGTTTGCAGTATTCAGTCCAATTTTGCGCCTGCATGGAGACCGCGACCCTCATAATATTCCACCACTTGACAAGGATCCAAATCGCGGTTACGGTGGTGGCTACCTCTTTACCGGCCAGCCAAACGAAATCTGGTGCTATGGACCACAAGCTCAGAAAATTATGGAAGCACAGATTAAACTTAGAGAGTCGCTCAAGCCTTACATTGCATCAGTAATGAAGGAAGCAAGCGCCAACGGTAGCCCTGTCATGCGAACAATGTTTTACGAGTTCCCTGAAGACGAAAAATGCTGGGACCTCAAAGACCAGTATATGTTTGGAAGCAAGTATCTTGTAGCACCGGTTTTGAATGCAGGTCAGACCAGCCGCCAGGTTTATCTCCCGGCAGGCAAGTGGAAGCATATCCACGACGGCAAGGAATTTGAGGGTGGTGCAGTAGTTACCGTCGATGCACCTATTGAACAGATTCCTGTGTTTGAAAAAGTTTAAAAAAAGATTCCCGGGTCAAGCCCGGGAATGAGTCGTACGCTATCGCGTACTTACCGACATTTTGCTTCGCAAAAGTCGCAATGTCATTGTCGGGCTTGACCCGACAATCTCATTCAAGATACCACGTTTATAGGTTTTCCATCCAACCACGCCTTAAGATTTTCCTCAGCAATACCCTGTAATCTTTTGCGTGTTTCATACGGGGCCCAGGCAATGTGTGGGGTAATAATGCAGTTTTTTGCTCCAAGTAACGGATTGTCTTTATCCATTGGTTCTTTGAGCAAAACATCTGCTGCAAATCCTGCAATTCCACCTGCATTCAGGCAGTCTGCAAGATCTTTTTCAACTATAAAACCACCGCGTGCTGTGTTTATAAGATAGGCTGTTGGTTTCATTAGCGCAAGGCTTTCTTTATTAATAATATTTGTTGTCTGAGGAGTAAGCGGTGCGTGAAGTGTCAAAAAATCTGAACACTTTAAGAGTTCTTCAAAGGTAACTGCGGTTGGCATGCCTTCTTTTGGAGTGCGTGTACAGCAGATTACCTTCATTCCAAAGGCTTTGCCAATCTGGGCAACGCGACTTCCTATATGACCATATCCAAAAATCCCCAGAGTTTTTCCAGCAAGCTCGCTAAGACTGCTGTTCCAGAAGCAAAAATCGCGGCATGTTACCCAATCTCCATTCATTACAGTCTGACTGTGTTGGGCAACTTGATTTGTAAAATAAAGAATAAAAGCAAAAACATGCTGTGCTACAGAGTCAGTTGAATAGGCCGGAATATTTGTAACGGTAATGTTGTGGCGGCGGGCTGCTTCCAGATCTATTACGTTATAGCCTGTTGCAAGTACTCCAATATATTTGAGGTTAGGGCACTGAGAAAGAATTTCTTCTGTAATCTGAATTTTGTTTAAGAAAACCGCATCGCTGTCTGCAATACGTTGTGCTACCTGTTCCTGAGGTGTGCGCTCATAAACAGTTACCTCTGCATACTTTTTTAAAAAATCCCAAGGAAGGTCACCCGGATTTACCGCATGACCGTCTAAAATTGTGAGCTTTATCATAATAATTATTAGCCGATAACGTCTACACCACAGGAAGTAATTGCTGCATTAATTGCATCTTCCTGACTGGCATCGCCATAATCAACAAGCACCTGTGACTTTTCGCAGTTTGCAACAGCATTTGTAACTCCTGCAACTGCGGCTACTGCAGACTGAACCTTAGAGGCTGTATCATCGTCGAACATTCCGACTACGTAAATCTTCTTTTGCATAACTTTATTATATTCCATATCGATTATTTTTTCAATTAAATATTATGTATAGAAATATAAGATAATTGTAAAAAATAATTATAAGATTTAAAAATGCTTTTGCTAATCAGTTTATAAGGAAAAACAGATCTGCTCCCGCTGTATCGTGTCTGTCAACCAGCCATCGTGGCGTATTTGGTATTTGACTCGCTGCGCTCGCTCGCCACGGCGCAGGTTGCAGCCACGATTTCGCTCGCGCATCTCTGTTTTTCAAAATAAATCAATTAAGAGTATTTTTATTTATTTCATTCTGAGAATTTTCTTCTTTTCTATGCATATAAATATAATTAATAATCGCCATGGATATAATAATTATGTAGCCGATGATGCTCATAGTGTCTGGAATCTGGAAAAAGAAAATAAAACCGAATAAGGTGGAAAAAAGAACCTGAGAATATTCATAGATAGAGATTTTATTGGCGGGGGCATGGTAGTAGGCGGCGGTTACAGAAAATTGTCCTCCGGCGGCACAACCACCTGCACAGCATAAAAATATAACCTGCTGCCAGGTCATGGGATTAAAGCTTGTTATCAAATAGGGTACAGAAAGCAGCATGGAAAAGGCTGAAAAGAAAAGAATAATTACTTTACCGTTACAGCCAAGATAACTTAATTTACGGATGCTGGCATAAGCTAGTCCTGCTCCAACACCGCCAAAAAATGCAGCCAGGGTCGGAAGCATTTTTGTAAAATCAAAGGAAGGTTTTACAATAAGAATAGAACCCAAAAAAGCAATTATTATGCATACAAGCGGAATTGGTTTGATTTTTTCCTTTAAGAGTATAAAACAAAATAAAATTGTAAAGAACGGCCCCATTTTATTTAAGATTGTAGCGTCCGCCAGTACAATTCTATCAATTGCATAAAAATTACCAAAAACACCAACAGAACCTGCTATTGCACGTAAAAATAAATAGAATAGGGCACCTTTTGGAATTATAACGGCTTGCCGTCCATTCAGTTTTATATCTTTTATTGTTCCGCAAAGAGCGATTATAAATGCTACTACATTACGGAAAAATGCTTTTTGAACAAAATGAATGTCGCCTGCAAGCTTTACAAAAACTGCCATAAGTGCAAAGAAAAAAGCTGAGGAAATTATGAAGAAAACGCCTTTTTTTATATCATTTTTCATTTTTGACTTTTCCAAGCTGCCCGCAGGCACCACCAATTTTTCTTCCACGACGGGTACGCAAACTTACATTTAATCCTGCTTTTTCAAGTCGTTCTGTAAAGGCTCGTACTTCGGCTGTTTCCGGTTCTTTAAAATCAATACAGGATACCGGATTCCAAGGAATAAGATTGATGTTTACATCAAGTCCACGTGCAAATTCAATAAGATTTTGTGCAGATTCAGCAGTTGTGTTTTTTTCATGAAGAAGTGCAGCTTCCAGGGTAACTCGTTTTCCACTTTTATCTGAATAATATTTTATTGCTTTGCGTAATTCAGTCAGAGAGTTTTCAGAACTTCTTGCAACAGGCATAAGCTCTTTGCGTAATTCCTCATCAGCGGTTGTAAGCGAAACTGCAAGCCTGATTGCAGGCCCGTTATCTGCAAGTTCATAAATCCCTTTTACAATTCCACAGGTGGATAATGTAATTCGTTTTGAGGAAAGCGCTCTTCCGTCTTTATTACACAGAATTTCAATGGTTTGTCTTATTGCCACAAGATTCTGCAGAGGTTCTCCCATGCCCATGAAAACAATATTATCAAGCTTGCCGGCCTGCTGCTCCATATATAAAAACTGTTCAACAATTTCGGCTGCCGTTAAATTTCGGGCAAGGCCAAGAGTCCCTGTCATGCAAAAAGCACACTTCATAGCACAGCCTGCCTGACAGGAAACACAAGCGGTTTTTCGTCCTTCTTTGTCGGTGAGTAAAACTGTTTCGACATTATTACCATCAAAAAGCTTTAAGACAATTTTTATGGTTCCGTCTGGATCTGTCAAAACCTGTTCAATCCGGCTGGAACGTAGCTCTGATTTTTGTTTTAATTCTTCTCTAAGCTCCAGACTCAAATTTGTCATTGAATCAAAATCTGTTATGCCTGTGCTTACCCATTTAAAAATCTGTTTACCACGAAAACCTTGTTTTAATTCAAGTTTTTCCGTAATCTGTTGAGGAAGGCAGCCTGTAAGGATAAGCTTTTCCATTATCTTTTAAGACGTTCCAGAAGATTCCTTATCTGGATATTTTTTCCATCATTGTGCAGGTAATCTTCCAGAAGCTTAACAGCCTCATCTTTTTTATTCATGAGAGAATAAGTTTCTGCAAGGTCAACATAAAGTCGTGAATTGCGAGGATCATTACGTATAAGATTTTTAAAGCGGTCAACTGCTTCTTCAAATTTACCCTGACATTTACAGATAAGTGCAAGACCAATTGCTGCATAAATATCAAAGTCAATTTCCAAAGCCTTTGAATAATACTTTACAGCTTCGTCGTAGTTTCCTGTTGTTCTGTAAGCATCTCCTGCGCGGGTAAGAATTACCTTATTATGAGGATCTATTTCAAGTATTTTATTCCAGTATTCAATTGATTTTGCCTGCTGATTCATACCACGGTAGCAGTCTGCAAGACCAAACAATGCATAAAAGTTTTTTGGATCGCGTTCAAGGGCTTTGTCAAAGAAATAGGTTCCTTTTTCAAAAGTCTTGAGTTTGCGGTGACAGTTTCCTATTGCTGTAAGAACACGGATATCTACGTTATCAACGTTTATATCATAAATGCGTGTCCAGTAATAAAGTGCGTCCTTGTATTCCTTAAAATCATAGCTCAGGTGACCAAGACCAATAAGGGCATAAGGATTGTCTTTTTCCATTTCAAGAACTTTAAGATAAAGCTCCTTTGATTTTTTGAATTCATGAATCTTACGGTAAGCATCTGCAACACGTGTTATAACGGTAATGTTTTTATCATCATGAACAAGGTACTGCTGCCAGATATCTATTGCCTTTGAATATTGATTAAGTGCCTTGTAACAATCTGCCAGACCAAAAAGTGCGTAGTTATTAGAAGGGTAGAAAGAAAGACATTTGTTGTAAAATGTGATTGCTTCGTTGAATTTATTTTCTTTACGTGAAGTATCTCCCAATCCAACAAGTGCGTAGTTGTTGTTATCTTCAATATCCAGTATCTGGAAAAAGGCTTCTCGTGCCTGGTCAAATTCGCTTTCTTTAAGCAGCTGATAACCTTTTTTTGAAAGCTCGGCGATTTTTTCGTTGCTTTCCTTGATTGAATCACCAGTCATTTCTGGAATCATGGGCTCAAAATTTTCTGTAGAAACAATATCTTCCATTTTATTAATTCTCCTTTTGTTTTTAAATGATTTTTAAATAATATTCATCATTATATTAATCATTCATCTTTTTTTAACAGAGTCGAAATTACCTGGGCAATTGACTCATAAATTGGTTCTGCATCTCTCTTGTTGTGAGCAAGATAATAAGCTTTCAGGGCTTTTAATCCTTCGTTTTTGTCCATATAGTAGTTTCCTACTCTGGTAAGTCCGTCGGAATAGCCTGTGGTAATATAGATACGTCTGGCATCTTCAATGTTACCTGCGTTAAACATTGCATTTGCCTTGCGATTGAGTATGACTTTCTGTTCGGAAGTTAACCCGTCTACCGGATTATCAGTAACCTTGATAAAACCGTCGGGAATTTTCTTTTCTTTAATGACAGAATCGAATTTTTCCTGAACTTTTTCTTTTCTACTCATTTCTATATTTCCCCAAAAATTTACCCACTATTATAATACCATATTTTTGTAAATTTGCAACTTTTTTTTAAAACGTTTAATAATCTTTAATATTTGTAAAAATCAACAATTGAGCGGCCATAAATTCTCTGGTCTGACCGGTGGAGTCCGCCGATTGTGTCCGGCATAAAATGCTCTTCCGGACGATGAACTAAAATTGTTCCGTCCTTTGCAAGCATTCCGTTTTTATCTGCCTGTGCTATAAGGTCTTCATGAAACTTATAAGGGAATGGCGGATCAAAAAAAATAAAATCAAAGGATTTTTTACAACGCTTTATAAAATATTCTACGGGCATAAAATGACATTGAATTTTTACACCGCAAAGCTCTTCGCTGATTTTCACATTTTTAAGAAGTGTAGAGGTTTTTATTTTATCTTTTTCGCAAAGCTCTATATGAGTTGCTCCGCGTGAAGCCGCTTCCAGTGCAATAGTTCCTGAACCTGAAAATAAATCAAGCCAGGATTTGCCGGTTAAATCTCCAATAATTGAAAAAACAGATTCCCTCATTCTGTCCATGGCGGGTCTTATAATTCCGTCAGGACATTCAATGATTCTTCCTTTAAGAGTTCCGCCTGTTATTCTCATTTTCTGTTTAACATCCAGTAAGTATCATCATGCGGAAGATATGAATTATCTTTTGCATAATCAAATGCAGTTTTACCGTCTGCTGCACGAACTGAAGCAGATGCACCGTTATCTAAAAGCTTTTTAATAATTGCTGTAGAAGTACAGTATTGGCAGGCATACATAAGTGGTGTTTTAGAATTATAGAAGGTATTAAGCATTATGCCTTTATTAAGGAAAACATCTGTCTTGATTGATTTGGAATATTCAGAAGAAGAATTATCTGAAAGCATAAGAATAAAGGCCTGCATAACCTCTTTATCTGTAGGATTATAAGCAGAAAGAAGTCTATTTAAAATCTGTGGATTTGAATTATAGGTTGCACAAAGCGTTAATGCAGAAACGCCATATTTATTTTTTTCTTTAATGTTTACACCTGCCGTAATAAGCTGTTCAATAACAGAAATACTTTCCTGATAACGAACCGCATACATAAGTGCATTCCAGCCTTCTTTGTCTTTTAGATTTATCTTTGCGCCTGAAGAAAGCAGATTTCTTATGTCTCTGTCATTACCTTCTTTTGAGGCTTTCATAAGAAGGGTACAGCCTTTATTATCTGCCTTATCCGGTTCTTTAATAATTTCATATTCAGGAACAACCTCATCAACCGGCAGGGCTGGAGTTTTCTTTGGAGCATAATCCAAAAGATTTTCTCTTTGATAACGGGCTACAGCTTTTGCAGGTTCTGTGCTTAATGGGAGTTCAAAGTTATTATCCGGTTCTTCCGTGGTTTTTGTAATTTCAGTAGGCTGGGTTGTTTGAGGAATTTCCGGAAGCTCAGGTACTTGAGTTACTTCAGGAAGCTGAGTTATTTCCGGAGCTTGAGCGAGCTCTGTAGTTTGAGCAATTTCCGATGCTTGTGGTGTTTCCTGAACTTCAGGAACTTGCGGAATTTCTGAAGGTTCCTGAGTTTGAGCCAGAGATTGTAAAGGTTCTGTTTTTGGTTCCGGCGGTAAATTTGTTTGTGTTTCAGCAGGTGTAGTGGTTTTAAGTTCACTGCGAAGTTCATTTATAAGCTCATCTTTTATCTGATTTTTAAGTTCAGATTTTAATTCGCTGATTATTATTCCCTGATCTGCAGTTAAAGTGTCATAAGACTGTTCATATTCTTCTTTGTAAACAAGTGAGCCATCAGAAGATACATATGGTTCTGAAAAACGTGTGCTTTTTGTTGTCTGCGAAGGTTCTTTTTGTACGATTACTACAGGCTTTTGTTCCTGTGTATTAGCTGTAATAGTTTCTTTTGGTTTTACAGGTTCTGGTTCTGCAGCTACAGGTTCAGTCTGAACTTTTTCTGCAATTACAGGTTCAGAAGGTTCCGGTACTATAATTTCTGGTTTTGCCGCCACAGGTTCTGATTTTTTTGTTTCGGCAATTTGTTGTTCTTTTATTTCCGGTTCAGGATTTTTTACTTCTGCAATTTCAACTTCTTGAATTTCCGGTTCAGTAATTTCCGGTTCTGAAATTTCAGGTTCAGATTTTTCTGCTTCTGCAACTACTGGTTCTTTAATTTCCGGAGTTTCAACTGCGGTTTCTGTTATTTCCGGTTCGGCCGGCTCTGGTTCAGTTTCAGCTGGTTCTGGTTCTTCTGCTTTGGCAACAGCTTTTGTTTGTTCCGGCTGCTCTTCCTCCTGGGTTTCTTCTTCGGAAGAATCACCTGCAGCCGTTTCGTCTTCTTTATTTACTTCAAGTTTAATTGTTTTAGAAGTAAGATAATTTGTAAAGAAATATTTTTCGTAAGTTTGTGCAACACCAAATTCTGAAATATCATTTTTTACTTTTGCAAAATCATCGGCAAAGAATTTTTCAGGATTTTTAGTAATATAAGTTTTGCTTTTTGCAATACAAAAGTCTTTATCAGGTTTACAGGAATTTGCAATCCATATTAAAAGAATAAGCTCACGGCTTTCTACCGGACCACATAAAACATTGCCGGCTTTTGTTTTGCCTTTTAATTCACAAATATACCAGCATTTGGGAGTTTCCTGTGTTTCTTTGATTTTGTTCTGAACCTTTGTCGGAACCGAAATTGGACTTTTCTTTGCAGAAAAAACCTGAGCGGCAAAAAGTGATATGAGCATCAAAATTAAAACTATTCGTTTTTTAGAATGCATTTTATTATTATATAGTATATTCTGATTTTTTACAACCAATACAGTATATAGTTCAATTGACACTCAAAAGGCTTTTCAATATAATAATAGAACATCCTTGGAAGCCTTTAGGGGCTTTCCTTTGTCCATAAGGAGGAACAGAAATCTCATAAAATGTGGTTTCTGTTATACATTTCTTTAATCGTCGATTAGGACTTGTATTACTGTCCTCCGAAATGTTCTGCTCTGGCAGGATGAAAATTTCAGGAGATACTTATGAAAAAGTATGAACTTATGGCTATTTTTCCACTTGAGGAAGAAAAGTCTAAAAAAGGTGCCGAAGACGTAAAGGGCACTCTCACCAAATTTGGTGCGGAAATCGAAGAGGAAAAACCTTTCGGAGACCGCGATCTTACCTACGAAATCAAAAAACAGAAACGCGGACGCTTTGTTTTGTACACAATGAAGCTTAACCCAAGCAAAATTACTGAAATTGACAAAGATTTCAAAATCAATATGAATCTTTTGAAATATCAGTTTGTTCGCATTGACGAAAAATAACAGTATTCCTACTGTAAATCACTAGCAAGGAGCTTAAAATGACGGATTTAAATCATGTTGTTCTTATCGGACGTCTTACAAGAGACTTGGGCACTGACGAAAGAAGCTTTGGTTATGTAGCTAACGGCCAGGCAAGGGCAAATGTGAGTGTAGCCGTTAACAGAAGCAAGAAAAATGGTGATCAGTGGGTTGATGAAGTTAGTTATTTTGATGTTACTATCTGGGGAAAAACAGCCGAAAACCTTAAACCATATCTTTTAAAAGGCAAGCAGATTGCTGTAGACGGATATCTGCGACAGGATCGTTGGGAAAAAGATGGTCAGAAGCAGAGTAAAGTTTGTATTGTAGCAAATAATGTTCAGCTTTTAGGTGGAAAAGGAGAAGGTGGACCAGGTCCTTCTGATGCTCCAAAATTTCAGCCTAATAATTCTGCTTCAAATACAGGTTATAATGGCGGCTATCAGTCAGATTCCTTTGGTGGAACCGGAAGTGATTTCCCGGAAGATATACCGTTTTAATACAGGAGATTTAGAATATGTCTGAAGAAAATCAGGAAATGGAAGAAAAACAGGAAATGATGTCACAGGAAGTTCAGATGAACGAAGTGACAGTAGAAAATGAAGGCCGTGAAGATGACCGCGACGGACGTTCAAAGGGAAAAGCTTATTTCCGCAAGAAGGTTTGTCGTTTCTGTGCAAACAAAGCTAAGATTGACTATAAGGATGCAGATTCATTGCGCCGTTATATGACAGAACGCGGAAAGATTCTTCCACGCCGCATTACCGGCACATGTGCAAAACACCAGCGTGAAGTTGCAAAGGCAATTAAACGTGCACGTTCAATCAGCCTTTTGCCATTCGTTGCTGACTAAAAATTTAGTATATGTGGTCCCTGAGCTTGTCGAAGGGCCAGTTGGTAATGGTTTATACTCCGAATCATTACTTAAAAAAATACAGGAGCTAGAGGACACAAATGAAAGTAATTCTTAACGTAGACGTTAAATCACTCGGAGAAGAAGGAGATGTAAAAAACGTAGCCAATGGTTATGCCCGCAACTTCCTTCTTCCACGTAATCTTGCAGTACCTTACAATGAGGCTACTGTTCTTATGTTCGAAGCCCGCAAGGCAGAAATTGAAGCACGTAAGGAACAGAAGAGAAAGGATTCTGCAAGTCTTAAAGATAAACTTGAAGCAGCAACTGTTGAAGTTACAATGCCTGCAGGAGCAAACGGAAAGCTTTATGGTGCCGTTTCTGCTCACGTTATTGTAGAAGCACTTGCAAAGCTTGGTTTTGAAATTGAACGCAAGAGAATTGAACTTCCTGGAGCGGCAATTAAATCTGTTGGTACATATAAAGTTGTTATTAAGCTTTATGAATCTCAGACAGCAGAAATTCATGTTGTTGTAAAGGCTCAGAATATTGAAGCACCTGCAGAAGAAAAAGCTGCAAAGCCTTCTAAGAACCGTGCACCAAAGGCCGAAGCACCTGCTGCTCAGGCTCCTGCTGCAGAAGAAGCACCAGCTGTACAGGAAGAAGCTCCTGCAGAAGAAGCTCCTGCTGCTGAAACAACTGAAGCACCTGCTGCAGAATAAGCTTAAAAAAAAACTTAAAAAAATTAAGAAAAAGCGGTATAATAATATTTACCGCTTTTTTTTGTCTAATTTTATAAAACGGTAATGGAGAAAGATATGGACGAAAGATTAAAAGATAAGGTTTTACCGCATAACATAGAAGCAGAACAGGCACTTCTTGGAGCACTTTTAACTAACTGGAATGATACAATTTCAGAAACCGTTGCAACCTTATCTCCGGACCGTTTTTATTCCATTCAAAATCAAACAATATATTCAGCACTCTCAATTTTATATCAAAAAAATATTAAGGGAGATTTAATTTCTCTTAATAATGAACTTACCGCAGAAGGAAATATTGAAAAAGCTGGTGGAGAAGGTTATATCGCTTCTTTGCCGGATATGGTACCTTCTGCCGCAAATATTGACTATTATAAAAAAGTAATTTCTGATTGTTATACAAGACGCGAGCTTATTAAAATTTCTTCAGAAGTAAAGGCTTCTGCTTTTGAACTTAATACAGAAAGCTCTGTAATTCTTGATGCAGCAGAACAAAAAATCTTTTCTCTTGCCGAAAAAAATGAAACCGCAACGGTTTATGATGCCAAAAAAGTAATGGAAGATGATATTAAAATTATCATGAGGCGAATAAAAAACAAAGATGAATTTATGGGGGTTCCATCAGGCTTTGCAGATCTTGATGCAATGACAAATGGTTTTCAAAATTCTGAATTGATTATTATTGGTGCCAGACCTTCTATTGGTAAAACAGCACTTGCTCTTTCAATGATGCATCATATTGCCCTGGAACGAAAAATCAGATGCGGCTTTTTTTCTCTTGAAATGCCTTACGAGCAGATTGGTATGCGTTTATTAACTATGGATGCCCATGTTAATATGTCAAAAATTCGTTCAGGTATGCTTAATTCAGAGGATCTTGACCGGATTACAGCAGCTGCCAACAGATGGTATGAGTCTCCTTTGTATACTGTAGATACACCAAACATGAGACTTCTTGAACTAAGAGCCATGGCAAGACGCCTCGTTGTAAACAATAAAGTTCAGATTATATTTATTGATTATATAGGATTAATTACCACAGAAAATACTGCCGCTCCGGTTTATGAACAGGTTTCTGAAATATCTAAATCGCTCAAAGCTCTTGCACGTGAGCTTGAAATTCCTATTGTTGCTTTGTGTCAGGTTGGACGTGATGCAGAAGGAAAAGAGCCTAACCTTGCCCAGTTAAGAGGTTCGGGTTCTGTAGAACAAGACGCAGATGTTGTAATGTTTATAGACAGGGATAGAAAGAATGAACAGAACGGTAAGGCTGCTGCAATACAAGATGCAAAAATAATTCTTGCAAAGCAGCGTAACGGCCCTACCGGCGATATTAACATTGCTTTCGTGCCTTCTTATTCAATGTTTGCAAATAAGAAGCACGAATAACCTGGCATTGTAGGGCTTGCCCCTGCAATCCTTATCTAAAGAAAATAATTAACAACTGAGAAACAATAACTACCGCAACCAGTGCGATTGGGTAAGTAGAAGCATAAGCTCCTGCTACCTTTTCTGTCTTGGCTGTACCAATTAAAGTTCCAAGGGCCGGAGTAGATGTCATACCTCCGCAGATTGAACCAAGGTTGTTGAGCAGATTGAGCTTGAGAACAAACTTTGCAAAAAGGAATCCTATAATCATTGGAAGCAGAGTCATGATGATTCCGTAGATAAAGTATACCCATTCAAAGTATTTAACAAAGCTTGCACCACCGGCAACACCGGCACCAATCAAAAAGAGCATAAGACCAAGCTCTCGGAAAACTTTGAGAGTTGCTTCTTCCGGCATAATCTTTATTTTACCGATTTTCTGGAAATGACCAAAAATGAGGGCAAGAATAAGACAACCACCTGTTGTTGTAAGAGAGAAGTTTCCAAACTTAAAGGAACCAACTAAGATTCCCAAAAGTGCTACTACTGAGAAAGGACAAAATCCAAGAGGATCAAGTTCAATTTCTGAGCCTGTAAGCTTTGAAGGAGCAGCCGGTGCAGATTCTGAAAGCTTCTGGCGTTCAAGATCCATATCAGCTTTTTCAAACTTTGGAACAAGCTGAACAAAAAGTACAACACCAACTACACCAAAAAGGTATGCAATTCCGTGTCCTACTGCAACAATATCTTCCAGCTGGTTTGCAGTAAAGAGTGCTGAATCGGTTACAGTTGCTTTTGCAGCAGAAAAGGCAGGAGTTGAAGTAAGGGAACCTGAAAGAAGACCTACAAGCATTGCACTTACTTCTTCGAGCGGGCGGTCAAAAATCTTGTAGTCAAACCAGATACAGGCTGCACATGAAAGACCACCAATAACAATAATCATAAGTCCAAGAAGAATGTAGGATTTAAAGTTTTTCTTAAGGTCGCCAAAAAAACTTGGACCTGCAATAAAACCAACAGAAGTTACAAAGAGAATAAGACCAAGGTTTTCTACGATTTTAAGAGCGTTGGAAACATAAGTTGTTGTTCCAACCTTGAGCTGATTTGAAAGCGGGGTATAAAGAAAAGCACCAAATAAAAGGGCAACAATAAATACACCTGCAGTTCCCAAAGAAACACCTTTAATGGTGATTCTGCCAAGAAGGTATCCTAATCCTGCGATTAAGAATACACAAAAGGTTAAAAATGTAATTGTTTTGATTGATAAGATTCCACCAAAAAGAACCATGATATGACCTCAAAATTTATATAAAATGATTGCAATATTATATATAAATTTTGAGGTTTCTTCAATAAGTTGAACCGTATATTGCTGGAAGTTGTATGGGTTACGCATTATAAATAAAAGAATATTAATGGCTCACAGTCACAACATTTTTTTGCCAGATCTTATAAGCTGCAAAAACTGTTAAACCTGCATAAATATAAATAATAACTTCAATGAGTGTTTTTTATGTGGGGCCCTGCGACAGACTCAGGGACCACATTGTTATTGTGCGGTCCCTGCGGTCCCTGAGCTTGTCGAAGGGATCGCAGGGCTGTAGATAATATTACAAAGTAGCTCCCGGAATTGCTTTTTCAAATTCAGGATTTCCATGGGTGTAGCGTGGAAGAATTTTTGGAGAAACTACGTCGCCTTCAATTCCGGCAGCGGCTCTTTCTTTTTCAAAATCCTTTACATGCTGCAGACTGAGTTTGTCGCTGAGTGTAATATCCTTGAACATTTTTCCGGCTTCAATTCCGGCTTCACGGCCAAATACTACAACATCAAGCAGTGAGTTACCCATCAAGCGGTTTGTTCCGTGAACACCACCAGAGGCTTCTCCGGCTACCAGGAGGTTAGCAATGTTTGTATGGCAGGTCTTGTTAATTTCTACACCACCATTCTGATAGTGGAGGGTTGGGTAAACAAGAATTGGTTCCTTACGGATATCGATTCCATACTTGATGAACATATTATACATAGCAGGAATTGACTTAAGGATTGTTCCTTCTCCGTGAATCATTTCGATCATTGGAGTGTCGAGCCATACAGCATCCTGTACGTCGTTTTTAACACCACGGCCTTCGCGTACTTCGCGGATAATACCACTAGCGTTTACGTCTCGTGTTTCAAGAGGGTGAATGTAAACTTCGCCGTCTTTGTTGATGAGCTTAGCACCAAGGGAACGTACCTTTTCTGTTACAAGCTTTCCAAGAATCTGAGTTGGGTATGCAGCACCGGTTGGGTGATACTGTAAAGAATCCTGGTAGAGGAGTTTTGCTCCTGCACGGTAAGCCATTACAAGACCATCGGCTGTAGCACCGTAGTGGTTAGAAGTTGGGAAGCCCTGATAGTGCATACGTCCGGCTCCACCGGTTGCAATAATTACAACCTTTGCCTTTGCAATGCGGATTTCACCAGTTTCTATGTTGAGTAAAACTGCACCGGCAGCTTCGCCCTTATCGTTCTTAATAATTTCGATGGCGGCTGTAAAGTCTACAACTGTAATTTTGTCTGCACGGTTAAAGGCTTCGTCGCGGAGAGTACGCATAATTTCGGCACCGGAATAGTCTTTACATGCGTGCATACGCTTGCGGCTTGTTCCACCACCGTGTGTTGTTACCATTGTTCCGTCAGGCATTTTATCAAATTCAACACCAAGGTCGTTGAGCCATTTGATTACAGATGGAGCCTTGTTTACGAGTGTGTATACAAGCTCAGGCTTTCCGTCAAAGTGACCGCCGCCAAAAGCATCAAGATAGTGCTGGGCAGGTGAGTCATTAGGCTTGTCTGCAGCCTGGATTCCACCTTCGGCCATCATTGTATTTGCATCTCCGACACGGAGCTTTGTTACGAGTAATACTTTTGCTCCGGCTTCGCTGGCCATGATTGCAGCAGAAGTACCGGCACCACCACCACCAATTACGAGTACGTCTGATTCGTAGTCAATGTGGTTAAGGTCAATTTTTTCAGGTTCCAAGCGAGGCTTTGCCTGAAGCATTTCTGCCAATTCAATAGGAGCCTTCTGTCCCTTGTTTGGACCAATCTTAAGTTCGGTAAACTGTCCCTTAATGCGGTCAGGGTGGAACTTCAAAAGAAGATCGTCTTTTTCTTCTGCAGTAAGACGAGCATGTTCAAATTTAAGGTTTTCTTCGCGTTTTTCTGCTACAATTTTTGCAGCATCGTCA